>Ga0134126_10001853_pt1 | contig 26816 bp, 20 predicted proteins | sample KB31752_FD_96881 | JGI IMG/M metagenome (GOLD analysis project Ga0134126, IMG submission 96881) | Terrestrial soil microbial communities with excess Nitrogen fertilizer from Kellogg Biological Station, Michigan, USA - KB3-175-2 | ecosystem: Environmental > Terrestrial > Soil > Unclassified ... | reverse complement strand
CGCCCGATGGCAGCGTGACAGGGACGGTGCAGTTCGTCATGAACGGACAGGAGGCGCTGCGGTGGCGGCAGGCGGCGATCCGCAACGATTCCGACGAAGTGAAGAAGCAGTTTGACGACTGGGTTCGGGGTATCGTGCCGGACGGGCTGAACGTGGATTTCGATCATTTCCTGGCGCTGGATCAGTATGGTGCGAACCTGATTGCGTTTGTGAAGATCAACGGGCAACTGGGCGCGGCGACGGGCAAGCGGTTCTTCCTGCCGGGCATGTTCTTCGAATCGCACGCCGCACATCCCTTTGTGGCCACCGATCACCGGCAGGTTCCTGTGGATGTGCATTATCCGCAGCGGGTGGTGGATGACGTGACCTACCGGATTCCGGCAGGGTTCGCGGTGGAGAGCGCGCCGCAGGCAGCGACGATTCCGTGGGGTGGAACGGCGCAGCTCAAGGTGGCGTCGAAGCCAGGCAACGCGACTCTCGAGGTGGCGCGCAGCTTTGCTTACAACTACACGCTGGTGGAGGCGAAGGAATACGGCAACCTGCACGATTTCTACCAGAAGGTGGCCACGGCGGATCAGCAGCAAATTGTGCTGGCGCGGGAGGCGGTTAAGGTCGCGGGGCAGTGAGGAGAACAAGGGAACAAGGGAACAGGGACCGAGGGAACAAGGGACTAAGGGAAAAAGGGACTAAGGGAAAAAGGGACTGGGAAACAGGGGACCGCGGTGCGGTGGAGGCAGCAGGAGATGATGAGGCGGGGGCGGAAGGCGGAGATCGCGGTTGTGGTGGTGATGGCGCTGGCGTTGTGCGGGGCGGCCCGGGGGAGCTGGTTCAACAAGGGGCAGCCGGTGCCGGACTGGGGCGTGACGGCCGCGAAGACTCCGACACCGTCGTATGTGGGCGACGCCAGTGCGGTTGTGCTTTATGACGAGTATGTGGAGACGATCGACGGGAGCGGGCGGGCGACCGAACGGCACCGGAAAGCGGTTCGCATTCTGAAGCCCCAGGGCCGCGACCAGCTTTGCGATGTGACTTACGACGTGGATAACAAGATCAATTATTTTCGTGCGTGGACGCTCACGGCCGACGAGAAGATGACATTTCAGGCGCAAGATACCGATTTTGCCGAAGTCGGCGATACGGATGTTCCCATCATGCTATCGACGCACAAGACACGGCTTGCGCATCCTCCGGCGATCGATGTGGGCGCGACGCTGGTTTGCGAGTCGGAAGAGTTGATGGCGCCGTACGACCGGGAACAGATTTGGGGAATCCAGCTGGGGATTCCGGTGGTGTTCGAGGCGCTTGAAGTGGATCTTCCGGCGGGCAAAGCGCCGGTGGCGAACTGGCACAATCACGAGCCGGTGAAGCCCGTGGCTGCGGGCCCGACGCAATGGCGGTGGGAACTGAAGGATGTTCAGGCGCTGAATTTGCGGGATGTTCCGTCTCGTCCGACGCGGGCTGCGCTGGCGGCGCGGATGAGCGTGATGTGGGGCGACATGGCCGCGGCCGATGCCGATGCGGAATGGCGCGCGATTGGGGAGTGGGTCACGAAGCTCGAAGCGGATCGGCCCATTCCCAACCCCGATATCACGGCGAAGGTACAGCAACTGACCGCGGGAGCCCCTGACTTCTATTCCAAGGTGCGGGCAATCACGGAGTCGATTCAGAAGGACGTCCGGTATTTCGTGGTCATGCGTGGCATCGGAGGCCTGCAGGCGAATCACGCGTCGGATATCTTCCGCAACCGCTACGGAGATTGCAAGGACAAGACGACGCTGCTGATCGCGATGCTGCAGGCGGCGGGGATCAAGGCGTACTACGTTCCGGTGGATGATGAGCGGGGCGTGGTGGATCCGGCGGATCCGTCGCTGGCGGGCAATCACATGATCACGGCCATCGAAGTGCCGGCGGAAGTCAACGATCCGCGGCTGAGAGCGATGGTGACGGCGAAGAATGGCAAGCGCTATTTGATTTTCGACCCGACGAATGAGCGCACGCCGGTTGGGAATCTGCCGTCGTATGAACAGGGGAGCTACGGCACCCTGTGCATTGGGGCCGAGAGCCAGGTGATCGGGTTGCCAGTGCTGGCGGCGGATGCGAATGGAACGGAGCAAAAGGGACAGTTCACGCTGGCCGCGGACGGGACACTGACCGGATCTGTGGACACGGTGCACATTGGTCCGGAAGGGGGCGAATTGCGGAGGTTCCTGAAATACACCGATGAGAAGGAGCGCCGAGATGCCCTGGAAAGGACGGTGGCCTATGACGTTCCGGGACTCACGCTGAACTCATTCGATTTTGTGCAGCCGCCCGCCCTGGACAAACCGCTGGAGTTTCATTACAAGCTGACGGCGAGCCAATACGCGCACACGGCGGGTCCGCTGCTGCTGGTGCGGCCGAGGGTGGTTGGTTCGCTGGCGCAGGCGTTCAACGACAAGCCGCGCACGGTGCCCATCGACCTGGATGCCACCGGGCGGTGGCACGACAGCTTCGATATCACGCTGCCGGAAGGCTATGTTGTGGATGAAACCCCGGATCCGGTCGAGGTGAACACGAGTTTCGCGAGTTACAAGTCGTCCATCACGGCGAAGGGCAACGTGCTGCACTATGAGCGCGAATACGTGGTGAAGCAGGTGGAGATCCCGGCGGAGAAGGCTGCGGAGTTTCGCAAGCTGGAGGGAGCGATCCTGATGGATGAGAAGGGGACGGCGGTGCTGAAGAGAGCGGTGGCGGGAGGACAGTGAGGCTGTTCGAAGCTGACAGTTCGCAGCTCACAGTTTGTTGATCGTGGTTCAGAGGTTTCAGTGGTCAGAAGCTGCCGCCGGTGGGAATTGCGCCGGCGGCGGTTTTGTTTGTGCTGAGGGTAGCGAGGATGCATCGCGAGAGCCCTTCCGGTCATCTACCGGGTGGTTGTGAATTGCTATCCTGTTCCGGCTACTGACTATTGATTGACCGGCGGCTACTCAGAAGTGAGAACCTCCCACTGGCCACCAATGACTGATCACTCGACCACTAGACCACCTGATCACTAGATCACTGCCCACCCGAACACCACCACCGAGGACTGCCTATGAGTCATCCCTTGTTTTCGCCGTTCGAATTGCGCTCGGTTACGTTTCCGAACCGGATCGCGGTTTCGCCGATGTGCCAGTATTCGTCTACGGATGGTTTTGCGACGGACTGGCATCTGGTTCACCTGGGCAGCCGTGCGGTGGGCGGGGCCGGGCTTGTGATGCTGGAGGCTTCGGCCGTGACGCCGGAAGGCAGGATCACGCCCGCGGACCTGGGCATCTGGAAGGACGAGCACATTGCGAAGCTCGAGTGCATTGCGACGTTTCTGCAATCGCAGGGGGCTCGGGCGGGTATCCAATTAGCGCACGCGGGGCGGAAGGCGAGCATGGCTCCGCCGGCGCAGGGCGAGCGACTGCTGCCAGAAGACGAGGGCGGCTGGACTCCGGTGGCGCCGAGCGCCATTGCGTTTAACGAGAAGTATGCGACACCGCGAGAGCTCGACCAGGTGGGAATCGACGGCGTGGTGCGCGCCTTTGCGGATGCGGCGCAGCGGGCGGAGCGCGCGGGGTTCGATGTGGTGGAGATTCACGCGGCGCATGGATACCTGCTGCACGAATTTCTCTCGCCGTTATCGAACAAGCGGGCTGACAAGTACGGCGGGAGCCTGGAGAATCGGGCTCGGCTGTTGCTGGAGGTGACCGATGCGGTGCGCGCCGTGTGGCCGCACGATCTGCCGCTGTTTGTGCGGATCTCAGCGACGGACTGGGTGGAGGGCGGCTGGTCGATCGACGAAAGCGTGGAAGTGGCGCGCATGCTGAAGGAGCGGGGCGCGGACCTGGTGGATTGCTCGTCGGGCGGCAACGTGCCGAGCGCGAAGATTCCTGTGGCGCCGGGATACCAGGTGCAATTCGCGGCGCGCATCAAGCGCGAGGCGGGGATTGCGACGGCGGCGGTGGGCATGATTACGGAGCCGCTGCAGGCAAACGGGATTATCGAAAACCGCGAGGCGGATATGGTGCTGCTGGCGCGCGAGATGCTGCGCGATCCATATTTTGCAGTGCACGCGGCGGCCGCGCTGAGCGAGACGGCGAGCTGGCCGGAGCAGTATTTGCGCGCCGCGCCGCACCACTCGCCGGCGCGGACGGGGATCGAGGGGCGGGAGCAGGGGCTGGGCAAATAGAAAGTGGGGATAGGAAGTCGTCGGTCCGGGGGTAGCAACCGGATTGCTGTTCCCGATTCATCCGGCAACGGAGTGCGACGTTTTTGCTTCACATATGGTGCAATGTGTGGCCTATACTGCGGAGTGAGGCGTGAATCGCGGTGTTCAGGCGATTTCGCCCTTTGGATTATCGATGGCGCAGGCTTCGAGAAAACGAACGGCGACGGATGCACCGGTGATTCCGGACCGGCTCTATTTCAAGATCGGCGATGTGGCGCGGATCTGCGGGATTGAGACGTACGTTCTGCGGTTCTGGGAGACGCAGTTCCCGCAACTGAAGCCCAACAAGAGCGGGACGGGCCAGAGGCTATATCGGCGGCGGGACGTGGAACTGGCGGTGGAGATCGACCGCCTGGTGCATAAGGAAGGCTACACGCTGGCTGGCGCGCGCCAGGCTCTGGAGGGCGGAGCGCGGCGCGCACCGGGTGCGCAGGTCGCGGAGCCGAAGCCGGCGATGGCGGTTCGCGCGACGGACGCTGTTGCGCCGCGAACGGATGTGCGCGCGGTGATCCAGCAGGCGCGGGCGGAGTTGAAGGAGATTTCGGCGTTGCTGGGCAGCCAGCAGGCAAGTGCCCGGCGCGAGCGCGGCAAGGTCTTCAAGGTACGGCCCGATTCAGACAGTTTGTTTCCGCTGTAGTTTGTGAACCCGAGTGTGCTGGCCGGCTCTCAAGTTGTTGACAGAGCCATTGGCGGTACGCGGAGTGAGCAGGGGCTAAAGCCCCAATCATTCATTTGGCGGCTGTTCGGCACGACTGAAGTCGTGCCCTGTTACAGAACCTCGGCGAAAAGAGGGCTTATCAGCGGCCTGAGGGCCGGGCTGACCGGCCCTTTTCGCATGCGCAGTTCTGTGCTGCCGAATTCGTACAGCCACACTTGTTGCCGCGACCGCTGATTACGGCCGGGGTGTGTACACTGATGCCAGCCAGGAGGTCGCCATGCAAACTCGCATCGTGGGCACCACCATGCCGGTGCTCGAGGTCCAGCTTGAACCCAACGAGAGCATCTTTTCAGAGAGCGGCGAGCTCAGTTGGATGTCGCAATCGATCCAGATGACTACGCATACCCAGATGGGCGGCGGCGGCGGCCTGATGGGCGTGTTCAAGCGCATTGCGGGCGGCGGAAGCATCTTCATGACGGAGTACCGGGCGTGGCAGTATCCCGGAGAGGTGGCGTTCGCCGCCAAGGTGCCCGGCCACATCATCCCCGTCCAATTGAGCCCGGGCGTGGAGTACATGGTGCACCGCCACGGGTTTCTGTGCGCCACGCCCCAGGTGACCCTCAGTGTCGGTTTCCAGCAGTCGTTGGGAGCGGGCATCTTTGGCGGCGATGGGTTCCTGCTGCAGCGTGTGGGCGGCATGGGCACGGCATGGCTGGAGCTTTCCGGCGAGATGATCCAGAAGGACCTGGCGCCGGGTGAAGTGCTGCGCGTGCATCCGGGCCACGTGGGCGCATTTCACTCCACCGTGTCGTTTCAGATCACGATGGTGCCGGGGATCAAGAATGTGATTTTCGGCGGTGATGGTCTGTTTCTGGCGCAGCTTGTGGGGCCCGGCACGGTCTGGCTGCAGACGCTGCCGATTTCGCGCCTGGCGCATCAAATCGGACATTACCTGCCGCACCAGGGGCGCGAGGTGGGAAACGCCGCGGGTGCCGGAGTCCTGGGCGGCATCGTAGGATCGATCCTCAGCGGAGGCGAGTAACACTCCCCCACACATGACCGAGCCCGTACGAGACCAGGGCCGAACCATTCGACGCAGCATCCTCTTCGCCTTCGGCGTGGCGCTGGTGCTGTATGTCGCGTGGCTTCTGCGGAGTGTGCTGCTTCTGCTCTACGTGAGCGCGCTGTTTGCCGTGGTGCTGCAGCCGCTTGTGAGCTTCATTTCCGGGATTCGCGTGGGGCGGTTCCGGCCGTTCCGGCGGTTTGGCATTGTGGTGCTGCTGCTGCTGGTGCTGGGAGCGCTCACGGCCTTCGGGTTCCTGGCGATTCCGCCGGTGGCCGACGATCTGCGCGACTTCGGGCAAGAGATGCCCACGCGGCTGCCGCGTTTGCTGGAGTCGATGAAGCACCTTCCGTTCGTCGGCCACGTCGACGCCCAGGCTCTCACTTCGCGGATCGAAGGCGCGATCACGGAATCAGCCAGCTCGGTTCTGCAATCGCTGAAAAACTGGGCGGGCGCGCTTTTTACCATTGCCATGGGCTTCATCCTGACGGTGTATTTCAGCCTGGAGGGAGACGTGGCCTACCGATGGGTTCTCTCGTTCTTCCCGATGGACCATCGCGGGCGACTTGACCGGACGCTGCGCCGCGCGGAAACGCGCATGGGCAAATGGCTGCTGGGTCAGGGAAGCCTGATGCTGATCCTGGGGTTGGCCAGCACCGTAACCTACCTGGCGCTGCATGTCCGCTACGCTTACGCGCTTGGGTTCCTTACCGGGCTGCTCAATATTATTCCGGTGATGGGAGCGGCAGTCTGCATTGGACTTGCGCTGCTGGTGGCCGTCATTGATTCGTGGGGTCGCGTGCTGGGAGTGGCCATCTTCTACGTGATCTACATCAATCTTGAGAACTCGTTCCTGATACCGCGGATCATGAAATCGAGCGTGGATCTGCCGGGGCTGTCGATCCTGGTGGGCCTGGTGATCGGGTCGGAGCTGGCGGGAGTGGTTGGTGCGCTCGTTTCGGTGCCAACGGCGGTGCTTGTTTCCGTGCTGCTGGACGAATACCTGGTGGTAAAGGACGATGCGGCACGGGGCTGACGTTTTGGGGCTGACGGAAGAGAGGCAAACGCGGGTCCTTCGTTGCTGCGCTCCTCAGGATGACAAGGTATTTTTCGGATGACAAGGGGTCTTGGTGTGCGCTTGCCATCGTCACTGCGTCGCGGCGTGCACGGTGGCGTCTACTGCGGACTTCATGACGCCGCAGTTTGCGAAGAAGCGGACCAGGCCGCCGCTGAGCGTGGGGAGTCCGCTGCTCTGCGTCGGGGTTTCGCCGGTGAAAGACGGCGCGGTGGGGATGGCGAGCTTTGCCTGTTTCATTTCGCCGGTGCCCTGCGCGTCGAGCAGCATCTGGGCCAGCTTGCGCGCCATGGGCAGGTCGAAGCTCTCGGCGGCAAAGACCATCTTGCCGCGCCGGGTGATGGTCACCGGACCCTCATTGGTGGAGAACACTTCCTCGATGGTTCCGCCGGGGAGCGACGCCTGGACGGCCTTTTCGGCGCTGGTGTCGCGCTTCAACCCCGAATATTTGCGGCCGAGCGAGTCGGTATAGAGGCGGGCGAAGGCCTCGGCGGAGGCGTTGCTTTTCCACTCGGAGAGGTAGAAGAGCGAGATGGACTTTGTATCCGCCTGCTCAGCCGGGGTGATGGCGCTACGGCGTTGGCCCGCCCAGTAAATGCCTCCGTCCCACGCCGGGGTCAGCTCGCGCGAGGCGGACTCGCCGCCGAACAGTTGCGCGAGAATGTGCAGGTCCAACTCGCCCACCTGGCCGATGTCGTAGGGCTTGTAGACGGGGTCGACCACGGGATGAATGTCGGGCATGAGGGGCACGATGGCCGCGTGGGACTTCTCAAATTCGCGCGGGTTGATGATCTCCCAGGTCGAGCTCGGCGGATGGTCGAGCGCGCCCGAAAACGCAGCGGCCTGGCCCTTGTCCATCCACACGTCCTGCTCGAAGCTCAAGCCTTCGCGGTAGGGGAATATCAGCGACTCAGATAACAGTAGCGGCGCGCGCGCCATTATCGGCGAGTCAGAGGAACTATCCATCTTGTCCTTGATGACGTCGACCACTTCCGGATCCTTGAGCAGGCTTTTGCCCATGGGCTTGAGGACGTTGTCCATCATGACGGCAGTCGCCTGGCCTTCGGCGACAGCTTCGCGGGCGGTGTCCATTTCGTCGCGCGCAAGGTGGTCCACGTCGTCTTTGTAGGTGGTAGAGACGTCTTCGGGGGTCTGGTCGCTCCATGTCTCCAGGTTGACGTGCTGGTCCTGGAGGGCGTGGGTCAGCTCATGCGCCAGAACCGGTTTCTGCTCATCGATGTTGACCCAGTCGAGCATGTTGACGGTTTTGGTCTTGGAGTCGTAGTAGGCGGCAATCTGCTCTTTGAGCAGCGTGAGCAGGAAGGGCTTGAGGTCGAAATCACGATCGAGCAGCCCGAACTTTTTGAGCACGATCTCGCCGCGCTGCATGCGGCGCGCACTTTCATCGTCATTGAACTTTTCGCGGAGGTAGCTCTCCACCTGGGTGCGGCTGGTGAGTTGCCGTTTGACTTCGCTTTTGATGGGCAGGCCGGTCTCTTCCGAGGAGAACTGCATCAGTTGGTCGACAAGGGCGAACAGTTGTTTGGCCTGTTCGGGCGTAATGTGCGTTTCCGGTGCGGTCTTGTCCTGGTCCGAAGGCGCGCCGGGGCCATTTTGCGGCGTGGGGGGCTTGGCCGGGGTCTGGCCGGCGGGGGCTGTTTCCGGGTTCTCCTGCGCGGATGTGACGGAGGATGCTGCAAGCGGCATACTCAATCCGAGCAGGGCGGCCAGTGCCCAGTGAAATGTGGTGGTTGCCGCTGTTCGGTTGCCGCTATTCATGCTTACTCCTCTTGCCGTTGTGGTGCGATCCGCCGACCAAATGGACGGGGTTCCTGAAGGCTATAATTAGGATGCGCTGCCGTGCCAGGAGTGAGCGATTTTAAAGCTCCGTGCGATGCGCCTGGTTCACCCAATGACCGATATCGCCCTCGCCACATCCCCCGCGACAACCCCCCTCACATCCTGGCTAGCCTCAGGGGATTCGCAGCCGCAGGTTGCCCTTTGGCGCGGCGTGCTTACACCTGTTCAGTTGGACGCGCCTGCCGCGGAAACAGCGGCGTTGGCCTCCGGCGCCGCCGTGCACGACCTGGGATGGCTCCGCCGGATCGAGGTTCGGGGCGAAGACCGGTTCCGCTGGCTCAGTGGCATGGTCACCAACACTGTCAGCGACCTTGGGCCGGCGCACGGCAATTACAGCCTGGTGCTCAATGCGCAAGGCCGCATCCAGGGCGACCTGACGGTGTGGCGCAACGGCGACGCCGGCCAGGACAAGCTGGAACTGGAAATTGCGTCCGACCAGGCGGAGCGTCTTCTGGCGCATTTCGAGCATTTCATCATCATGGACGATGTGGAACTGGTTCCACGGGAAGGTGAAACCGCCATCGGCCTGACAGGCCCGCGCGCCGGCGAAGTGCTGGCGCGGCTGGGATTGCCCGCGCTGCCCGAAGCAATGACGCACACCCGCGCCGATTTCAACGGCATGAGCCTTCGCATCCGCCGTGGATATGGCGTGCTCGCCGACCATTACCTGCTTTGGACCACGACCGCGACGGTGGGCAAGCTCTGGAAGTTCCTGATTACGGGCGGGGCCGAGCCGGTGGGCTTTGCCAGCGTCAACGCCTTCCGTGTTGCAGAGGGCATTGCCGCGTATCCGATCGACATCGCCGAGCGCGATCTGCCGCAAGAAACGTCGCTGACCGAGCGCGCTTTGCACTTCAGCAAGGGATGCTATCTGGGCCAGGAGATCGTGGAGCGCATTCGCAGCCGGGGCAATGTGCACCGGCACCTTCGTCCCATCGAACTGGACGGCCCCGTGCCCGCGGCGGGGTCGCAGCTCACGCTCGATGGCGCTGCGGCCGGACATATCACGTCGGCCGTCGAGCTTACCCTTTCCTCCGGCCCGCGGCGCTTTGCGCTGGCCATGATCCGCGCCGAAGCGGAGGCACGCAACCTGCCTCTGAGCTATTCGGCATTGGAAACCACCGGAACGGCACATCTGCTGGCCGCGCCGCCCACTTTGTAAACGAAACAGGTGACGCGAACGATGAGCGACAACCCGAAATTCGAAGTCATCGACCGGCGCAAATACAAGGCCGAAGAAGAAGAGCGTGAGTCGGCGCATGCCGAGCCCACCGAGGCCCGGGTGCCGGCATCCGCGCCGGAGCCGCCGACAGCCGAGCCGCCGAAGTCTGCGGGCCCTCGACTGGTTGCGCAGCAATCATCCGAAGCTGAGGTTGGCGGCGACGAACAGGCCGGAGACCAGGCCGCAGATCTGGCCGGCGACCAGCCCCTTCCGCCGCCTCCCACCGCGGAGGAGAGCTTCGAGCAGAAGTCCGCCTATGACGCCTCGTCGCAGCGGCTGGAAGACCTGGTACGCGCGCAGAACCCCGGCGCCGGGCCGCAGCCCCCGATCACGTTCGAGCATCTTGTGCAGCAGCTTTATGTTTCGGCCATGATCCAGATGGGTGCGGGCACGGCAGAAGGGCAGCGTCCGCGGGTTGACATCCTGGCCGCCAAGCAGACCATCGATCTTCTCGGCATTCTTCAGGAGAAGACGAAGGGTAATTTGACGGCGGATGAAAGCCGGATCCTCGACACGGTTCTCTTCGAGGCGCGCATGGGGTTCCTCGAACTGACCAGCATGATCTCCATGCCCGGCGTTCCCCCGCCGCCCGCGCCGAAGAAGTGACGGTGCACATCGCAAATCGGCCGCAGCGGACGGCGACGAGTTTCGCCCATTGAACACAGTGGATGCCACTCTCACATTTCTGGGCACGGGGACCTCGATGGGAGTCCCCACGGTAGGTTGTACGTGCGCGGTGTGCACGTCGTCCGATCCGCGCAACCGGCGCCTTCGCCCGTCGGTGGTGGTGCGCTGGAAGGAACGAGGGCGAGAACCAGGTAGCGCAGACCGCCCTCGCGCTGTTCTGATCGATACCGGGCCCGATTTTCGCCAGCAGGCTCTGCGCGCCGGCATCTGCCACCTGGATGCCGTGCTCTACACGCATAGTCACGCGGACCACATTCTCGGAATGGACGATCTGCGCCCGCTCAGCTTCATTGCGCACCACGCCGGCGGGTCCATTCCGCTTTACGCGAGCAGCGAGACCGCCGCGGTGCTGGAACGCGTGTACGACTACACGTTTTCGCCCAATGCCACGTATGCCACGCGGGCGCGCGTGGAGATTCGCCCGCTGGGCGAGCGAACGGTGATTCACGGCGTGGAGTTTGTGCATGTGCCGGTGATGCACGGCGACATGAAGGTGGCGGGCTTTCGCTTTGGAGACACGGCGTACCTGACGGACGTGAGCGAAATTCCCGAATCGAGCTTTGCGCTGCTGGAGGGAGTGGAGACGCTCGTTCTGCCGGCGCTGCGGCATAAGCCGCATCCGACGCACGCGACCGTGCAGCAGGCTGTGGCCTGGGCACAGCGCATCGGAGCGGGGCAGACCTGGCTGACTCACATCGCGCACGAACTCGGCCACGAGGAGACCAACCGCATGCTTCCGCCGAACGTGCGCATGGCCTGGGACGGGCTGGAGTTCCCAGTGCGCCTGCATCGAGCCACAAGCGAGGAGCGCCGCGCATGATCGCCATCTATCGCGGCCTGAAAGAAGTGCCGCCGGACTTTGGTCCGTGCATCGCCGCAATCGGCAACTTCGACGGAGTCCACCGCGGGCACCGGCAGATTCTTGCCGCGGTGGTCGAGGAAGCTCGCGAGCGCGGGATGAAGGCGGTTGGCATCACCTTCGATCCGCATCCCGACGAGTTTTTACGCCCCGACTGCGCGCCTGGCCTGCTGACGCCGATGGAGCATCGCGTCGCGCTGCTGGCTGAGACAGGGATTGATGCGGTAGTGATCCTGCGTTTCGACCAGACTCTGGCGCGCCTGACCGCGCGGCAGTTTGTGGAGTGGGTGCTGGGAGACGCGCTGGGCATCGCCGGGCTGCATGAGGGCGGCAACTTTCGTTTTGGCCACAAGGCAGAGGCCGGGGTGCGCGAACTGGCGGGGTTCGGCGAGGAGTTTGGCTTTGTTGTAACGGTGCACAGCGCCGTCCACGTGCACGGGCTTGAGGTATCCAGCTCCGCTATCCGCGACTTGATTTCAGTGGGAGACGTGCGCCGCGCCCGCTGGATGCTGGGGCGGCCTTTCTCGATTCGCGGGACGCAGAAGAGGGACCGCGGGGTGGGCTCGCGTCTGCTGGTGCCCACGGTCAACCTTGCGCCCGGCTCCGGGCTGCTTCCTGCCAACGGCGTCTACATTACGCGCCTGCACGTTGCGGAGCGCTGCTTCAGGGCCGTGAGCAACATCGGCAACCGGCCCACATTCGAGGGCGCTGGGTTCAGCGTGGAAAGCCACATCCTGAACTTCGAGCCGGTGGAGATGGACGAGAATACGCCGCTCGAAGTGGAATTCCTGAAGCGCCTGCGCGCGGAGAAGCGCTTTGACGGCACGGAATCGCTTAAAGCGCAGATCATGAATGACGTTGCGCGGGCGGGTCGGTTCTTTCGGCTGGCGGGATAGTGGAGACGGGGTCGGGGCGGTGATTGCGGCCTGCGCATGAAGCAGATTTTGGGCGGGAAACACAGACAAGAAAAGCAACGGCAATGGCAGATCTTCGGCAGCGCCAAGGATGACAGAAAGAAGAACAAAGGCACCAGCAGGCTGTCATGGCGCGTTGCGGCACCAGGAAACCATGAAAATGGAAGCCGGTGCTGCCCAACGGGACGAGTGCCAAGCAACGATCGCGCCGCCCCTGACGGGGCTCCGGAGAATTTTTCGTGCGGCCTACCAGGACTGACGTCCTGGGCTAATTTCCTGCGGTCCCTCCGGGACGCTTGTGGCTGGCCGCCCATTTTCACGGCAGAACCACGGCGTTGGCAAGGATGACAGAAAGCGATGCAAAGGCCGCGGCGATCACTGAGGTCGCTGGCATATCCGCAATTTACGGCTATCCGCAGCTGGTTTTCATCGGCCCGCTTTGGCGAGCGCCGGAGCGTTCTGCATGATGCCACGCATTTTCAGGTAGACGGAGTTGGTCCATCCGAAGCCGATCACGTTCTGCTTGTAACCGGTGGCCACGTGCACGTCGGAGCTGGCTGAAACCACGTCATATTTTTCGCGGATGGTGCCATCATGCGCGAATCCGCGATCTACCGTGGCGTCGAATTTGCTAGCAAGGCGCGCCGCGTCTTCGTGGAACCCGCTGGCATCGAGGCCGGCCACGGCAATCCAGTTGGTGGGCGCCCATCCGTAGGGCTCGTCCCACTGCAAGCCGGTGTCAGTGTTGCTCATGGAGAGGCCGCCCTGGCGCTCGAAGGTTCCGAGCTTCGCCACGATCTGGCGCGCCTCGTTTGGGGTGGCCACACCCGCCCAGAGCGGATAGAGCGAAGTGATGTAGGCATATTCATCGGGCCGCGAGTGAACGAAGTCCCAATCCGCAAACACGCCTTCGCGCGGCCACCACAGGTAGCGATGGATCGCCGCGTTGCGCTTTTGTGCGCGTCGGTTCCACATTTGTGCGTCGGCCGGCTTGCCGAGAACGTGCGCGAAGTGCTCCATGTCGCGCTCGTAGCGATAGAGCAGACTGTTCAGGCAGACGGGCGCAAACTGCTGGGTGTTTCCGCTGAAGGGGCCGAAGCGGAAGCTGGGATCGAAGCCCGATTCGCGCATGGCGCGGTCGCCGACGTAGAAGTCGCTGGTGAGGCGGTATCCACCGGCCCAGGCCCGCAGGCACACCACGCTCGAGTTCACGTCGCAGCTTGTGCGGCTGAGGCGCGCGGCCTCGGCGGCATCGGGATGCTCGCTGCCTTTGACGAGAAATCCATCGCCGCCGGCGTGGGGATGCGCGAGGATCCAGCGGATCACGTCGGGATAATAGGTGCTGTCGTCTGCCATTTCCGGTACCGGTCCGCGGCCGTGGTCAAAGTAGCGGGAGAGCCCTGTGGTTCCGGCCAGATGTTCGGGACGGGTCCAGGTGGAGTAGTCCTTCTGCGCCAGCATGTAGGCGCGCTTGAGCCACTGGCGCGCCTCGGTGCGGCCCGCCGATGTCTGGGGAAAGCTTGCTGGATCTTCATACACCGCACGGATCATGGATGTAAGAAAGGGCGGCTGCGAGCGGGTCAGATAGTAGGTGCGGTTGGCGTTGAGTACGCCGCCGTAGTTCTCGATCTCGAAGAGGAAGTTGTCGACCATGCCTTTGGCGAGGGCTTCGCGATGGTCGGCTTCGAGTCCGAGGAGAATGAAAAAGCTGTCCCAGCCGTACATTTCGTTAAAGCGCCCGCCGGGCACGACGTAGGGCTGGGGCAGGTAGAGCAGGCCGGGGTCGTGCAACCGCTTCTCATCCAGGTCGCCCAGCTTTTGAATTGGCATCGGCAGGGACATTACCTGCACATGGCATTTTTCAGTGAGTGCGCGCACTGCAGCCGGCTCTTTCATGCCTGCGGGCAGATAGAGGATGGGGTTGTTGGTGACCTTGATATCGACCAACGAGTGGCAGTCGGTCATGGAGCGTGTCAGCGTATCCCACGCCGCATGGATGTAGTGCAGAGTGGCTTGCGGGTTGGGGCTCTGCGCTTTCTCCTGGGCTGCTGAGATGTGGATTGCGGCTACTGCAAAAACAAACAAACGAACCAATTTCATGGGGAACTCCGCCGGATTTTCCGGTCGATGCTGAGGAGTGTACCGCAGGTGCGACAGAACACGCTTGGGAATTCTTTCGTGGGGCGGGAACAGTTCTCGCCGGCGCGGTGTCTACACAAGCACAGTGGTACCGAACGGGATGTGCGGAGCGCGCCGCCGAGGCGGCTGAAGCCCGCTCGCCGCAACGTGTTGCGCGCGAGCGGTGCGGTCCCTCGCGCGCCCATTCCGCCTCACGCGGTGCGGCTGAATCGACGCTGGGGAGGCAGGCCATGTTTGAAGATTCCACCTTCGAATCGGCACACCGGATACACACGCGCAGCCGCACCTGGGGGCTGGTTGCATTCACGTTCAACGGGCTGATTCTCGCCGCGCTGGTGGCAATTCCGCTGATTTATCCTGAGGCGCTGCCGGTGCGAATGAGGGATATTCTGCTGACGACTCCGCCGGCGCCCACCAGTCCGAGACCGCCTGAGCCGCAGCGAGCGCAGGCTGCGCGGCCGGTTACGCAGCTCGTCGACGGGCACATGTTCGCTCCCCGCATCATTCCGACCACGATCACGATGCTGGCAAAGCCGGAGGCGCCGCCGGCGGATTGGCAGCAGATTCCCGGAGCCCTGAGCAGCGGCGGCGGCGACAATCCGGGGGCGATCTTCAGCGGCCACAACGATCGGCCAGCAGTGGTTCAAGCTGCGCCGAAAGGCCCGACGATCATTTCGCGCGGCGTGGCCGAGGGACTGCTTTTGCAGAAGGTGGTTCCGCGCTATCCGCCGATTGCGCAGGCATCGCACACGCAGGGCACGGTGGTGCTGCAGGCGGTGATTTCAAAGAACGGCACCATTGAAGACCTGCGCGTGTTGAGCGGATCGCCCATGCTGACGCAGGCGGCGCGGGATGCGGTGAGCCAGTGGCGATATCGTCCCTACCTGCTGAACGGCGAGCCGGTGGCGGTGGAGACCACGATCAATGTGGTGTTCCGGCTGGGCCAGTAATGGCTGGACTGGGTGCAATCGCCGTGTTGGCCGCGCGGCCTGAGCGAGACTGCGCGGGCCGCCTTCGCCGATTCGCGAAACTGCGGATCGGCGAAGAACAGTTAAGATCGGAGCCGATATGCAAGAGGATCAAACGGTAACGTTCCAGCCGATGTATGACGCTTATCCACGCTCGTGGTTCACGACTTTGTTTGTCTTCTACCTGTTATTTGTGTTGGTTCTATTTCTGGTGCGAGCGATACAGATTTGTATAGTGTTGCGCAAACTTAAAAAGCTTCAGAGCCGTCCGGACGGCCCCCTAATTAAGCCCGACTCACTCGGCAGTGATTGCCACCTCAAGACGGTTTCGCTGAAGAACTTCGCAACCCTGACCTTTTTGCTTTCATTGCTGGATTTCACTTGGTCTGCGGCGGACATCCTGATCGCCTTGAGAACACAGAAATCGGTGAACGTCGCGTTCACCCTGGCGCGGCTCGGCGATGCACTTGCGCCACTATCTCTGGGACTTATCGTCTGCACCTTGCTTTATCTCGGCAGTGTCCTTTCGGAATCCGCTTTGAATCGCCGCCTATCTGCATTTCGTGCCGATGCCGAACCTGTTCCAACCCGCTCTGAGCTGACCACCTGACCACCGACCACTGATTCTGCTCCTTGCGCATCTCTTCTTTGGTCATGTCATTCGACGTCGCGTTGGCATCGAGAATCGCGGGGCTGAGAAGGGCTTTCCCGCCCTTCATGTAGAGGCTTGCCGCGCCGGTGGAATTGGCGCGCCGCGTGCCCCATCGGCGACAATCGCATCTGATATGAGAAACGTGACTCGCCGCGATATTCTTCGCACCGTCCCCGCCGCCGCGCTTGCGGCCGCAGCTCCAGGAGGTTTTGCCGTGACTCCGCGCCAACGCGTTTTTGTCGCTTCGAATACTCCGGATGGGATCCGCGCGTTCGACTGGAATCCTGCCAATGGCGAACTGACGTCCGCCGGCGTGGCCGCGAGCGTGGACAACGTGGATTGGATCACGCCGTTTGCCTACGGTCCGAATGAGAAAGCGATCTTTGCCGCCGCGGAAGTGGATACCTTCGACGGCAAACCGACGGGGGAAGTCGCGAGCCTGTCGCTCGACAAGGGAAAGCTGAAGCAGGTGTCGGCGCAGAATTCAGCAGCCAAGGGCACGTGCCATTGTGCGATCGACCACACGGGGCAGACGCTTATTTCGGCCGACTACGGCGGCGGCGCGGCGGCGAGTTTCAAAGTGACGAAGGGCCGGTTGAGCGCTGCCGTGTGGACCGAGCAATATACGCAGCATGGGCCCGACAAAGATCGCCAGGAGAGCGCGCACGCGCATTTCGCTTCGTTCTCGCCCGACAACCGTTTCGCATTTGTCAACGATCTCGGCGGAGATTGCATCCACATCTACCGCCTGCACGCCGCGACGGCGCAGCTCACTCGGCATGGAGAGTGGCATTCCGAGCCTGGGTTCGGTCCGCGCACGCTGCACTTTCATCCCAACGGCGTGACCGCGTATTGCATGAACGAGATGGCTTCGACGGTGAGTGTGCTCCATTGGAACAAGGCCGACGGGAGCTTCAAGACGGTTTCGCAATTCGGGTTGCATCCCGATGCTTCAAAGGCGCCGAACACGGGTTGCGATACGGTGATCACGCGTGACGGACGCTTCGTCTATTTCGCCAATCGCGGAGACGACTTCATTCTGGCCTGCCACGCCGATGCGAAGACGGGCGCGGTTACGCCCATCGGCAAGACTCCGAGCGGCGGCAAGACGCCGCGCAATTTTACGCTCGATCCCACAGAGCGGTGGATGCTTGTGGCGAATCAAAACTCGAGCCAGATCGCGGTGTTCGCGCGCAATCCGCAGACGGGCGCGCTCGGAGCCGAGGGCAAGACGTACGACTGCCCGACGCCGATGTGTATTTTGTTCGAATAAGCGGAGCATCGGGGGGCTCTCCCGCCCTTTTCACAAAGGCGTGAAAAGGACGGGGCACGGTCGGACGGGGCACGGTCGGATGGGGCACGGGCGGATGGGTCAGGCGCCCTGCAACAGCGAGTGACGCAGCGGAGGGGCGGGCTCCGGTTCGGGCGCTGCCGATTGCGTTGGGATGCGCGCCAGTTCCCATGCCGAGCGATCCTTGAGCAGGCGCGAAACCAAGGCCGTGTGCATGGCGTGACCGGCGCGCTCGGCGACGACATGTCCTTCAATGCGCCGCCCTGCGAGAGCCAGGTCGCCGATCAGGTCAAGCACCTTGTGGCGCACGTATTCGTCGGTGAAGCGCAGGGGGCCATTCTCCGGCCCGTTCTTGCCGAGGATGATGGCGTTTTCAGGACCTGCGCCGCGGATCAGGCCCATGTCGCGCAGGCGCTGCTCGTCGGCCTTGTAACCGAACGTCCGCGCTGCCGCAATGAGGCTGCCGTAGGTTTCGGCAGCGAGATCGACCGATGTGCTTTGCCGGCCGATGGGGGCGGGGAAGTCAATCGTGTAGTCGATGCGGTAGCCGCTGCCGGGGTAGACGCCGATGAACTTGTCGCCCTCGCGCACTTCGACTGCCCGCAGAATCTTCATGTACTCGCGACGGCGGCGTTGGGTGCGCAGCCCCACTCGCTGAAAGGCGTCGATATAGGGCAGCGCGCTCCCATCGAGGATGGGCAGTTCGAGGTTGTCGATCTCGACGATCACGTTGTCGACGCCCATGCCGATGAGGGCGCTCAACAGGTGCTCGGTGGTCGAAATCAGCACGCCCTGGCGCATGAGGCTGGTGGCATAACTGACTTTGGCCACGTTCCGTCCGGTGGCGGTAATCTCAAAGTTTTCGAGATCGGTGCGGCGGAAGACGATGCCCGATCCCCCCGGCGCGGGCAGCAGGCGCATGCCCACCTGGACTCCGGAATGCAGACCAACCCCTGAAAATTCAACAGCCTCGGTGATGGTCTGTTCAAGATGATCGGGATGCGCCACGCTCTACTCCAAATGCTCCTTTTGGGAATCGTACGACCAGATTAGACGCGGTTGCGCAAAATCGCCCTGTGGTAAATTTGCAACACTCTGGTGCGCTAACCGGCCATTTTTCCGCAGTTTCGATGTCTACGCGACCTTGGCGAGGCCATTAGAATCGGTCCAAAGCCATTCCACGAGGTGCTGCCCTTGGCCAAACAACTCTCCGCTTCGGCTTCATCGGCCGTTCCCATGCGCGCACTTCTGGCAGGCGCGCGCCGCAAGCAATCGGCTCTGGTTGACCTCGCCCAGAAACTGGTTCGGGCTGAGTCACCGTCGGACGACAAGGCTGCGGTGGATGCCTGCGGAGTGCTGGCGGCCGAACATGCGCGCGGGCTCGGCGGGCGGGTAAAAGTGCATCGCCAGAAGCTGTACGGAGACGTCGTGGAAATGCGCTTCGGGCGGCGAGGCCATGGTGCGGGGCGGGTGATGCTGCTGGGGCACATCGACACGGTCTGGCCCCTGGGCACGCTGGTGAGCATGCCTTGCCGCGAGTGCGATGGGCGGCTCTGGGGTCCCGGCACGCTGGACATGAAAGTTGGCCTGGCGATGGCCATGACGGCCGTGGAGATGCTCACGGAAGCCGGTCTGCTTGACCGGGAAATCATCCTGCTGCTCAACAGCGACGAGGAGGTCGGCAGCCCCGTGTCCCGGCCCATCACCGAGCGGATTGCGCAGGAATGCGGCGCGGTCTTCGTGCTGGAGCCGGCGCAGGGACTCGCCTACAAGACCTCGCGGAAGGGCACGGGCAACTGGCGGATCGACATCAGGGGTGTCGCCGCTCATGCCGGTGTCGATTTCGGAAAAGGCGCCAGCGCCCTGCGAGAACTGGCGCGAGTGATCGAGGCGGTAAGCGGCTGGACCGATCTGAAACGCGGCCTGACCGTGAGCGTGGGTCTGGCTGGCGGAGGATCGAAAACAAATGTAATCCCCGCGGAGGCATGGGCGGAGCTGGACGGCCGCATTGCCCGTGCCGCAGATGGGCCTCGCATCGAGCGGAAGTTCGCAGCGCTCAAGGCGGAGGACAAACGCTGCTCGCTCACGGTCAGCGGCGGCATCAATCGACCACCCATGGAGCGGACCAGGGGAACCGTGGCGCTTTATCGCCGGGCGCGCGAACTGGCCGGCGATCTGGGCTTCCAACTCGATGAGGCGTCAACTGGCGGCGCGTCGGACGGCAACTTCACATCTGCGCTGGGAGTGCCAACGCTCGATGGCATGGGTGCGGTGGGCGAAGGCGCGCACGCCCGGCATGAGTCGGTGGTGCTGGAGCACCTGGCGCCGCGCACCGCACTGCTGGCCGGAATGCTGGCGGTTGGGCCAGGAGATTGATCATCGGCGGAGTCGCCTGCTTGACGCCGGTAGTCCCGCTCGTGGCCGCTGGCCCTTCTACAATTCTGAGTATGGGTGCATCTCTCCCGTCCTATGCCGAAGCCGCCGCCAAGGTTCGCGACTACGGCTCGCAACTTCTCGTGCGGGCGAAGCGAATTGAACCGGTTGCGCTAAGCAATGCGCTGGGCCGCGTCCTCGCCCGCCCCGTCCGCGCCGACCGCGATATGCCTGCGTTTCCACGCTCGACGCGGGATGGCTTTGCAGTTCGCACGGCTGAAGCCTCCGGCTGGCTGGACATCGGAGGATCGATTCGTGCTGGTGATCCGCCGGCCCCGCGGCTTCCGGCCGGCTTGGCATGGGAGATTATGACTGGGGCCGCCGTTCCCGAGGGCGCTGACGCCGTCGCCATGCTTGAACACATCGAGACCGAGCAGGTCGGGCAGGATGGCGCCCGTGTCCGCCTCGTTCCCGGTCGCCAACTCGAAACAGGCGAAAATATCGTGCCCGCCGCCGCCGAGGCCCGTGCAGGCGACGAACTCATTCCTGCTGGAACGCGATTCGGCCCTTCGCAGATCGCAGCCGCGGCCACTTGCGGATATGCCATCGTTGAGGTTTTCGCACGCCCGCGCGTTGCCATCCTCACCACGGGGGACGAACTCGTTGCGATCGACGCAACTCCCGGACCTGGCCAGATTCGCAACTCCAACGGCATCATGCTCGCTTCGCTTGTTGCCCAGGCCGGCGGTGAACCCTGGTTGCTGCCTGCTGTTCCCGACCATCGGGGTGACATTGAATCCGCGCTGCGCGCTGCTCTGGATGCCGATCTGCTGCTCATTTCAGGCGGGGTTTCGGCCGGCAAATTCGACCTCGTCGAACCCGCCCTCGCCGGCCTCGGCGCCACCTTTCATTTCACGGGTGTGCGCATGCAGCCAGGCAAGCCCCTCGTGTTCGGTGACCTGCCGGTTCCCGGCCGCCTGCTGCCGTTCTTCGGACATCCCGGGAATCCTATCTCCACCGCTGCCACATTTCTCCTGTTCGCCGCGCCCATATTGCGCGCACTCGCCGGAGAGGAAGCCATCGCTCCGCAGTTTGCGGCGGCGCGCCTGGCGCGCGATGCCCGTGGCAAGCCGAACCTCACGCGATTCATCCCGGCAAGAAAAGCCAGCGATGGTCTCCCCGGGAGCATGCCGAGCGTAGTTCCCGTCCCCTGGCAAGGCTCCGGCGATCTGGCCGCGTTTGCCCACGCCAACTGTTTCCTGGTCATTCCGGAAGGCACCGACCGCAGCTCCGCCGGCGATACCGCAATGATTCTGCCCATCTGAGAGGACCCATGCCTGATCCGATCCAGCCGACTCTCTCTCACTACGACGAGAAGGGTCACGCGTCCATGGTGGATGTCAGCACAAAGCCGGCCACCCGACGCACTGCCACCGCCAGTGCGTTCGTCGAGCTGTCAGCGGCGGTCATCGCCGCACTTCCCAAGAACCCAAAGGGCGATCCGCTGGAGGTGGCGCGATTCGCCGGAATCCAGGCAGCCAAGCGGACTTCCGAACTCATACCCATGTGCCATCCGCTGCCGCTGACACACGTCGATGTGCAGGCGCAGATTGAGGGCAACGGCGTGCGCATCACCGCGACCGCGGCAACGGTTGGCGTAACCGGGGTCGAGATGGAAGCCCTCACCGCTGCTTCCATCGCAGCACTGACGGTCTACGACATGACCAAGGCGCTGGATAAGGCGATCGTGATCCGCAACGTCCAGCTCGAATCGAAGTCGGGGGGCAAATCGGGCGATTTCAGCCGAGAAGGCGGCCGAGTCTAGCTGCCTGTTGGTGGCGCCTGCCGCGGCGGAGTGTGCCCTACTCGTTCCGAAAGCCGAAGATCCCGGTATAATCCAAACAGACCCGGAGAGATGGCCGAGTGGCTGAAGGCGGCGGTTTGCTAAACCGTTATAGGGTCAAAAGCTCTATCGGGGGTTCGAATCCCCCTCTCTCCGCCATAAATATTTAGAATCTTCAACTTACAGAAAAATAAGATACTTGTAGATTCTCCCAGGTCGCCATTTTCGCTTGGAGTCGCCTTTTTCCACAGTTTTACCCTGCTAAGTAGGATCTACCCTGCTAAGCGTTCGTCGGAGTTTTACGCGTTGTCGAGTGGTTGACTCCCGTCTACGACTCCTCCTCCAGGACCTCTAAACAAATGTGCGCTCGAGACTGGTTCAGGAGCCACCTCTTCGGCCGTCTGAATCCTCATAGGGAATCTACAAAATTTGGCCGCTGTTGTCGTGAAAAACGCCTCGTTTTGCCACTAGGTCTATAGAGTCAATTGAGGTTTCACCAGGTGCCACACGTCGTGGTGGATTTTCGATTCCGCAAAATTTGTTGGCAAACCAATGGAGTATCCGGCTGCTGCATTCTCGAATGCGCCTCTTCCTCAGCGAGCAGCGCAATACGTGCGCATGTCCACCGAGCATCAACAGTACTCCCCTGAAAACCAGCTTGAGGTGATCCGCAAGTATGCTACCGCCCACCAAATGGAGATCGTTCGTGAATACGCGGACTTTGGACGAAGCGGACTGAATATTGCAGGTCGTGAAGGCCTGAATGCGCCCCGCCCCATAAAGATGATGGAACCCTGCGTAGGCGTCGGCCTGCAGCGCGCCGGTGAAGTCCTTCAGATGTTGTCGTGGATGTCTTCCGGCACACGTCCAAGAACTCGCTAGTGACCAGTTCGGCCTGCTCTGCAGCCTCTTTGGCGTTCCGATTCTCGGCATCCTGCACGTAGAGCCCGGCTGCCCGGCGCAGATAGGTCCTCTTTTCCTCTTCGACGATTTTGGCGCCAGCGTTGTCAGCTGAAAGCTTAGCCGCCAACAAATGAGTTTCCCTGTCGCGAGCCGCCAGGGCGTCTGCCGCGTTATCACCTGCGTTCTTGTAGACAGGCCGGCTGCCCTCGTAGACGAGGATCTGATAGCGGCCTTCCGGGTAGGAGATTTCCTTCCCGTGATCGGTCACAAACGTGTGGCGAATTCTATTGTTCCGACCAAGCAAAACGGGGAACCGGCGCCAGCCGCGCGGAGTGCGGCAGTACCAGAGCAAGACGGCCTTCAGATTGGGCACTTCCCCTCCATTTACCCTGCTAAAATCTAGCTAAGCGCCAATCTTCTCACGTAATACGCTTATTTTCAATAGTATACGAGCGCGATCTTGAGAATCCCCCTCTCTCCGCCAGCCTTTCAAGACATCCCCTTGCCAACAACGCAAACCTTCGCAGCGGCGTTTCTACGAACCGGCTGGCTTCCGGTAGAGCGTTGAACGGAAAACCGCGAGCATAAGTTGTGTGAGCTGGAATCTGGATCCGGATCGCGCAAGGTTGTTACCCGGCCCGAGCCGCCAGCATTTGGAGTTCACTCGCGACCGAAGGCGGGTTCGGTGACCGCGCGATCGGCAACCTGGCGATCGAATTGCCAGCCCACTTGCCGGGACTTGGGTGGCGGTCGAAAAAATCATTTGACGTTTGTGGATAATCCCTGCTATCACTCTCCCAATCGACCGGGCCTCAGTTTGAGTTTTGAATTTCAGCGCCGCTAGCAGGTACGTTGATCGCCGTGTCTGAAACGACCAGCGACAGGGCACTTTGTTTCAGCGGCATGCAGGGGATCCCGGCCTTAATCTTGAAGTTTCATTCGGCACAGCCGCATCCTATTTGGGTCCCTTCCTAGTGGACTGTCTGGCTGCCTCTAACGTTGCTTGGTTTTACGGGCCCCTCGGTTTCATTTTGCCATCAACGTGAGATTGCCTCCCGGCAATCCCAATCCTACGTGGCAGTTCCACATCGGAGGGTTACTATGCAGCTCAAAACTACTATGCGCCATCTCCTGACGGCGTCGGCGTTCCTGGCGTTAACTTCGTTCGCTGCTCCGGGCAGCGGGCAACAAACTTTACCGAGGCCGATCGGCCACCCAGTCGTCCCGACTGGAGGCAGCGGAGGCTCTACTGGCCAACCCAGCACAACCAGGGTTGCCGTGATGCCGTCTACCCTTGTTGTGCCCGATTCCAGCCGGGCAGACAGCAGCGATCTGGGAAAGAAGGCCCACACCAATATCCGATTCATCAATCCGGGATTTGCCAGTCCCATGGAAGCGCCACCCTATTCGAACTATGCGTATGAGACGCCCACCTCCCTGGCGTGCGTCTACCACTTGGTTGCTACCCTTCCAGCCGGCTGCAATCCGAACACCGTGACCACTGTTAACGCTGGGGGCAGCCAGAAGATTGCAATCGTGGACGCATTCGACGATCCGGAAGCAGCGCCCGACCTCGCTTACTTCTCGGCCCAATTCGGACTTCCGTTCAGCGTCTCGAAGTTCCAAGTGGTCTGGGTCGGCGGATTTCAGCCGGAGATCGACATCTCGGGCGGCTGGGAACTCGAAGAATCGCTGGATATCGAATACGCGCACGCGATGGCGCCCAGCGCCACCATCTATCTGGTGGAGGCACAATCGAACTCGTTCAGTGACCTGTTCAATGCCGTCACTGAGGCGACCAACATTATCCAGTGCGGCAATTTCACCACTGTCCCTGCGGCATGCGGCGCCTCTCCTACGGGTAAAGGCGAAGTTTCGATGAGCTGGGGCAGCGGCGAGTTCTCCAGCGAAACGTCAAATGACGCTTCCTTCAATCAAAAGAACGTGGTGTTTTTCGCTTCAACCGGCGATGCGCCTGGCCCGAGCTATCCGGCAGTTTCGCCGAACGTGGTTGCGGTGGGTGGCACCAGCATCAGCCGTAATTCAAGTAATGGAAACTACCAGAGAGAGGACTCCTGGAGCGATGGTGGCGGGGGATGGAGCGTCTACGAGAAAATTCCAAGCTATCAAACCGCCATTGCGGCAGTTGCAACGATTGCCGGAACCAAGCGCGTAACTCCGGATGTTTCGGCCGTAGCGAACCCGTACACCGGCGTCTGGGTCTACGACAGCATGCCCACCGATTTCTTTTTCTATCCCAGCAGCTGGTGGATCGTGGGCGGCACCAGCGCGTCCGCGCCGATCTGGACTGGGATCGTCAACAAGGCCGGTAGCTTCGCTGCGAGCACGAACGCGGAACTCACGACGATTTACAACAACCTGCTGAGTTCGTCTGCGTATGCCGCGAACTACAAAGACGTCAATTATGGAGACTGCTACTACTATATGAGCGGCCATGCCGCAACCGGATACGATATATGCACCGGGCTGGGTTCACCCGTGGGCACCGCGGGCAAGTAGCCGCAGTTCAACCTCAATGCGACAGGCCGGAAGGAACTCGAGTTCCTTCCGGCTTTGTTCGTTTCGCGGACGCGCGAGGGGCAAACGTATGCTGTGAGCAACGCAATTGAACGCGCCGGCGGCATGCTAAAGCGCTGGCGACAGGATTGAATGCGATGCTCAACTTCGGATTGAACGCGCGCGTGTGGGGAACAGGGTTTTGCTGCGCCGCGTGCCTTGCTCTTTTCCCAATCGCGACGGCGGGGCAGCTTCAGTCCCGCATCGCGCCATTGACAGACCACGCCACACCCGAATCGGCGGAGTATCGGCAAGTACAAACTCGGCTTGCGCGTGGGTGGAACACCTGGGATGTGCACAGCGTGGCCACGCAGGTTCTGCTGCCAGAAGGGCTTGCGATTCACGTCGGTTTGAAGCATAACTCTACATTGAATGGCGATGCGTTCCTGGGCGATGCGCTGATCGGGCGGCTGGAGCCTGGCGCCGAGAAGGTGACTCCGGGGCCGCATGCCTGGGACGGGAGCTATACCAGCGCAGATTATGAATGGAAAGGCCACAGGTGGCGTGTCGAGAGCGCGCATGACGGCGAAGACTTGGTGATGCTGGTGACACCGCTGGGGAACAGCGCGGTGCTGCCGCCGACGGTGGTGTTCAGTGTGGGTTCTGAGTGGAATCGGAATTACCGCGTCACGGCAGGCGGCGGGTGGATCTTTGCAGGATGGGGACTACACGACGAAATCCAAGTCTACTGTACGTGCTCAAGACACACTCCACAGATTCCGCTGGATGTCCCGCTTGAAAGTCCATATTTCGAGGCGGACTTCACGGCCCCGGTCGGGGTGTCCGCGATTCGCCTTGATCCCAAACTTGGATATCGGTCTCACAGCCAGCTCGAATTGTCGGAGATTCAAACCGTCGTTGCTCGTCAACGGGATGCCTACGAGAGCCGTGTGAAGAGTGCCGGCGCCAACGGGCCGATCCTCAATGCGATTGAGAGCACGCTGGGGTGGGACACGATTTACGAGCCGGAGAAGGGGCGCGTGTTTTCGCCGGTGTCGCGGGTGTGGAGCGTGGGTTGGGGCGGGTACGTCCTGTTCGATTGGGACACGTTCTTCGCCGCGACGATGGCTGGGATTAGCGATAAGGATCTTGCGTATGCAAATGCACTCGAAACGCTGCGCGAGGAGACGCCGGAAGGATTTGTGCCGAACTTCGCGCGTGCCGGCGGATGGAAGTCGTTCGATCGGTCGGAGCCGCCGGTGGGTGCGATCACGGTGCTGGGGCTGTATCGGAAATTTCACGACCGCTGGTTTGTGGAGGATGCCTTTGAGCCGCTGATGAAGTGGAATCGCTGGTGGGCGGAGCATCGCGAGCTGGACGGGACGATTACGCTGGGGAGCGATCCGGGAAATGCGCCGGGGAATCCCGATGACAAGTCGGTGGGAACGTGGCAGGGAGCCGTGTATGAATCTGGGTTGGACAACAGCCCGATGTATGACGGCACGACGTATAACGCGCAGACCCACCTGCTGGAATACGCCGATGTGGGGATGACGAGCCT
>Ga0134126_10001852_pt1 | contig 26856 bp, 27 predicted proteins | sample KB31752_FD_96881 | JGI IMG/M metagenome (GOLD analysis project Ga0134126, IMG submission 96881) | Terrestrial soil microbial communities with excess Nitrogen fertilizer from Kellogg Biological Station, Michigan, USA - KB3-175-2 | ecosystem: Environmental > Terrestrial > Soil > Unclassified ... | reverse complement strand
GGGCGGCCGCACCGGACGCTGTTCTGGCGCTCGGGACCGTATGCCACGCTGCTCGACGGCGACTGGAAGCTGCAGGCGATGGACCGGCCCTTCAAGAAGGTCTGGCTGTTCGACCTCAAATCCCACCCGACGGAGAAGACCAACCTTGCCTCCCGCGACCCCGCCGAGGCCGGTGCGCTGCTGCGGGAACTGCGCACGATCAGCGCGCAGCAGGCCAGGCCGATCTGGCCCTCGCTCCTGCTCGGACCGCAGGCGGTCGACCACCCGCTCTCCTATCCGACGAAACCCGGGGACGAAATCATCTGGTGGGCCAATTGACGTAGCGGCACGGCTCTCGCCATCGCCGTACGGCGCGGGCTAAACTCCCGGAAAATATCGGGAGAACGACCATGGCCGACGCCGTTGCGCCGATCGTCGAGAGCGACGACGCGATCAAGGCCGCCATCGAAGAGGCGCATCTGCCGAGCCTGATCGCATCGCTGGTGCACATCACCGGCGACGAGAGCCTGGTCACCGGCGACATCAAGCCGGTCTACGACTTCTTCGGCGACGGCCAGGGCGGACTGACGGAAGCGCAGCGCGCCGCGACGAAGGCCCGCGCGCTCGCCGCGCTGAAGGCGCTGCGCGACGGCGCCAAGCTGCCGCCGCAGCCTTCGTCGGCGACCGTGTGCAAGCTGATGAACTTCGTGGCCGGCGCCGAGATTCCCGAGCGCTACATTCCCTTCCTGCGCGAGGAGCTGGCGCTGGAAGGCGAAGACCTCAAGGCGGTGCACAGCCTCGAGACGCTGCCGGCGAGCGCCAAGCGCGATTTCAACGTGCTGATCGTCGGCGCCGGGATGTCGGGCCTGCTCGCCGCGATCCGCATGCAGCAGGCGGGCATCGGCTACACCGTGATCGAGAAGAACGCCGATGTCGGCGGCACCTGGATGGTGAATTCCTATCCCGGCTGCCGCGTCGACAATCCGAACCACCTCTATTCCTATTCCTTCGAGCCGAACCACGACTGGCCCTATCACTTCTCGACCCAGCCGCTGCTGTGGAAATATTTCCAGGGCGTCGCCGACAAGTACGGCCTGCGCCCGCATATCCGCTTCAGGACCGAAGTGATCGACTCGACCTATGACGAGACGCACGCGGTGTGGAAGACGCGCGTGCGCGGCGCCGACGGCAAGGAAGAGACGCTGGTCTCCAATGCCGTGATCACCGCGGTCGGGCAGCTGTCGCGGCCGCGCCTGCCCGACATCAAGGGCATCCAGAGCTTCAAGGGCAAATCCTTCCACTCCGCCACCTAGGATCATTCGGTCGATCTGAAGGGCAAGCGCGTGGCGGTGATCGGCACCGGCGCCTCGGCCTTCCAGTTCGTGCCCGAGATCGCGCCCGACGTGGCCCATCTCACCGTCTTCCAGCGCACCGCGCCGTGGCTGGGACCGACGCCCAACTATCACGACAAGGTGGGCGAAGGGAAAAAGTGGCTGCTGAAGCACGTTCCGTTCTATGCCAAATGGTACCGCTTCTGGCTGTGGTGGATGCTGACAGACGGCATCTACGATTTCGTCAAGGCCGATCCCGACTGGACGGCACGCAAGGATTCGGTCGGCGCCCAGAACGACATGCTGCGCGAGATGCTGACGCAGTACACGCGCGGCCAGCTCGAAGGACTGCCCGCACTGCAGGACGCCGCAACGCCGAACTATCCGCCGGGCGGCAAGCGCAGCGTGCGCGACAACGGCGTGTGGCTGGGCGCGCTCAAGCGGCCCAATGTCGAGACCGTCACCGCGCCGATCGCCGAGATCACGCCGACCGGCCTCAAGACCGCGGACGGGCGCAGCTTCGATGTCGACGTCATCGTCTACGGCACCGGCTTCACCGCCAGCGAGTTCCTCGAGCCGATGCGGTTCAAGGGCAAGGGCGGCATCGATCTGCACCGGCAATGGAACGGCGATGCGCGGGCCTATCTCGGCGTCACGGTGCCGAATTTCCCCAACCTCTTCATCATGTACGGGCCCAACACCAACATCGTGGTCAACGGTTCGATCATCTTCTTCTCCGAATGCGAGATCCGCTACATCCAGGGCCTGCTCGAGCTGCTGCTCAAGTCCAACGCCAGCGCCATCGAGGTGAAGAAGGACGTGCACGACGCCTTCAACGTGAAGGTGGACGCGATGAACAAGCAGATGGCCTGGGGCGTGCCGCAGGTCACCAGCTGGTACAAAAACAAGAAGGGCCGCGTGTCGCAGAACTGGCCGTGGCCGCTGGTCGATTACTGGAACGCGACGCGCGCGCCCAATCCGAACGACTACGATCTCTCCGGCGCGCCGGACAGGCGCGCGGCGGCGGAGTAGCGCGGTCGATGCATTTCATCGAGGCGCTGCACAAGCGCAAATCCGTCCGCGCGTTCAAGCCCGATCCGGTGCCGCGCGCGCTGGTGGAGGAACTGCTCGTTCTCGCGTCGCGCGCGCCGTCCGGCACCAACATCCAGCCCTGGAAGGTGCATGTCGTGGCCGGCGCGGTGCGCAAGCGTCTCGAGGCCGAGGTGCTGGCGCATCGCGACACCATGCCGGGCGACGACCGCGCCGAATTCCCACGCACCGGCAAACGCAAGGAGCCGTATATCGGGCGCATGCGCAAGCTCGGCAAGGACATGTACTCGCTGATCGGCATCCCGAAGGGCGACCAGGCGGCGAACTGGGCGCAATGGGGCCGCAACTACAAATTCTTCGACGCGCCGGTCGGGCTGATCTTCACCATCGACAAGGAGCTCGACGCGATGAGCTTCGTCGATCTGGGCATGTTCATGCAGACCCTGATGCTGGCGGCCAAGGTGCGCGGGCTCGACACCTGCGCGCAGGGCGCGTGGAACAATTACTGGAGCGTGACGCGGCGCGTGCTGAACGTGCCGGACGACGAATACATCGTCGCCGGCATCTCGCTCGGCTACGCGGATGAGAGCCATCCGGTCAACACGCTCGTCAGCGAACGCGAGCCGGTCGAAAGCTTCGCGACGTTCCACGGGTTCTGACCATGACGGTCGTCGACTGCGATTCGCATGTGATGGAGCCGGCCGATCTGTGGCAGCGCTATCTCGAACCCGAATTTCGCGACCGCGCCATCCGCATCGAGATGCGCGACGGCGTCGAACAATTGATCATCGGCGAGCAAGCGGTGCTGGGCGGCGTTCTCGCCAGTCTCGGCGGCGCGCATCTGGAGCCGGCGAAACTGTTCGCCGGCGGCGCCCGCTATGCCGACGGATGCGAGCCGGCGAGCTACGATCCGAAGGCGCGGATCGCGCTGCTCGATTCCTGGGGCGTGGACCGCGGCGTGCTGTTCCCCACCATCGGCATCCTTCCCTTTCCGACCGCCGATGCGAAACTCGCGAATGCCTATTGCCGCGCCTACAACCGCTGGCAGGCTGACTTCGCGCAGGGCGCGGACGGGCGCGCGATCCCCATCGCACTGGTCAATTGGCACGACGTCGAGGAAGCGGTGCGCGAACTCAAGCACTGCATCGCCGCGGGATTCCGCGGACTGTTCGTTCCGCCGGAAGTGATCGACGGACGTCGGCCTTCGCATCCGCATTTCGACCCGATCTGGCGGCTGTGCGAAGAGGCGTCGCTGCCGGGTTGCCTGCACGTCATCGTGCGCTTCACGCCGGGCGCCGGCGCCTTCGGCAGCTGGCACCTGACGCAGCCGGGCTCGGTCTTCACCTTCGGACTGGGCGCCACGGGCCAAATGATCCCCGCCCTGGCGGCGATGGTGACCGATCTTCTGTTCGAGCGCTTTCCCGCGTTGAAGATCGTCAGCGTCGAGGCCGGCTGCGGTTACGCGGCCTATCTGATGGACCGGCTCGACGAAAAGCGCGCCCGGTTCGCGACACCGGGCATGACGCTGAAGCCGGGCGACTACATCCGCCGCAACTGCTATTTCGTCGCCGAACCGGAGGAGCGCACCATCGGCGCGATGCTCGATCTGGTTGGCGAGAACAATATCCTGTGGGGCAGCGACTATCCCCATGTCGATTCCCAGCTCGACGCGCCCAACCAGATCCGCCGCGCCGTCGCAGAACTTTCTCCCGCGCGGCAGGCGGCCGTGCTGGGCGGCAACGCGATGCGGGTGTTCCGCGCGTAGAGGCGGAACAAACCGGTGGCCGACACCGTTTACATAGTGGGTTTCCACAAGGCCGCGTCATGTCTGCATTCATGTTGTACGTCGTCGGATTCTTCGTCCTGCTGGCCGGGCTCGTCTACGCTGCCTTTCTGGTGCATGTGCCCCAGACCTGGATCATGGTCGGCACGCTGATCGTGATCGGCCTTGGCGTCATGTCGGCGGTTTCGCACACCAAGCGGCGTGACCCGCCGAGCGTGGCGCCCGACGCCTGAAACCGGTTCATGGCGCACGGCCTGATCCTGCGCTAGCCTCGCGCACCAGCGGGGGGCAGGCATGCATTACGTCGTTCCATCCTATCTCTTTGCAGAGCGCCCCCTGTGGGAGGTCATCTTCTGGGCGACCTTCGCGGCGTACTTCGCCGCCAGCGGCTGGGTTCAGAGCCGCGAACGGACGGCCGTCCGCGGCGACATGCGCGATCGCGGCAGCAAGGCGGTGATCTATCTCGGCTCGCTCGTCGGCATGGCGGGCGCGTTCCTGGCACCCGCCTATTGGCCGTCCGCGTAAATTGGCCTGCCGCCGGAGCCGGTATTCGTGATCGCGATAGCGCTCCTCTGGGCCGGTCTTCTTCTCTACATCTGGGCGGTGCTGACCCTGGGTGCGTTCTTTCGGACCTCCGTCCAGCTGCTCGACGGACAGCAGCTGGTGCGGCGCGGGCCTTATCGCGTGCTGCGCCATCCGGCCTATACCGGCGGCATTCTCCTGTTCGCCGGCATCGGGCTGGCAGCCGGGAACTGGATTTCGGCGCTGGTCGCGCCGCTCGCGGCGGTCGTGGCCTATGCCTGGCGCATCCATGTCGAGGAGCTCGCCTTGCGCGAGCGGTTCGGCGCGGCGTTCGAGAGCCATCGCAAGCGGACCTGGGCTGTCCTTCCGCCCGTCTGGTGATCGTTGTGCGCCGACACGGCGCGGATGATACGATATCTCATGTCTCACGCGCTTCCCATCATCGATGTCTCGCCGCTGTTCGATTCGGATTCGGCCGCGCGCGGCGCGGTTGCCGATGCCATCGGCCGGGCATGCCGCGACAACGGGTTCTTCTATGCGATCGGACATGACGTCGATCCCTCCCGGCTCGACAGCCTGGCCCGCGAATTCTTCGCATTGCCCGAGAGCGAGAAGCTCGACATCGCCATGGCGCGCGGCGGGCGCGCCTGGCGCGGCTACTTTCCGCTCGGCGGCGAGCTGACCTCGGGCAAGCCCGATCGCAAGGAAGGCATCTATTTCGGCAGCGAGCTGCCGGCGGACGATCCCAGGGTGCGCGCCGGCTTGCCGATGCACGGCGCAAACCAGTTTCCGACGCGGCCCGCCGCGATGCGCGCGGCGGTGCTCGACTACCTCGACGCCAACACGCGCGCGGCACATGCGATTCTGGAAGGAATCGCACTAAGCCTCGGCCTCGATGCACAGTATTTCCGTTCCCACTACACGGCCGATCCGACGATCCTGTTCCGCATCTTCCACTATCCGCCGGACGAGCCGGGGTCGCTGCAATGGGGCGTCGGCGAACACACCGACTACGGGCTGCTCACATTGTTGGCGCAGGACGATTGCGGCGGGCTTCAGGTGCGCTCGCCCGACGGCTGGATCGAGGCGCCGCCGATACCGGGCACGCTGGTATGCAATATCGGCGACATGCTCGACCGGCTGACCGGCGGGCTCTATCGCTCCACGCCGCATCGCGCCAAGAACGTCAGCGGACGCGGGCGGCTGTCCTTTCCGTTCTTCCTGGATCCGTCCTTCGACGCGCAGATCGTGCCGCTGCCGGCGCACGCCGTGGCGGCCGACGATCGCGAAACGCGCTGGGACAAGGAAAGCGTGCACGATTTCGCCGGGACCTATGGCGCCTATCTGCTCGGCAAGGTCGGCAAGGTGTTTGCAGAACTGAAGAAGGAGGTCATCGCCTCGTAACGGCTCCTCTGCTCAAATTCGCCCTTGCCTATAGGTCGTCACGATGGCCGCACCCTGCGGGCCGCGACGGTCTGGATGCAATTGTCGGGATATGGGTGATTTGGTGTGTAGACCGACTCGGTTCAAGGGGGCGGTGAAAATTTTTTTCGACCGCGCAAACGACCCACTTATCCAACACCGAATTCGTGCGGAGCCGCGCAGAGCGCGGAGATTTTCAGCGGCAGTGTTGGATAAGTTTTTCTGCTGCAGCGCCGCGAACGATATTTCATTTCGCCGAAAATATTTTATCCGAACGAGTTCGCGCTCGCGATCCGCAGGTCGGCGAGTTTGAAGCGGAGCTCCTTGCGGCCGTAGTCGATGGTGACCGCCGAGGTCTGGCGCAGGAAATTCATGCCGAGGAACAGCGCCGGCTTGTCGGCGAGATTCCAGACATCGAACACCTGGAGATCGGAAATGACCAGCACGCTGTTCAGGAAGCTGATCGAACCCACCTTGATGCGCTCGACATAGGTGAGCCGACCCGCCGCCGACCCGCCCGTGACGCCGAGGAGCTGCACCACTTCGTCGTTCAGGTATTTCGCGCCGTTCTCCTGCAGCGCGCGGAATAGATTGCTGTTGCCGATCGAAATCTCCGCGCCGGAGTCGATGAAGACATAGGCCTTGACGCCGTCGACGTTGCAATTGACGGCCGTGAGCTTGCCGTCGGAACCGTTGACGCGCACCAGCGCCCGGTCGGCCATCGGCACAAACCTGCTTTCGAGGTTGGACGGCTCGATGCTGAGCTTGTGGCTCTGGAAATTGAAGGTCACCGCCTGGCGGTCGATGACGTCGAGGCCGAGATAGCCGTCGGCGCCGAGCCAGCTGCGCGGCAGGACCGGCATCGGCAGCGAGTCGATCGCGACGCGGCCGATCCGCAGGCTGTCGAGCTGCACCGCGGGCGCCGGCAGCGCGCGCGCGATGCCCTGCACGATGACGTCGTCGCTCGGGCGCAGGCCGAGCTGCTTGGCGAGGTCCTCGGCGATCACGCTGCGGTCGGCGCCGGTGTCGACGACGAAGCTGAAGGGGCCCTTGCCGTTGACGTAGGTGTCGACGGTCAACCGGTTCTGCGCATCGGCGGTGCCCTGGATGTTCTCGGTCCTCGGCAGGGGCAAGGGCGGCGGCGCCAGGCGCGTGCCGGTGGCGGCGCGGGCGGCGGCCGGCGCCAGAGCGAGGGCGGCGCCCTGCCCGATCAGGCTTCTGCGGGAATAACCTGGCATGTCGACTCCCCTGCCCAGCGGACCGCGCAGTCTACCACCGCTGGGCGACGGCGCGCGATCACGCTCGCGTCACATTGGGAACGGCAAATCGGGCCAAATCGCGGCGGGCGTCGTCGGGTGCTAGGATTGTGCACCCGAATTGGACCGCAACCGTGGGCGAGCGATGCTGACGCAGGGCGAAGTGGAGGCCGCATTGGCCGGCAAAAGGCGGTTTACCGGTGCGGCGTTTACCGTCGCGCTGGATTTCGAGGATCTCGACTGCGGCGAGGCGCAGTTCGAGGATTGCATCTTCGACGCGCCGGCGCTGCACGGAACGAATTTCGCCGGCGCCGCCTTCGTCAATTGCCGGTTTTCCCGCGTCCGCTTCGCCAACTGCAATTTCGTCGGCGCGGAATTTCGCCGCTGCGTCTTCTTCGACGCCGGCGCCAAGGCAGGCTGCACGTTTGCCTTCTGCGACATGCGCGAGTCGGTGCTGACCGACTGCAATTTCACCGACACCGCGTTCGACCGCTGCGATCTCCACGCGGCGAACGGCACGGGCTGCAGTTTCCGCGGCGCCAAGCTCAAGGGCTCGCGGTTCGACAAGGCCCTGTCGCGCAAGGTGATCGTGACGAAGGCGAACTTCACGCGGTGCAATTTCAGTTTCGCCGATTTCTCGAACGTATCGCTCAGGACGTGCGAACTGGTCGAGTGCAAATTCGCCGAGACGCTGTTCTGGGACGCCGACCTCACCGAAGCGGTGCTCAGGGGCTCCACCATCGACCGGGCGGAATGGGACCGCGCCAGGCTGCGCGGGGCGGATCTGCGCGGCGCCTCGATCGCCGGGTTGAACCTGGCGCTGCTGGCCGACTATGCCGGCATGAAGATCAGCGGCAGCCAGCAGCACGAATTGCTGCGCGAGATCGGGATTGATGTGGAGCCGGACTGATCTAAGCTCACGGCAGCAGCTATCGGAGGAAAATCCATGCGCATGGCCACACCCCGCATCCCGCCGCTGGGCGATGCCGACCTGACGGACGAGCAGAAGGCGGTGCTGAAACCCTTCGGGAGCCCCGTGTTCAACATCTTCCGCACCCTCGCCCGCGCCCCCAAGGCGCTCGACCGCTTCAACCAATGGGGCAGCTATGTGCTGTCGCGGCGCAACGAGCTTACCTCGCGCGACCGCGAGATCGTCATCCTGCGCACGGGGTTCCTGTGCAAGTCGGGCTATGAGTGGGCCCAGCACGTGCGCATCGGCAAGCGCGAGGGCCTGACCGACGACGAGATCGCGCGCATCAAGAAGGGTGCCGGCGCGGGCTGGGATGCGGCGGATGCGGCGCTGATCCGGGCGAGCGACGAATTGCACGCCGATCAGTTCATTTCCGATGCGACATGGAAAGCGCTCAGCGAGAAATTCACGCAGACGCAGTGCATGGACGTGGTGTTCACCGCGGCGCAATACACCCAGGTCTCGATGTTCCTGAACACCTTCGGCGTGCAGCTCGATGCCGGGCTGACGCTCGACCCGGATCTCAAGGGCTTCTGATGCGCCTGAAGGACAAGACCGCCGTCATCGTCGGCGCCGGCCAGACGCCGGGCACGACGATCGGCAATGGCCGCGCCATGGCGCTGCTCTTTGCGCGCGAGGGCGCGGACGTCCTGTGCGTCGACCGCGACGCGGCGCGCGCGGAGGAAACCGCGGCCATGATCCGCGGCGAGGGCGGTCGCGCGAGCGCGCTGGAAGCCAACATCGTCAAGCCCGGCGCGGGCGACGCCATCGTCGCCGCGGCGGCGGCGCGGCTGGGGCGCATCGACATCCTGGTCAACAATGTCGGCATCGGCGGCGGCGACGGACCGGCGCATGTCGTGGAAGAGGCCGCGTTCGACCGCATCATGGCGGTGAACCTGAAGGGCATGTGGCTGACGATCCGCGCGGCGATCCCCGTCATGCGCGCCGCCGGCCGCGGCGCCATCGTCAACACCTCGTCGCTGGCTTCCATCGCGGGCGGCAACCAGATGGCGTACGAAGTGTCGAAAGCGGCGGTGAACCGGCTGACCACGAGCGTGGCGCAGGCCAATGCGAAATACGGCATCCGCTGCAACGCGATCCTGCCCGGCCTGATGGACACGCCGATGGCGGTCGCCGGCATCGCCGCGGCGCGCGGCCGCGACCAGGAGGCAGTGCGCCAGGAGCGCAATGCGCGCGTGCCGCTGGGCGGCAAAATGGGCACGGCCTGGGACACCGCTTATGCGGCGCTGTTCCTGGCGTCCGACGAGGCCGGATTCGTCACCGGCGTGCTGCTGCCGGTGGATGGCGGCATGTCCAGCCGGATCGGTTGATGGCGGGCAAGCGTATTCGCGACCTCTGGCGCGCCGGAGAGTTGCGCGAAGCACTGGCACTGGCCTGGGAATGCCATGACGCGGCGCCCGATGCGCGTGAAAGCACCTATCACGTCGCCCGGCTGCTGCGCGACGAGCCCCAGCTGCTCACGGCCGAGCGCGCGGAGGGCGTCCGCCGCCTGCTGGTCGATCCGCACGTCGATCCGGCTGCGATCAGCGCTGCGGCATGGCTCTATCTTCTGCGCGATGGCGGCATCTTCTCCGGCGACATGGCGGCGATGGCGGCGGCGACGGAGCGCAACGCGCTGGCGCTGACTCTGCTCCGCGAGGACTATGTCGCCAATCTCGATGTCGAGCAGACGCTGACGCAGCTGCGGCGCTGGCTGCTGCTGGAGCGGCGGTGGCAGGACTTTCCGGCCCTGGCAGATGCGCTGATCGCACAGGCGGCGCTGAACGACGGCGCCTGGCTGTTCGACGCGGACGAGCGCGCGCGCTTCGACGACGGCTTCACCCTCGCCTATCTGCCGCGCCGCCCGCAGGCGGAAGACGCCGGCGCCTTCGGCCATGCGGTGACGCGCGCGGTCGCCGCACAATATGAAGGCTGGCCCTATCCGGCGTGGCGCCGCATTCTGGCGGCGCCGCCAACGACGCTGGCGGACGAGGTGGCGCGGCGCGATCCCGGCGGGCCGCCGATTCCGACACCGGCCGACATCCTGATCGCCGGCTGCGGCACCGGGCGCCAGACCGCGCTGACCGCGTCCCGGATGCCGCAAGAAAGGATCACGTCCATCGACATCAGCGAAGCCAGTCTCGCTTATGCGCGCGCGCGCTGTGCCGCCTTGGGGCTGAACGATATCGGCTTCCAGACGCTCGACCTGCACGAGGTGGAGAAGCTCGGCCGGCAGTTCGACGCCATCATGTGCGCCGGCGTGCTGCATCATCTGCCCGACCCGGAGAAAGGCTGGGAGGCGCTTGTGCGCGTGCTGAAGCCGGGCGGCGTCATGCATGTAATGGTCTATAGCCGGGTGGCGCGGATGCGCGTCACCGCGTGGCGCCGGACGCTGACCGATCTGGCGGACCGGCCGGTCGACGACGACCTCCTGCGCGAGGTGCGCCGGCGCATCCTGGCGATGCCGCCGGCCACCCGCCCCAGATCGCGCGACTTTCACACCCTGGGCGGCGTGCACGATCTTCTCATGCACCGCCACGAGGACCCGTTCGACATTCCGCGCATCCGCCGCGCGCTCGACCGCCTCGGCCTGGCGCTGATCCGGTTCGAGCTGCCGAACATGAAATGCCGCGCGGACTATGTCGCCGCCCATCCGGACGACCCGCTGCGCCGCGATTTCGACGGCTGGATGCGGCAGGAGCTGGATCGTCCCACGACATTCGCGGGAATGTACGATTTCTGGTGCCGCAAGGCGCCCGCCTGAGGGCCCTGCCCGCATGCCGCGCAGGCTGCTAAGCTGGCGGCATTGGCGGGGGGATGATCATGAAAACGATGCGATGCGTCGCGCTGGCCGTGGCGGGTTGGGCTTGCCTGGCCGCGGCGGCGGCAGCACAGCCGCCGGTCGAAGCGTTCGGGGGACTGCCTTTCATCAGCCAGCCGCAGCTGTCGCCCGACGGCAAGCACTTCGCGGCGCTGCAGGCGCTCGACGGCAAGCCTGCGGCGGTCATCTACCAGGTGAACGCGCCCGCCGGCACCACGCCGCAGGTGTTCGCGTCGCAGGAATGGCCGATCGTCGGGATCACCTGGGTCAAGAACGACCGCGTCATCGTGCTGGCGAAGACCGGGCGCGCCATACCGCTCGAAGGCCAGGCCGATCTCCTGACCTTTGCGCGCGCCGTTACGCTGGATGTGGGCGGCTCGGGCGATTCGGCGGAGCTGTTCTCCAACATCAAAGCGCTCGGCCGCAATACCGAGGTCGGCCAAATCGTGGACCGGGACCTCGACGACCCCGACACGATCTACATGCCGCTCTGGGCGCTGCCGACGAACGGCCGCACCGACAACGATTCGCAGACGAACGAATACGGCGGCAACGATTTCCGCTTCAGCCTGTTCCGCGTCGACGCCCATACCGGCCGGGCAGCGCTGGCGATGAACGGGCCGCGGGTCTATTGCGACTGGATCGGCGACGGTCACGGCAACGTCGTGGCGCGCGTCGAGCATTCGCTCGATCCCCTGACCGACAAGGTGATGCTGTATCAGGGCGGCGACTGGAAGGATGTCCGCCATTTCGACGCCCGCGCCGACAAGGGCGCGAATGTCTTCGGGCTTTCGTTCGACGGAAAATCGCTGGCTTATGCGGGGATCGTGGACGGACGCGATTCGATCACACGGCTCGACCTCGCCAGCGGCCAGAGCGGCGACAATCTGTTCTCCGATCCGCACTACGACGTCGCCTTCGCGATCCGGAACGAATGGACCGACCGCATCATCGGCGCGGGCTATGTCGCGGACCGGATGGAGTACGTCTATTTCGATCCGGCGCGCGAGGCGCTGCAGCGCGGCATCGAAGCGGTATTCCCCGGCAAGGACGCGCATGCCGTCTCGGTGACGCAGGACGGCAGCAAGGCGATCGTGGCGGTCGAAGGACCGACCACGCCGCCGACCTACTACTTCCTCGATCGCGACAGCCATGTCGCGAGCAAGATCGCTGGCGCCTATCCGGGATTGGGCGAGAGCGATCTCGGCATCATGAAGCCCTATCCCTACAAGGCACGCGACGGGCTGGACATCCATGCCTATCTGACGCTGCCGCCCGGCAAGCCGGTGAGGAGCCTTCCGCTCGTCGTCATGCCGCATGGCGGGCCGGACGCGCGCGACATGATCGGGTTCGACTGGTGGGCGCAGTTCATGGCCAATCGCGGCTATGCCGTGTTCCAGCCCAACTATCGCGGCTCGAAGGGATACGGCCATGCCTTCACCGATGCGGGGCTCGGCCAATGGGGCCTCAAGATGCAGGACGACATTACCGACGGCGTGAAGCAGCTGATCGCCGACGGCACTGTCGATCCCAAGCGCATCTGCATCGTCGGCGCGAGCTATGGCGGCTATGCGGCGCTGGCGGGCGCGACCTTCACGCCCGATCTCTATGCCTGCGCCGTCAGCATCTCGGGCGTCTCCGACCTCGGCCGCATGATGGACTATGAGCGCAAGAGGGGTGGGCGGCATTCGAGTTCGGTGTCGTTCTGGGAATCGCGCATCGGCCAGCCGGACGACAGCGCGCGGATCGACGCCACCTCGCCCGCGCTGCACGCCGACCGGGTGCGCATCCCCGTGCTCATCATGCACGGCAAGCTCGACACCACCGTGCCCTATGCGCAGGGCGAGGCCGAGCGCGATGCGCTGCAGCGCGCCGGCAAGAAGGTCGAGTTCGTCACCTTCGACAACGACGACCACTACCTGACGCTGGCGGAGACCCGCATCCAGATGCTGACGAATCTGGAGCGTTTCCTTAAGGAGAACATCGGGGAGTAGGCTGCGGCAAGAGGGGGCCGTCGAGATGAAGAAGCGCAATTCTGTGGCCATCGGCGCAGCATTGGCTTTCCTCGCTTCAGCGGCGACGGCACAGCCCCCGGTCGAAGCGTTTGCAAACCTTCCCTTCATCACCGATCCGCAACTATCGGCCGATGGACGGCACATTGCCGCTGTGCAATCGCTCGACGGCAAACCGGTCGCGACGGTCTACACCGTCAACGCGCCGGCTGGCACGCGTCCGCAAGTACTGGGCTTCGACGGCTGGCCGGTCGTGGGTGTGCGCTGGCTGAAGGACGATCGCGTGATGGTCATCGTCAAGACCACCACCGAGGTGCCAACATGGATGCCGAAAGATCAATACACATTCTTTCGCGGCCTGTCGCTTGGCGTCGGCGACGACAAGACCTGGGTGCAACTGCCCTCGGGTGGCCTCATCGACGGCAACCGCGATGACCCTGACACGGTCTTCATGCCGCTTCTCAGCGGACGTTTCGGGCTGTATCGGGTCAATGTGCACACCGGCAACAGTAGCGTCGAGCAGGGCGGCGGAAACGGCACCGTGCAGTGGATCATGGACGGCACGGGGCACGTCGTCGCGCGAATCGATAGGTCGCTCGATCCTGCGACCGATCACCTGCTATTCTACAAGGACGGCTCATTCCACGAAGTGGCGCAGTTCTACTCTGGCGTGGATAGTGATTTCGGCGTCGAAGGCGCGACTTTCGACGGCACATCGCTTGCCTATGAGACGCACGACGCATCTGGCCACCGCGTGCTTCAACGCTTCGACTTCGCGAGCGAAAAGCCTGGCGGAGTGCTGTTTTCCGATCCGCGCTACGATCTCGCCTATGCCCTGGTCGACGAGTGGACAGAGCGTGTCAACGGTGCGGCGTACATGGCCGACAAGATGGAATATGTCTATTTCGATCCGTCACGCGCGGCGCTCCAACGAGGCATCGAGGCGGTGTTCCCGGGAAAGGACGCGCACGCTATCTCGGTGACGCACGACCAAAAAAAGGCGATTGTGGAGGTTGAGGCGCCGGATACTCCGCCGACGTACTTCTACCTCGACCGCGACACGCATGCCGCGACGCGCTTTGCCTCGCAATATCCGGACCTCACCGCGGCTGATCTGGGAACGATGAAACCTTATCCCTACAAAGCGCGCGACGGACTCACCATACCGGCCTATCTGACGCTGCCGCCGGGCAAGCCGGTGAAGAGCCTTCCGCTCGTCGTCTTGCCGCATGGCGGCCCTGACGAGCGGGACGGCATCGGCTTCGACTGGTGGGCGCAATTCCTCGCAAATCGTGGCTATGCGGTGCTGCAGCCGAACTATCGCGGCTCGAGCGGCTACGGTCTCGCGTTCACCCAAGCTGGCCTGCACCAGTGGGGCCTCAAGATGCAGGACGACATCACCGACGGCGTGAAGCAGCTGATCGCCGACGGCACTGTCGATCCCAAGCGCATCTGCATCGTCGGCGCGAGCTATGGCGGCTATGCGGCGCTGGCGGGTGCCACCTTCACGCCCGATCTCTACGCCTGCGCGGTGAGCATCTCTGGCGTGTCGAACCTTGGACGGCTGATGACGCATGAGACGGTGATCCATGGACGGCGCTCGGGAACGGTCGAGTATTGGGATTCGCGAATTAGCGGCGACAGTACGCAGCAGGACGCAACGTCGCCGGCGCTTCATGCCGACCAGGTGCGCGTGCCAATCCTGCTCATGCATGGGCGGCACGATACGACGGTGCCGTACGACCAAAGTGAGGAGGAGCGCGATGCGCTGCAGCGCGCCGGCAAGAAGGTCGAGTTCGTCACCTTCGACAACGACGACCACTACCTGACGCTGGCGGAAACCCGCATCCAGATGCTGACGAATCTGGAGCGTTTCCTTAAGGAGAACATCGGGGAGTAGCCGTTGCGGCGGGTTCGCGGGGCGGCCTAGCATACGCGCCGATGTCGAACCCCCAGCCCGGCCCCCTTGCAGGTATCCGCGTGCTCGATCTGAGCGCGGTGGTGCTGGGGCCGTATGCCACGCAGATCCTGGGCGATTTCGGCGCAGAAATCGTCAAGGTCGAGAGTCCGTCGGGCGACCTCATGCGGCTGAACGGCGTGTCGCGCAACCGCGGCATGAGCTCGATCTTCCTGACGCTGAACCGCAACAAGCGCTCGATCGCGCTCGACCTCCAGTCGGCGGATGGCGCCGCGGCGCTCAGGCGCCTGATCCCGACGGCGGACGTGCTGGTGCACAACATGCGCGTCGAAGCGATCGAACGGCTGGGCTTCGGCTATGACGCCGTCGCGGCGCTGCGCCCCGACGTCGTCTATTGCGCCGCGACCGGCTTCGACCAGGACGGTCCCGACGCCGGCAAGCCCGCCTTCGACGACATCATCCAGGCGGCGAGCGGGCTGGCCTCGGTGGCGAGCACCGGGCGCGAGACGCCGGACTATGTGCCGAGCCTGATCGCCGACAAGACCGCCGGCATGGCGGTGGCGAATGCGGTGATGGCCGCGCTCGTCAGCCGTGGCCGCACCGGCAAAGGGCAGTACATCGAGGTCCCGATGCTGGAGACCATGGCCGCCTTCGTGCTGACCGAGCATATCGGCGGTCTCGCCTTCGAGCCGCCGATCGCGCCGCCGGGCTATGCGCGGCTGCTGGAAGGCGGCCGCAAGCCGGCGCCGACCTCGGACGGCTTCATCGCCATGCTGCCCTATTCCGCCGGGCACTGGCGGGCGTTCTTCGACGCGGCGGGGCGGCCGGAAATCGGCGCAGAACTGGCGCATGACGATCGCGCCCTGCGCAACCAGAACAACGCCAAACTCTACGCCGCGGTGCGCGCAATCACGCCGACGAAGACGACGGCCGAATGGATGGCGATCTGCGCCGAACGCGACATTCCGGCGACGCCGATCTACCGCCTCGACCAGTTGCCGGACCATCCGCAGCTTCGCGCGGTCGGCATGTTCCAGACGTTGGAGCATCCGAGCGAAGGCACGATCCGCATGGTGCGGCCCGCGACGAAATTCGCGGCGACCCCGGCGTCGATCCGGTCGCTCGCGCCGGCACACGGACAGCACACGACCGAAATCCTGCGCGAGGCGGGCTTCGCCGAGGACGAGATCGCCGCGCTGATCGCCAACAAGCACGCCATCCAGAAGGACTGACGCCATGGAATTCGAACTCGCCGAAGAACACCGCATGCTGAAGGACCTGGTGCACCGCTTCGTCGAGGACGAGCTGATCCCGCTCGAGGCCGGCGTGCTGGACCGCGAGGCGAAGGGACAGGGCCTTTCCCTCGGCGCGAAGGAGACGGCGCGGATCGACAAGGTGTCGAAGGAGCTGGGGCTGTGGGGCCTCGACGCGCCGACCGATATCGGCGGCGCCGACCTTCCGGCCGTGGCGCTGGTCGGCGTCAACGAGGAGATGGGCCGCACCGTCACGCCCTACACGCTGCCGCCGGACTCGCCCAATCTGCGCATGCTGATGGCGACGGTGAACGAGCGCCAGCGCGAGGCCTATCTGGCGCCCTATGTGCGCGGCGAGACGGTGTCGGCGATCGGCATCTCCGAGCCCGGCGCCGGCGCCGATCCGGCCGGCATGATCACCCGCGCCGAGCGCGACGGCGACGACTGGGTGCTGAACGGCCGCAAGATCTGGATTTCCCGCGCCGACCATGCCGACTTCACCATCGTGATGGCGCTCACCAACCGCGAGAAGCGTGCGCGCGGCGGAATCTCGGCCTTCCTGGTGGACAAGGGGACGAAGGGTTTCAACGTGCTGCGCCTCATTCCGATGATCGGCGGCGCCGCGACCTACGAGATCGCGCTGGAGGATTGCCGGGTCGAGGGCTGGAAGCTGCTCGGCACCGAAGGCTCGGGCTTCGCGCCGATGCAGATCCGGCTCGGCACGCGGCGGCTGGAGATGGCGGCGTGGTCGATCGGCATGGCGCAGCGGGCGCTGGACATGATATGCGCCTTCGCGCCAACGCGGGTGACCTTCGGCCAGCCCCTGTCCGAACGCCAGGCGATCCAGTGGTGGGTGGCGGACGCCGCGACCAGGATCCATGCCACGCGGCTGATGACCTATGACTGCGCCTGGAAGCTCGACCAGGGGCGCGACGTGCGGCTGGAGATCTCGATGATCAAGGCCTTTGCCACCGAGATGGCCTATGAGATCGTCGATCACGCGATGCAGGCGCATGGCGCGATGGGCATGACCAAGGAGTTGCCGCTGCAGCTGATGTCGACCAAGCTGCGCACCATGCGCATCTACGACGGGCCGACCGAAGTGCACAAATGGGTGGTGGCGCGCAATCTTCTGGGGTCGAAGCGGTAGGGCCGATCTTGGTTGCCGCGCGGGAATGAGCGACACTTTGGCCTCCCAGGGAGGAACCGTCATGACGCATGCGATCACCCGCGGCCTGAGCCACGTCGCCCTGGTCTGCTCGGACATGCACGCGACCGTCAAGTTCTGGGAGGATGTCGGCATTCCCTTGCTCAAGCTGGAAGAGCTGCCGCGCGGCGGGCAGCACAGCTTCCACGACATGGGCAATGGCGCGATGCTGTCCTACATGACGTTCGAAAACGCGCCGGCGAAGGCGCCCGGCATCGCCTCGCAGCACATGAACGTCGTGAAGGACGGCGCGGCGACAGCGGTCGCATCGATGAACCATGTCGCGCTCGACATCCCCAAGGAGAAATTCGACTCCATCCTGGCCGTCCTGCGGGCGAAAGGCATCAAGGTCTTCACCATCAACCACGGCAGCGACAAGCCGTTCGAGGCGGAGCCCGACGACAAGACCTGGATCCGCTCGATGTATTTCCGCGATCCCGACGGCATCGCCTTCGAATTCGCCAGCCTGATGCGCGCATTGGGCACCGAAGAAGACCTTGCGCCGCGGGTGAAGAACGCCAGGGGCGAGCCGGTCGACTACATACCCATGCTGCTGCGCAAGGCGGCGGCGGAATAGTTCGCAAAAAAGGAAACGAAGCGATGAAAGACCAATATGGCGAAGTGGCGGTGGCGCGCGAGGAGCATGTGGCCGTGCTCACCATCGACCGGCCGCCGCACAATCATGTGACGGTGGAACTGATGCGCGACCTGGCGGACGCGCTCGACCACATCGATGCCGAACGCGAGTTGCGCGCCAGCCTCCTGATGTCCGCGGGCAAGAACTTCTGCGCCGGCGCCGATCTCGTCTCGCCGTCCGGCATCGTCAATCCCAACGCCAGGGAAGGGATCAATGCACTCTATATCGAGGCGGTGCGGCTGTTCGCGACCCGGAAGCCCATCGTCTGCGCGGTGCAGGGCGCCGCCGTCGGCGCCGGCCTGGGACTGGCCCTCGTCGCGGATTTCCGCGTCGCGGCGCCCGAGGCGCGGTTCACCGCGAACTTCGTCAAGCTCGGTTTCCATCCCGGCTTCGGCATCACGCACACCCTGCCGCGCGTGATCGGCGAGCAGCGCGCCGCGCTGATGTGCCTGACGGGACGGCGGATCAAGGCGGAGGAAGCGCTGGCCTGGGGACTGGTGGACGAAGTGGTGCCGCTTGTCGAGTTGAGAGACGCCGCCCTGCGACTGGCGCGCGAGATTGCCGAGGCCGCACCTCTCGCGGTGCAGGCAACTCGCGCCACGCTGCGCCGCGAGCTGGCGGAGAAGGTGAAGTCGCAGACCGACCACGAATTCATCGAGCAGAGCGCGCTACGCCGGACCAACGACTTCGCCGAAGGCGTGCGCGCCGTGACGGAGCGCCGGCCCGGGCGGTTCACCGCGAGCTAAGTCTGGACTCAATTGGAATTCGTCTTGTCGATGTCATGGCCCGCAAAAGCGGGCCATCCAGGTGACGCCGCCACGACGGTCGAAAGCACGAGCGCACCAACTGGATGGCCCGCTCTCCGGCGGGCCATGACAAGTCTTTGATACAATTCAAGCCAATTGCGCACCGACCCTAGACCGCGACGGAGTGCGTGCCGGCCGTGCCGAGATAGCTGTCGAACGCGGCGCAGACGACGCGGACCGCGGCGCGCCAGGCTTCGGGCACACGGATATGCGTGCCATCGATGACGACGAGTCCATCGCTCGCCATGGGTTGCAGCGCGGCCAGATTGGCGGCGAACATGCCCGGGCCGCGGCCACCCGCCACGGCGGCGAGGTCGACTTCAAGGTCGCACATCAGCTTCCCGATGACCTCGCGGCGGATGCGATCCTCTTCGCTCAGCGCGATGCCCCGCCACACCGGAAGCTCGCCGCACTGCAGCGCCGCGCGCCAGGCAGGCACCTCGGTGAAGTTCTGCACATAGCCCTGCGGCAATGAGCCAATGGCCGAGGCGCCAAACCCGATCAGCGCGGGCGCGGTGTCGGTGGTGTAGCCCTGGAAATTGCGCGCCAGCGTGCCGTTCCGCCTGGCGATGGCCATCGGATCGTCATGCCGTGCGAAGTGATCGAGCCCGACCGGCTCATAGCCGGCGGCAACCAGCTGCGCCCGCGCCGCCTCGGCCTGCGCGAACCGCGCGCGCAGATCGGGCAGCGCGGATTCGGGGATGAGCTTCTGGTGCTTCTTGAAGCCCGGGACATGGGCATAGCCGAACACGGCCAGGCGGTCGGGCGCGAGCGCCAGCACCTGCTCGATCGTGCGGCTCAGCCCGGCCACGGTCTGGTGCGGCAGGCCGTAGATCAGATCGACGCTGAGCCGCTCGATGCCGTCGCTGCGCAGCAGGCGCACGCAATTCGCCGTGGTCTCGAAATCCTGCAGGCGATTGATGGCGCGCTGCACGTCCGGATCGAAGTCCTGCACGCCGACGCTGGCGCGGGTGACGCCGATCGCCGCGAGCGTCCGGGACAGCCCGGCCGCGAAGCCGCGCGGATCGATCTCGACCGCGAATTCGGCGTCGGGCGCGACGTCGAAACGTTCGCGCAGCGCGGCGGCGAGCCGGTGCATGTCGCCCGGCCGCAGCATGGTCGGCGAGCCGCCGCCCCAGTGGATGTGCGTGACGCGGCGCCTTGCGCCTAGCGCGGCGGCCACCAGTTCGATCTCGCGCAGCAGGACGTCGAGATAGCCTCCAAGCGGCGAGTAGGTGTTCACCACCTTGGTGTGGCAGCCGCAGAACCAGCACAGCGTGTCGCAGAACGGGATGTGGACGTAGAGCGAGAGCGGCGCCGCCGGATCGAGCGCCTTGAGCCAACGCCCGTAGGCGGCGGCGTCGATGCCGGCATGAAAATGCGGCGCGGTCGGGTAGCTCGTATAGCGCGGCACCCGTGCGGCGAAGATTTCTTCCGGATTTCTCATGTCGCGGATCGTGCGGCGCGACGGCGGCGGCGATATTGCGCTGGCGCAAACTTCACAAAAAGAATGCTCCCGGCCCAAGGGGGTGAGCCGGGAGCAGGTCTAGCGCGTCCTATCGGGAGGGATGGCGAACGCGCTATTCGGCAGCCAGGGCTTGCGGATTGCCGCCTTCCATGGCGTTGAGAACGTGGACATCCTCGAAGATCGGGATGCCGACCTCCTCGTATTTCTTGCGCACGGTGGGCGTGATCAGCCCGACGCGCGCAATGGCGGGAAGCATGAGATCCTTCAGCGAGTGGATCTGGCCGGGCGGCAGTTCCTGCAGGATGCCGGACTCGGCCGCTTCACTAATGCCCTTGAAGAAGTCGTCGGCGTCGATGTTGGAATTGGCCAGCACCTCCATGAAGCCGGGATCGGCCTTGCTGGCGAGGCCCTGCGCCGTCTGGCTCATCGTCGCCTGGACGATGATGTTGACCGCGTTGAAGGCGAACTCGGCGAGTTCCTCGCGCTCGGCCTCCGGCAGCTTGGCGATGACGGGACCGAGATAGGCGTGGCCGAACGAGACGTGACGCGATTCGTCGCGCATCACGTTGAAGGTCAGCGCCTTGAGCAGCGGGCAGGTCGTGGAATGATACATGTTGTTGAAGGAGCCCAGTGCCAGGCCTTCGACGATCATGTTCATGCCGATCATGACCTTCTCGTAGCGGTCCGACTGCAGCGTCGCGTCGATCAGCGCCTTCAGCCACGGCGTCATCGGATAGACCATCGCGATCTTGTCGCAGTATCTCGCATAGACCTCGACATGGCGCGCCTCGTCCATCGTCTGCGTGGCGGCGTAGAGCTTGGCATTGGCATCCGGCACAGAATGGGTGACGCAGGCCGCGGTCATCAGTGCGCCCTGCTCGCCGTGCAGGAATTGCGAGAGCAGCTGCGCCGTCGAATGCGCGGTGAAGGTCTCGCGCTGGCTCTTCGACAGCTTGGCGAAGAACGGCATCTTGTAGAACATCGAGGAGCGGTCGGAGACCATCGGCTTCGACGGATCGACCTGCGTGTCCCACGGCAGGAGTTCGTCGGAGTCCCACTGGTTCTGCTTGGCGCGCTTGTAGAGATCCTCGACCTTGCCCTTGCCGAGTGCGTAGTCGAACGTCCAGGCGATCTCCATCGGATTGCGATAGAGGTCGTCCGGCGTCATCGTGACCTTCCAGTCGCCCTTGCTGACGACCTTCGGTGTTTTCGTGGTCATTGGCGCTCTCCTCCTTGGCCGCGTTAAAAATGACGCTAGTGTCAAATTTGAAGTTTGATCTGGATCAAGCTTGCCCAGACGCCGCAGTCTGCGGACAAGCAATTGTTAATATTGAGAAACCGGCGTCGTCACGACCAACCCTTCCAGCTCCTCGGTCACTTTGATCTGGCAGGCCAGCCGGCTGGACGGATTGGGCTCGACCGTCATTTTCAGCATGTTGAGCTCGAGCTGGTTGGGCGGCGCCAGCTTCGGGAGCCATTGCGGATCGACATAGACATGGCAGGTGCCGCAAGCGCAGGCGCCGCCGCAATCGCCGTCGATGCCGGGGATGTGGTGGCGCACCGCGCCTTCCATGACCGAGAGACCTTCGTTGACGTCGACCTCGCGGCGCGTGCCGTCGTGCGAGATGTAGTTGATGCGAACCATGAGACAGACCCGTGCCCGTTTTCCCGATGCAACTGTCTGCGCACCGATGGCGGCACGACCTTGATCGAGCGCAATCGCGACATCGCGTCCACCCACGATGTCGCCGTGCGACGATGGCGGCCGCCCTGTGTCTTCACTGGATCCGGGGCCGGGCGGACGCGCGCGACGGATCGGCGCGACCCGGCATGTCGGCAGCGTGTTCCTCGGCGAAACGGCGCTTCATTGAGCCGTATCAAGTCGCGCGCGGCCGCGTTCCATAGATTATTGCGGCCATAATGCCGGGAGACGTTGGATGCCATTCCGCAACCGTCAGGATGCCGGCCGGCAACTCGCCGCGGCGCTCTCGCAATACAAGGGCAAGGACTGCATCGTGCTGGCGTTGCCGCGCGGCGGCGTTCCGGTGGCCGCCGAGGTCGCGAAGACCTTGAACGCGCCGCTGGATCTGATCCTGGTGCGCAAGATCGGCGCGCCGGACCAACCCGAACTGGCGCTCGGCGCCGTGGTCGATGGCGGCACGCCCATCGTCGTGCACAACGAAGCCGTCATGGCGATGTCGGGCGCCAGCGCAGCCGAATTCGACGCGATCTGCGCGCGGGAGCTGGCGGAAATCGAGCGCCGGCGCAGCATGTATCTCGGCGGTCGCCGGCCGCTCGACCCCAAGAGCCGCATCGCGATCGTGATCGACGACGGGCTCGCGACCGGCGCCACGATGCGTGCGGCGCTTCGCGCAACGCGCCAGCGCGGGCCCAAGAAGCTGGTCATGGCCGTTCCCGTGGCGCCGCCGGAGACGCTCGACGAATTCCGCAGCCTGGCCGACGAGATCGTATGCCTGGAGAGCCCGGTCGTCTTCGGCGCGGTCGGCTATTTCTATCGCGATTTTCGCCAGGTCACGGACGAGGAAGTCGTCGCGGCGCTCGAAACGGTTTAGCCGAGGACGATGCGGGCCGCACTCAGCGCCGCCCATACCGCGCTGCCGGTGACCGTCAGCGAGACCACACCGGCCAGAGCCGACACCGCGAGAAGCGTTCCGCTCGTCTCGAGATAGGAAACCGCCATCATCGCGATGGCGAGCGCCGGCGGCACGTTGCTGAGCGGCAGCGGTACCAGCAGCGTCGCGCTGAGGGCGACGATCAGGAGCGCGCCGAACGGCCGGCTCAGCCCCACGAGGCGTTGTGCACCCGACGGAATCATCCGCTCCTGCCAGCGCAGCAGCGGCAGAACGCTCTCCACCACGCGGACGAGGCGCGGCAGAGAGATCGGCTGGCCGGCGACGGAGCGCGGCAGCCAGACCCGCTCATGCGCCAAGAGCATCGGCACGGAGAGCAGAAGGAGGATCAGTCCGGCGAACAGCGACGCGCCGGGCACCAGCGCGGTGAGCGCCAGGAACAGCATCAGCGTCTCGCGCGCTGCGACCGGGGATTGCTGGAGCAGCCATTCGACGGTCACGACCTCGCCCGCGCCGCTCTTGACGACGTTCTCGATGATCGTCGATGCCGGCATTCTGCCGGGCATCGCGATCGCCGGGGATGGAGTGGCTGTCATGTCGCGTCCTAGTCATGGGCAGGCTAGGCCGCGCGGGTTAGCGCAGGGTTGCGCGATGTCAAACGGACAGGCGCGTCGTTTTACGGATGGGAAAGCAAGACCGCCCGCGCGCGTCGCGCGCTTAACCATCGCAAGCGCGGCGGACGTTCCGCGGTTTTCGCAAACCGCCATGCGGCATTCACCCTGAGCACCGGCGACGCCCCGGATCGGCCGGAAAACAAATGTTCGAACAGGGGCGATGTCGCGCGCCAGCGCCCTCCAGAATCTTCGGCTGGTCGCAATCCCCCGAACCGAAAACCGCTTCACACTTTTCCCGGAATTACTTTAGGTTCGCGGCCCGATGACCACGATCGACCACCGTTTCTGCGTCGCGCCGTTGATGGAGTGCACCGACACGAATTGCCGCGTGCTGCATCGCCTGCTCAGCCGCCATGCGCGCCTCTACACCGAAATGGTGACGGCGGAGGCGGTGCTGCGCGGCAAGCGCGACCGGCTGCTCGGCTTCGACGCCAGCGAGCATCCCGTCGCCCTTCAGCTCGGCGGATCCGAGCCGGCGCGACTGGCCGAGGCGGCGCGGATCGGCGCCGATTTCGGCTATGACGAGATCAACCTGAATGTCGGCTGCCCCTCCGATCGCGTGCAATCGGGCCGCTTCGGCGCCTGCCTGATGCGCGAGCCGGAACTGGTCGCCGACTGCGTCGCGGCGATGCGCGCGGCCGTAAGCGTGCCGGTCACGGTGAAGTGCCGCATCGGGGTCGACGACCAGGAGCCGGAAGAGTCGCTGCGCCGGCTGATCGCGCAATGCACGGCGGCCGGCGTGACCACCTTCGCAATCCATGCCCGCAAGGCCTGGCTTGAGGGCCTGTCGCCGAAAGAGAACCGCGAAGTACCGCCGCTCGACTACCAACTGGTCTATCGGATGAAGCGGGAGAACCCGCGGCTCACGATCGTCCTCAATGGCGGGATCGGGTCGCTGGACGAGGCACAGGCGCATCTGGCGCAGGTCGACGGCGTGATGCTGGGGCGCGCCGCCTATCATTCGCCGGCCCTGCTCGCGGACGTCGATGCGCGAATCTTCGGCGGCGTGCCGCGCGACGTCGACGCAGCGGCGCGGGCCTATGTCTCCTATATCGAGCGCAAGCTCGGCGAGGGCGTGCCGCTCAACGCGATGACCAAGCACATGCTCGGCCTGTTCCACGGCCGGCCGGGGGCGCGGTTGTTCCGCCGCCATCTGAGCGAGAATGCGACGCGCAAGGGTGCCGGCATCGCCGTGTTGCGCGACGCACTCGCCCTGCTCGGCCGTCCGCGGTCCGTCGCGGCCTAGACGAGCCGGAACGCGCCGTGGCGCGCGCCCCAGCGCAGGAACAGATCGGGCCAGGCGGCGGCCGGCTTGCCGGCGATCTTCCGGATGCCGAAACCGTGGCCGCCTTCCTCGAAGACGTGCAGTTCGGCGGCGACGCCGGCCGTGCGGAGCGCGGCGAACATCGACATCCCGTTGCGCGGATCGACTTCGCGGTCGTCGGCCGCGAGCATCACGAAGCAGGGCGGTGAGTTCGGCGTGACATGGCGGTCCGGCGAACAGGCGATCTCCAGCGGCTCTGTCGCGGCGGCGCCGAGCAGCTTCTCGCGGCTGCCCGGATGGGCGACCGGCGGGATCATGGAGATCACCGGATAGGCAAGACCGGCGAAATCGGGTCGCGCGCTCAGCGCATCGAAGTCGTCGACCGGCTTGTAGGCGGGTTCGTCGCTGCGCGTAAGGAGCGAGGCCGCGAGGTGGCCGCCGGCCGAGAAGCCGAGCACGCCGACGCGGCCCGGATCGATTGCGAAGTCGGCGGCGCGGCCGCGGATCAGGCGCATGGCGCGCTGCGCATCCTGGAGCGGAACGTCCGGGCCGTTCGCCCAGCCTTCCGCCGGCAGGCGGTAGCGCAGGACGAACACGGTGACGCCCGAGCCGTTGAAGCGGTGGCCGATGTCGAACCCTTCATTGTCGATCACGACGCGCCGGTAGCCGCCGCCCGGCGCCACGAGCAGCGCCGACCCGTCGGGCTTGTCGGGGCGGAACACGGTGAGCAGCGGCGTCTGGATGTCGGTGACGAAGCGGTCGTGGAACACATCCGGCTGCGGACTGCGCTCCATCAGGTTGAGGGTCAGGTGCACACCCTCGCCGCCCGGCGGCGTGCGGCGCCACAGCGGGACGGTTTCGAGCGGATCGCCGGGAAGACGGTCGCTGCTCGGCACGGCCGCCAGCGCCTTTGCCGACAGCGCGGCCATCGCCGCCAATCCCAGCACTGATCGCCGGTCCATGGTCACCCCATCGCAGCAAAGCGGCAGCAGGTTCCTTGCACCGGCGGCGAATTGCAAGTTCACTGCGGCAAAGGGGATCGCATGGAATTCTTCACGGCCGCTTCGGGCGGCGAGGTCGGCGTGTTTGCCCTGGGGCTGGTGATCGCCGGCGTCGTCGGCGGGCTCCTCGCCGGCATGCTCGGCGTCGGCGGCGGCATCGTGATCGTGCCGGTGCTCTATCACGTGCTGGATCTTATGGGGATCGATCCCAATGTGCGCATGCACGTCGCGGTCGGCACGTCGCTGGCGACCATCATTCCGACCTCGATCTCCTCGCTGCGCTCCCACAACGCCAAGGGCGCGGTCGACTGGGAGCTGCTGCGCCGCTGGCTGGTGCCGATGCTGGTGGGCGTCCTGATCGGCAGCGCACTGGCGGGCTGGGCGAAGGGCCAGGCGCTGGCGCTCTTCTTCGCCGTCGTCGCCCTTCCGGTGGCGATCCACATGGCGTTCCTCGGCGAAGGCCGGCGCATCGCCGACCGGCTGCCGCAAGGCATCGGCGGCTGGCTGTTGCCGGGCGGCATTTCCGGCGTCTCGACGATGATGGGCATCGGCGGCGGCACGATCGGCGTGCCGTCGATGACGCTGTTCGGCATGCCGATCCACCGTGCGGTGGGCACCGCGAGCGCGTTCGGCGCGATCATTTCCGTGCCCGGAACGATCGGCGCGATCATTGCCGGCTGGGGCGTGCCGCACCTGCCGCCCTACTCGCTCGGCTACGTCAACGTCCTGGGGTTCCTGCTGATCGCGCCGGCCAGCTATTTCGTGGCGCCGTTCGGCGCGCAGATGGCGCACTCCACCGACAAGCGCAGTCTGCGCATGGCGTTCGCCTTCTTCATCGCGATCACCGCGGCGCGCATGCTGTACGATGCGCTGGGGCTGCACTGGCTTTAG
>Ga0134126_10001851_pt1 | contig 26860 bp, 33 predicted proteins | sample KB31752_FD_96881 | JGI IMG/M metagenome (GOLD analysis project Ga0134126, IMG submission 96881) | Terrestrial soil microbial communities with excess Nitrogen fertilizer from Kellogg Biological Station, Michigan, USA - KB3-175-2 | ecosystem: Environmental > Terrestrial > Soil > Unclassified ... | reverse complement strand
TGCCCGAGCTACGCCAGCGCCTCCAGCAACGGATCGGCATCCGGGAGCTGTCATGATTGTCCATGTGCGTTTGTTCGCCCGCGCCCGTGATTTGGCTGGCGCGGACTCAGTTGCGGTCGAGCTGCCCGACGGGTCTACGGTGGCCGACCTGCGCCGCCAACTTGCGCTTGTCTGTCCGGCGCTGGCGGGTCTGCTCGAACGCTCGGCGCTGGCGGTCGATAATGAGTTCGCCGACGATGGGCAGATCGTATCGGCAAATGCGGAGGTCGCGCTGTTGCCGCCGGTCAGCGGCGGATAAGGATCGGCGGCGCAATCCGTTTTCGTGTTGTTTACGTTTCGCGCGAAACGTAAACAACACGAAAACGGATTGCGCCGCCGATCCTAAGCGTGTTGACTCTGACGGGGAAACAGTTAGGGAGGTGGAAGGGCAGACCACCCTTTCATTCCATAAGCATTTTTACTACAAGAAATTATGTTTTTTAATGTGCTTGCCATGCGGAAGGGAACGAAACGATGTCCCAATCATCTGGCGGGACGGTTACGATGCCGGCTGTCCGACCGTCTTGAGCAGGTCGAGCAGTTTCTCCAGGTTCACGGGCTTGACATAGTAGTGGTCGAACCCGGTTTCCTGCTGGCGCTGCTGGTCGGCTTCACTGGGCGTATAGCCGGTCAACGCGCACATCACCACATGCTTGAATTCCGGTTTCTCCCGTAAATGCTTGGCAACCTGATAGCCGTCCATCCCCGGCAGGCCGATGTCCAGCAGCACGACATCGGGCCGACAAGCCGAGGCCATTTCCAGGGCGGTCGGGCCGGTGCGAGCCACTTGGACCTCGTGCCCATACAGACGCAGCAACAGACTCAGGCTGTCGGCCGCATCGACATTATCTTCCACCACCAGCACACGCAGAGATCGGCCCGCAGGTTGGCTCGGCTCCAGAGCGGTTTTCGTTTAAGGCACGGATGGCTCGGATAGCAGCGGCAATTTGATCGTGAATTCGCAGCCTTTTCCTAACCCGGCACTGGCGGCTTGCAACCGTCCTTCGTGCATCTCCACCAGGTTGCGCGCGAGAGCCAGGCCGATACCCAATCCGCCGTAAGAGCGGCCGAGGGAGCCGTCTACCTGGGTAAATAGCTCGAAGACGTGGGGGAGCAGTTCCGGGGCGATGCCGACGCCGTTATCGCGCACCCGGATCACGGCTTCGGCCCCTTCGCGGTTGACGGTCATCCGAATGAGTCCGCCCGTGTTGGTGTACTTCGACGCATTGTTGAGCAGGTTGACCACGACCTGCTCCATGCGCGCCGGGTCCGCCTCCACCCAAATGGGCTTGATAGGAAGCGATACCGAGAACTCGTGTTTGCGCGCGTCCATGAAGGGGCGAACCGTCTCGGCGGCACGGTTGACAACGACACGCAGTTCCACCTGTTCCTTGGTAAGCCGCAATTTCCCTTTGGTGATTCTGCTGATGTCCAAGAGGTCGTCTACCAGTCGCACCATCTGCCCCACTTGGCGGTCGATGATGTCTCCGGCTTGCTCGATGATCGGGTCGTTCGTCTTCATCTGCCGCAGGATGTTCAGGGCGTTGAGAATAGGCGAGAGGGGGCTTCGTAGTTCATGGGAAAGCAAGGCCATGAATTCTTCCTTGCTGCGATTGGCTTCGGCGAGACCGTCGGCCCGCTTCCGCTGCGCTTGCACCGCCTCGCTTTCGGTGAGGTCGTGCATCACGCGGGCGAAGGACCGAACCTGTTTGCTCTCGTCGAGCAGGGGCGTCACGGTTGCGCGACACCAAAACCGTGTACCATCCTTGCGAACCTGCCAGCAATTACTGCCCGCCCGACCGCCGGCCAACGCCGTCTTGAGTTCATGCTCGGGCTGGCCCGTGCGAATGTCTTCGGGCGAAAAGAAACGGGAAAAATGCTGCCCCACGATTTCATGGGACTGATAGCCGAAAATGCGTTCCGCTCCCGCGTTCCAACAGAGCAGATGTCCTCCAAGTCCGACCAGGAAAACGGCGTACTCCTTCGCATCCATCGCCAGCAGGTCAAAGCGCTCTCCCATTTCTTGAGATGAGAGAGGGTTTGTGTCAACTGAGGTCATGGCCCCACCTTTCCGCGTGCTGATTCCGCTCTCGCCATCGACAAGAGCCTCCATGCTACGGATGGTTGGATTTGTTAGGTGGTCGTCGCCCTTGCCTGGGCTGACGGTCAGATAAGAAAAGAAGGCCATCCGGCCAGTTTGCAAGAGTTTATTATACAAGGTTCGACGATTGCAGGCCAGACAAGGGTTCAAACGCCGAGGCACCTGGACGCGCTGTTATTATGTTCCCAGCGACGGATTGGGGAAACCCGTCGCTGGCGCTCCGGCGCTCGTCAGTCATTCTGTATCTCTCAAGCCATCTTCTCTTCGGCGGCCGATTGCAAGCCGAGCAATTCGACAGCCATCTGCCGCAAGCGAAACTTTTGAATCTTGCCCGTCACGGTCATCGGAAACGTCTCGACCAATCGCCAGTAGCGCGGCACCTTGAAGGAGGCCAGACAGGCCCGGCAATGGGCGGTCAGTTCCTGCTCGCTTGGCGCTGCGCCCGGACGAGGACGTACCCAGGCCATGACCTCCTCGCCATACTTGCGGCTCGGTACGCCGATCACCTGCACTTCGCTAACGTCTGCATGGGCGGTCAGAACTTCCTCAATCTCACGCGGGGAAATGTTCTCGCCGCCGCGAATAATCATATCCTTCAGCCGGCCGACAATGTGGATGTAGCCCGACTCCTCCATAACGGCCAAATCGCCGGAGTGCATCCAACCGGCATCGATGGCGGCGCGGGTCGCCGCCTCGTCGTTCCAGTAGCCGCGCATGACACTGTAGCCGCGCGTGCAAAATTCACCGACGCCGCCGCGCGGCATGATGCGTCCCGTCGCCGGATCGCGCACGCAAATCTCCTGGTGCGGTTGCACACGGCCCACCGTGCTGACACGGCAATCGAGCGGATCATTGAGAGAACTAAGAGTTGAAATGGGAGAAGTTTCGGTCATGCCATACCCAATGACGATCTGCGGCATGTGCAGACGCTCGACGACCTGTTTCATCAGCTCGATGGGGCAGGGAGCGCCGGACATGATGCCGGTGCGCAGCGACGAGCAATCGAAGCGCTCGAAGTCGGGTTGTTCGAGGATGGCGCGAAACATCGTCGGCACACCATAGAGCGCGGTGCAGCGCTCGGCGTGAATGGTTTGCAGGGCAGCCGGCGCGCTAAAGCATTCGCTGGGATAAACCATGCAAGCCCCGGTCGTGGTGCAGGCGAGATTGCCCAGAACCATGCCGAAGCAATGATAGAGCGGAACGGGAATGCAGACGCGATCGCGCTCGCTGTAGCGCAGAGCGAGACCGATGAAATAGCCATTGTTGAGGATATTGTGATGCGTCAGCGTCGCGCCCTTGGGCGAGCCGGTGGTGCCGGAGGTGTACTGGATATTGATAGGGTCATCGCACTGCAATTCGCTTTCGCGTCGCTCCAGTTCGGCCAGGCTCACCGCCTGACCGGATCGCAGCAGCGCGTCCCAATCCGTATCGAGCAGAAAGACATGCCGCAGTTCGGGACAGCGCGGCCGCACCGATTCGAGCATCGGGGCGTAGACGATCTGGCGAAAACCGCGTCCGTGCAACAGCACACTGACACCCGCTTGTCGCAGCACATACTCCAGTTCATTCGTCTGGTAGGCGGGATTGACGTTGACGAGGATGGCACCAATGCGCGCCGTGGCGTATTGGGTGATAACCCATTCGTGACAATTGGTCGCCCAGATGCCAACGCGATCGCCGGCGACGACGCCGAGCGCGAGCAGAGCGCGGGCGGCGTCGGTCGTCGTGTCCCACAATTGCCGATACGTGGCGCGATAGTTCTGCGCGCGCACGATGAGCGCTTCCGAGTCACCGAAGCGCGCGACGGTGTCACGCAAATTGTCGCCGATGGTCTGGCCGAGCAGCGGCGTCAAACTCGTGCCGTGAGCGTAGGACAAGGCGGAAGTATGCGATGGATCATCCATGAGATTGTCTCGCGTTCAATGCCGGACAGGTCGAGTCTCGCGGCTCGGCGATCCTGTCAGGGAGATGGCCAACATCATCGCAAAGGCGGCCGTATCGTGCAAGCCGCAAGGTGTTGGCTACGATGTCCCGCTTCCTTTCCCAGACACCGCGAGAACATAGGGATAGAATAGTGTCAGAGGAGGAACGTGCTTCATGTCCACGAAAATCGATATTCGAGAGTTGCCTACTCGCTGGGAAGAGGTACTGGAACTGGCATCCTCTGGCCGAGAGGTCATTCTAACGGATGGACCGACGCCGCGCGCGCGTTTGGTTCCTTGCGTGGAGGCGACGGCCGTTCGTGTGCTGGGACTGCACGCCGGAGCGATTCAACCGGCCCCGGATTTTGACGCGCCGCTGCCGGATGACTTTTGGACTGGCCACACATGAAATTGCTGCTCGACACCCATGCGTTCATCTGGTGCGACAGCGACCCTGCGCAACTTTCTCCACGGGCCGCGTCGGCCCCCCGCGATCCAGCCAATACCGTGTGGCTCAGCGTCGTCAGCGTTTGGGAGATGGTGATTAAGAACCAACTGGGCAAGCTGGCGCTGCGCCTGCCCCTATCGCAGATCGTTGCCCAGCAGCAGGCGAATGGGTTCCAGGTCTTGGCAATAACGCTGGCGCACACGTTGGCCAACGAAGGGTTGCCGCTCGTCCACAAGGATCCGTTCGATCGCCTTCTGGCGGCTCAGGCCATTGTGGAGACGGCGGAGTTGGTGACGGCCGATCCGATTTTTGCCCAGTATCCGGTGCGGGTATTGTGGTAGCCCAGAGGCGTGGACGCCACTCACGGCGTCTCCGCTTCTTCCCTATCAGACCAAGATCCCTTGCACGTCGTTCCACAATCCCGGCGACACATCGACAGGGCCCGATTCGGACACGAGCAGCAGTGCCTCCTCTGGCGAACAATGCCGGACCCGAGCGATGGCGGCAGCAGCGATGGCAGGCGAACGATTCATGCCTGCACCACAGGCGACCAAAGTTGGCGTGTCCGAGCGCAGCAGACTGGTGACGCAATCTATCGCCGCAGTCAATAACCACGGCGGATTGCCTGACCCATCAACGAGCGGGAAACGGCAATAGACCAGTTCGCGCGTGATGTGTGCCGGGGGTTCGTTCAGAGCTAGATCGACCACGGCGAGGATGCCGGCGGACAACACGGCGCGGAGGGCGCGGACATCGCCCGCATGGCCTAACCACAGTGAGAAGCCAGGCAGTTGACGCATAAGATGGACTCGAAGCCTGATTCGCTTAATCCTCTCTCGTTGCGGGAGAGGGCGGATTCGGTGGATTACGCGACGCGCTGCTCAGAAAGGCGGGAAAGCTCACGCCGATGTAGAAGGCGAGGTAGGCGTTCTGATTGCCCCAGGATACGGCCAAAACGCCCGCGCCCACGGCCAGGCAGATGCGGGCGAGCCAATATCCCGGACGATGATAGCGAGCGGGGAGGGAGTGGCCAGCCTCGTAGGCGAGTACGATCTTCAGCGCTTCCACGGCAGCACTGCCAGCCAGAGCGAAGCAAAAAATACGCCAATCCGGATCGTGGAAGAGATCGAGGAGGCTCAAGAGCGGCTCGCCCCCTGCTCGCGCGTTCTCTCGTAGGATGCCGGTTCGTCGGCGATGTAAGAACGCACACGCTCGATGGCCCGCAGTAGCGGCGAGGTCGAGGTCGCGGCGGTAAGAGATAGCCAACGGGCGAGAGAAGCCAGGCAGCCCAGCCAGCACATGGAGGCCACGATCATCCAGGAAGCAAACCAATCCTTCTGCCCAAGGAAACCGAGCAAAAAGCAGACGCCGCCCGTCACAAACAGCGCCAGCGCCACCAGCGGATGACGAACTTTGGCTGGAACACCACTCATGAGTACGACCTCTCCCAATCAAGTCCCTTCTCCGCAAACATCATCGCAAAGATAGCGGTATCGTGCAAGCCGCATGGTGGGCGAGAAGGGGTTATCCGATTAGAATTGCTCGCATTTCCGACCGTAATCCCGAGCCTCCGCCTGGTCTGTGGGCTTGAACTCCTCCATAATCTGCAAGTCAAAATTGTTCCCGGAGCGATACAGCCACCGGCCGCATCATAATAGGTTCCGAAGTGACGCGACGCAGCCGAGCGACAATCTCGGCTATTAGATCCTTACCAATCGTACCGCTGTCTACCTGGAAGATTCGGGTATCGGTTAGCTCGGCGGGGCATGTGTGTGTCCGTGTGACATCAAGTTCCACGTTGGCAAGTGTCCCGATCATCCATGCCCAATAATCCTCAGCGTCGTAGGTTGCATCCGACAGTCCGAGGGCTTCCGCGATCTGCTCCAGCGAACAAACTGAACGAAACCATATGTCTGTTATCTCGGAAAACATTGGTCACTCCGCTAGTGTCCTGAGTTGTAAGTTCGTGTCATAAATCCGCTCGGTGATTTACGAAGAAAAGGCGAGAAAATCTCAGAAAAATCTCGCCAAGACTTCTTCAACGAATTTACAACTCAGGACACTAGAGACGGGTAGTCCGCGATCTCATAATCGCAAAGGCAGCCATATCGTGCAAGCCGCAAGGCTGTCAAGCGCGGCACGGAAGCCCCTCAGGCACCGAATGCGCGAACGTGCGCGCCGCGTGGGACGAAGAGGGTTTCCTCATCTTGACCGTAGAGAATGTGGAACGTGAAGAAGTGTTCGCAGAGACGGTTCTCCGGATCCATCATGCTGAAATAATAGGCCATTCCCTCGAAGGGCCGGCGTGTCCGCGTTAGTGCCCGACGGGGTTCTTTGGGGAGGTGTTCGCCAAGACGAATGTAAACCTCCACCAGCACCGAATCCGGCAAACTCCACGAACGGATTTGCCGCTTCGCATGAGGAAGGATGACAACCTTGTAAGGCACGAGGACTACTCCTGTCCGCCTTGAAGATGCTTCCGTTTGTACTCCGCCACACGCTCCAACCAGGAAGCCTTGTCCACGCCCGCGATCTCGGCGAAAGCATCATCGAGTTCCATCCCTTCTCCCCGCTCGCTGCTTGTCCGTGCCTCACGCTCTTCTTCCGGGCTGCACACGGGCCACTCGTCGGCCAGGCGAGCCTGCAAGTGTTTGAATTGCTCCGCCGTCTGCCGAAGCCGGTCGGCTCCCTTAATGGGTTGGCCGGTTGTCTTGGCGATTCGGTCGAGAAATTCCCAGAGGCGATAGGCAGCCTGAGCGCCGGTGCGAAAAATCTCGCCGAACGCTTGGCGTTCGCGCTGAAGGTCCGCGAGGGATAGGGAGGCATCTTTGACGGCGCGCGCATAACCTTCCGTGTAGGCACCCTCCATGTCGTCGTACAGGCGGACGCCTATCTGAACGAGCCGCGAAAGGCCGACTTCGGAGGGAGGCTTGCCACGCGGGAGTTGCCACGATTTCAACGTGTCATCCACGGATTGGGCCTGCGCTTGCACCAACCGGACCAGGATGTTCTCGCTTGCTGTGTCAGGCATATTTGCCTCGCTGGTTCGCTCACTCTGTCCGGTCAGCGGCTTCTCACTGTTCATTCTCTTATTCTACCTCGAAGCAACCGACCGGGAGAACTACGAATCCCGAATGAACTCCGCAGCGTAGGAACGCACCTCGCGGCCATTGAGAATATGGACTTGCCGCATGCGCTCGATCATCTGGCCACTGAAGCGCTTCAGCGGCAAATGGACGATCTTGCGGCCATAGCGTCGCGCCAGGCGACGCCAGGATGCGGGCGGCGGTTTGGGACTGACGACAGCGATATGTTTTTCGCGGCTGTGCAGGAGCGCCGCGGCGAGCAGGCGTTCCTCCAGCGTGTCGGCGGCGTCGAGGCGTGGATCGCCCCAGACATTGGGGATAGGACGAGGAGGGAATAAAAACATCGCGCCGCCGTATTCGGCCTGGGCGATGCCGGGACCGATGAGATTTTGCATCGGGTCGGTGGCGAAGAAAGCGAGCGTCGATTCGTTGGGATGTTCGGCGAACCAGGTAGTGCGGAACGGATAGCGGCGCGGGTCGGCGGGCACATCGAAGAGGAACACGACAATCTCAATCGAGCCGCGACTGGGCGGGATGATCTTCACGTAAATGTCGCCGGTGTGCCAGTGGCGCAGCGTTTCGCGCATGTCTAGGCCGTCCATGACGCTGGTGGTGAACTTCTCGGAACGTGCCAGGTCGGCACCGATCAGTGTTTTCGCTTGATCGCGGACATGCTGCTGAAAGCTCTCGATGCGATCGTCTTCGGGCGGCCAGGAACACTGACCGTAGGGGTTCCAGCGCTGCCGCCAGCGCTGACGATCTCGCTCCGGCGGACGCGGACGCAATTCGCAAGAACGCCAGCCGAACGCCTGGCCTGGCAGACGATTGACCATGGACGCAACGCCCCAACCCGGCACATCGGCTTCCTCAAGCCCCATGCGCAGAAACGGCAGACGCCCTTCGCCTTCGCTGAGCTGTTTCGCGGCATGTGACCTTGTAAGATCGGCAAAGTGGTAATCGCGCGCTGTCTCGGCGATAGCGCGGGCGAAGTCATCGCCAGCCGTCTGCTGAGCGGCGACGACGAGCGAATACAGGTCCGGCGTCAGCCGGCGATGCACCAGCGACAGATTGCGAACATAGCGAAAATAGATGGAGAGAAGCTGCGGCGTGATGCGCTGGGCGACGCGCGGCAGCGTTTGCTTCAGGTGGTCGCGCGCCACCAAAACCATCTCCTTGACGCCGTCGATGGACAGGTTCTCGTCCGTCTCCAACTCGCGGATGGCTCGTTCGTACAAGCCGGTGATGAACGGCAATTCGCCGAGTAGAAAGATCAACGTGCGCGGATCGACGGGATACGTCTGGATAGGCGAATAGAACGACTCCGCTTCCTCGACGGGCAGGCGGCGCATGTAAGCGTCACGAATCCACGGCCAATCGAGCAGCGAGCAGACGAACAGGATCGAGTGATGGCGATGTTCCAGTTCATGCAGTTGATGCGCCATCCAGGCGATGCGTTCGCTGTGCTGGCCCGGTTGCGGCGGCGGAATGGCGGGCAATACCGCGGCGGCGAAGCCTTCCGCGCTGACGCGCTTGAGGGCGTACGGATCGGGGAAGACGCCGGTTTGCGCCTCGAAATACGGCGTCTCCTTGTCGATGAACGCGCGCGGCATGTGTTCGCCGAGAGCCAACCGCAGGGCGGCGATGACGCCCTGGCAGGGATCGATCGGCACATAAGAAAAGCCGGCGGCTTCCGGCCCTGCATCGCGCTGAAGCACGGCGGAGATGGCCGGTAGGCTCTCGATGGCTTCCTCGACATCGCCCTGAAGCGACGGCGGCAGCGGCACAGCCAGGCAATCGAAGCGGCGTTCGAGCATGTCGGCGCGGACGCGCACGGCGTAATCGCCGGAGCCGTGGATGATCGGCAGGACGCGGATACGCGGTCCCATGCGCAGGAAATCATCGGCCGACGAACCAGAGGATGATGTATTCATTCGTCGAAATCCTCCTTGTACTCGTCATCCTCATCTTCGTCTTCATCCTCAGCGTCCGGGTGCAGGGGATCGTCGCTATCGAAGAAGAGATCGGCCAAACCCATCGGCAGGTTCTGCCCGCCCATCGCACTGCGCTTGCGGCGGGCTAGTTCGTCGAGATCGCCCGCCTCCTCGCCGAGGACGCACAGCAGCGCCTCGCGCCAGGCGGCGTCCTGACTGAGAGGATTTTTGTTGTCGCCGGCCATGCGCTTGATGGCGAAGCGCAACAGGTTCAAGCCGTCGCGCGGCGAGAAATCGAGCTTCAATTCGTGGGCTTTTTGCAGAAATTCGACGGTCAGCGCCAGCAATTCCGCCTTGGCGAAGGGCAAATGATACTGAAGAATTTTCATTTCGTCGTCGCGGTTGGGAAAGCCGAGCGTGAGCGTCGGCTGCAAGCGCGACAGAATGTAATCGGGCACCTCGTAGGTCGATTCGTCCTCGTTCATGGTGACGCAGACGCGGAAATCGGCATGAGCCTGGATGAGGATGCCGGCGACGACGCTTTCGGCGTAGCGACGATGATCGAGCAGCGGCGCGAGGCTGGCCCACGACTTCTCGTTCATGCGATTGCCTTCGTCGAGAACGCACACGCCGCCGGTGAGCATGGCCGACACCAGCGGCGAAGCGTGGTAGGCGATCTTGCCCGATTCGGCGAGAACCGGCGTAACGAGAAGGTCTTCCGGCCGCGTATCGGCGGTGCATTGCGTGATGTACAGCGGTTGCTTGCGCAGCCGCGCGGCGGCCATGGCCAGCGTCGTCTTGCCGATGCCGGGCGGACCGAGCAGGCGTGGTGACAATGGCCTGTCATTGGGATCGACCACCAGCCAGCAGGCGAGCAGTTGATGCAGCACCTCATCCTGACCGATCCAGTCTTGCTCGGTGGTATCGGGGGCGCTGAGATGCAGGTTCACGCCCATTACCTCAATGGCTTTCGCGTTCTTCGTCATCGTGAATCATCCACGGTCGGCGTCGCATCCCGAAACGTGCCGCGTTCCGGCAGATCGACGCATAGAAGTAGACTATACACGAAGAGCCGCGGTTCGGATGCCCAATGCGAGTTCCGCGACGGCGGCTCTCGTTTCGTTTCGCGGGATTTGGGTTAAGCTGCCGCTGGTGAGCCTCGTAAGCTCGGCACCCCCTACGAAATATGGCCGGCGCGATAACGGCAATACACCCTTCTCGTTCCCCATCGCGGGATTTGGGTTAAGATGAGGGGAGAAAGGGAGGGTTTTCATCATGGCGATGTCAAATCTCGAAGTGCTGGGAACCGTTCGCGCGGACGGCACTCTGGAACTGGACGAAAAGCTGAATGTATCGCCCGACCGCGTCCGGGTGCGCGTCGAGGTAGTGCCGGAGGCGGAAGCGAAACCGGCCGAGGGGTTGGTCGAGTTCGTGGAGCGCATGCGCCGAGAAATGGAAGCGGCGGGTCGCATTTCATGAATGAGGAAGAGGTGAACGCCTGGATCGAGGAGTTGCGGAGCGATTGGGACGATCGGGAAGAAAAACTGGATCGGGCGTGAAGTCGAGAAGAGAGTCATTCCCCATTTCACGAGGACCGAAATGAAAAATGAATCTCTTATTTTTTTCAACAGGCCTTTTCCTGACTCATCTATTTGATTTTTATCTGTGTTCATCCGTGTTCATCTGTGGCTCACTTTTTTTCAGGTAGCGCAGCAGCCCGACATTGGCGACGCAGCAGACGATGCTGGCGACGGCGGCGGACCAGAGATTGCTGTCGTCGCCGCCCAGCCAGGCGGTGAGCGTCGCGTTCAACAGCCACAACTGGAGCAGGACGACGAATAGTACGAGACAGAGAATGCTCTGCAAGATGGTCGTCATCTGTTCGCGGGTCAGAGAACGGTTCATGTGTGCTGTACCTCCACTCCGGTAGCGAAAAGGACGCCGTCACGAGTTTCCAGGGTGATGCGTGGCAACGGCCGCCGCGGCGGGCCGCTCAGCGGTCGGCCACTATCGAGCGCGAAATAGCCCTTGTGACATGGGCAGAGAAAACAGTTTCGTTCCAGTTCCGGCGTCACCGCGCAACCCAGATGCGTACACTTCTGACTGAAGGCCAGCAGCGTGTTCTCGTTGGGACGCAGCAATAAACAAGGATCGTGCGCTTCGGGATAGGCGAAGGCGAGTACGCCGCCGACCGGAATGTCGGCGAGCGGCGCGATCGCCTTGGCGGTCGGTTGTCCGCGATGGCGGTGGAACCAATTCAACAGACCGATGCCGACTTGCACGAGGGCGAACGGCAGGCTGGTCAGCGCGAGGAACTTCGTGAAGTCGCGGCGGGCGACAAAATGATCCTGCGGCCAATCGATGGGAAACGCCTGACGCCAGGCCGGTTGATCGACCATCGGCAGGCCATTCGGAGCGACCGTGCTTTTCTTCGCTGACTCGTTCATTCACGCTTCCTCATTCGGCTCGAACAGGCTCGCATCCATCAAATCCAGGGAAAATACCTTGTCTTGGGCGGCCTCGTGCATGGCGGCCGTCACCTCGACGCGCGGAGGTTGGCCGTTGCGCGGAGCCATCATATTGACCTTCGTGGTGATGGCCTGGCCACCGAACTGAAAGCGATTGGTCGGAGCGGAGCGCGGCCTCAACCGCTCGATTTCCTCACGGGTGCCGAAGAACAAAGCCTGACTGGGGCAGACCGACGCGCACATAGGTTTCTTGCCGATGGAAGTGCGGTCGTAGCAAAGATCGCACTTCATCATCAGGTCGTATTCGCTGGTCATCTTCGGCACACCGAACGGGCAGGCGAGGACGCAGTTATTGCAACCCAGACAGCGCGCCTTCAAGGCGCTGCGGACAACGCCGTCCTCGCCCTTCTTGATGGCGTCGGCGGGACAGACCTCGGCGCAGGTCGGCGAATCGCAGTGCATGCACACCATCGGCATCGTCTGCGTCGAGTACGTCCGGTCGATGTATTCCAGATGGATCATCGGCAATCCCTTATGCGTATCGCATTCGCTGCACGCTTGCACGCAGGCTTTGCAGCCGATGCAGCGCGTCGGATCGATGAAAAAGCCATACTGGTCGGGAACCGGCATTCGTTCCTTTCTCTTCCTTGCCAGCCCGCAGCGCCAGCAAGGGACTGTCCCTTGCTGGCGCTGCGGGCTGGCAGGGAAGCGCCTTTACTGTTGCGGTTCGTACGCTCCGGCATACTCCGGCGTCACCTGCGCCTTGAATACACGCACGGCGCAGACCTTGAACTCCGGGATCTTCGAGATCGGATCTTGTGCGGCGATGGTCACCTGATTGATGCTCCGCGCTCCCGCCCAGTGATAGGGCACGAACACCGTATCGGGACGAATGGTCGTCACCACCTGCGCCCGCAGCGTGCAGGAACCGCGACGCGATTCAACTGTCGTCCAATCGCCGTCGGCCACGCCGAGCCGGTTCGCCAGTCGTGGGTGCATCTCGATGCGCGGTTCGGGGTACTGATCGATCAACGGCCCGATGCGGCGCGTCTGCGTGCCGGAGAGAAACTGGCTGACCACGCGGCCCGTCGTCAGGATGATCGGGTAATCGTTGTCGATGTCTTCCGCTGGCGGCGTGTAGGCGGCAACCTGAAAGCGTGCCTTGCCGTCGGGGAAGTAAAACCGGCCCCGACCGCGCGCGATCGGGTTCCACGAGTCGGCCTCGAATAAGCGCGGTGTGCCGGGGTGATCTTCCGAGGGACACGGCCAAAAGACACCATATTCCTCCTCAATGCGTTCCCAGGTGATGCCGGCATAATCGGCGATGCCGCCCGCCGAGGCGCGGCGCAACTCGTCGAAGATGGCGCGAGGATTCTCGAAGGTAAAGCCTCTCTCGCGGCCCAGCTTCCGGGCGATGTCCTGAATAATGCGCCAATCCTGCCGAGCCTCGCCGGGCGGATCGACACATTTATTTATCTTGATGACGCGGCCTTCCATCTGCGTGACGGTGCCTTCGTCCTCTTCTTGCAGCGATCCCGGCAAGATGATGTCGGCGTGCCGGGCCGTCTCGTTGAGAAAGAAATCGATGGCGACGTAGAAGTCCAGTTTGTCGAGCATTCGGCCGACAAACTGGTTGTCCGGCAGCGATACCTTGGGATTGAAGCAGATTGATAGCAGCCCGCGCACTTCGCCGCGCTCGATCTTGCGGAAAATCTCGTAGGCATCGACGCCGGGACCGGGCAGTTCGCCGGGATCAATGCCCCAAACCTTGGCGATCTGAGCCCGATGTTCCGGCTTGGCGATGTCACGCATGCCGGGCAATTGATCGCACTTTTGGCCGTGTTCGCGTCCACCCTGACCGTTGGCCTGGCCGGTGATCGTCGCATAGCCGCAACCCTGTCGGCCGATGCGCCCTGAGGCCAAAACCATGTTGATCGCGCCGAGGACGTTCTGCACGCCATGACTGTGATGCTCGATGCCGCGCGCGTGCAGCAGGAAACTGCTCCGCGCCATGCCCCACCATTCCGCCGCTTGCCGGATCGAGCGCTCGGCGATACCCGTGACCTCCGCCGTGCGGCGCGGCGTCCAGTCGCGGACATGTTCGGCGATGTTGTCGAATCCAGCAGTGTGTTCCTCGATGAAATCGTGATCGAGCCAATCGTTCTCGATCATCAGGTGCAGGATGCCGTTGAACAAGGCGATGTCACGGCCGGGCTTGACCGGCAAAAACAGATCGCAGGTGCGCGCGATGGGCGTGATGCGCGGATCGACGACGATGATGCGCGCTCCCTTCTCGCGGGCTTGCCAGACGTAATTCGTCGTAATCGGAGCGCACTCGGCGATGTTGGCGCCGCTGATCCATACGACCTCGGCGGAGAGAATGTCTGACCACGGATTGGCCGCCCGGTCGATGCCGAAGGCGAGTTTGTTCGCGGAGCCGGCGCTGACCATGCACAGCCGGCCGTTGTAATCGATGTTCGCCGTCTTCAGGCACATGCGGGCGAATTTGCCCATCAAGTACGCCTTTTCGTTCGTCAGGCTGGCACCGCTGAGGACGGCGAAAGCGTCGGGGCCGTGCTTTGCCTGAATGTTCTGGATGGCCGAAGCGGCACAATCGATGGCCGTGCTGTAGGAGAGAGAGCGAAATCCCTCCGGCGTGGAGGGATCACGCCGATAGGCGTGCAGCAGGCGATCGGGATGCGAGCCTTGCAGATAGCGCTTGATTCCCTTGGGGCAGAGCATCCCGCGATTGACGGGGAACTCTTCCCACGGCTCGAAACCGACGACCTGGTTTTCCCTGACCTTGAGTTGAATGCCGCACTGCTGGCCGCAGAAACAGCAGTGCGTTTTGACGAGACGATCCACTTCCGCGCCGCTGTTGTTCGCGTCGAGCGAATAGGCGCGGTGTGGCCCGAAGTGTTCGAGTATACCGGGGAGTGCGACGGGTTGCGTGGCCATGATCGTCCGTTCTTACAAGGTCACGACACAAAAAAATACATTTCACCGCGGAGAACGCGGAGAGCGTAGAGAAAATGCAAATAAAGATTCAAACACACAATTCATTTTGGATGTATTGTTTTCTCTCTGCGCTCTCTGCGTTCTCCGCGGTGAAATCATTTTTTTCATTCCACAGAGCCGCATGAGCCAGACACACAAGTGCCCGGCGGCAAGCGGGACAAATCCATTGATAATGTCGGGCTGGTGTGGCGTCGATTTCGTAGCGATAGCCGAGTTGCCGTTCGACCACGATGAGATCCTCAACGTGCATTCGTGAGGCGAAGATAGTGTTGCAGCGATGACAGTGGGCCGGCTCGCTCGCGCGGCCGGCGTCCTTGTACGCGCCGACGGCCAAGTGAGCCGGACGCATGAAAATATGAAAGAGCTTGCCGAACGGCAGCCATAGCAGCGTGAAAATCACCGTGACCGCGTGCAAGATGGCGAGAAACTCATAACCGCCACCGTGCATCCAGGTATAGCTGACCGTCAGCAGCAAGCCGCTGACACTGATGGCGAAAAGCAGCACCAACGGCAGAAAATCCTCGCTGAACTGTTGCAGCGCCGCCGCCCCCTGATCGCGTAAACGCCGGCGCATGGCCAGCAACACGCCGGCAACGACCAGCAGCGAAGACCAAACCAACCCGTGGAAAACCACGAACCCGAACAGCGAATGGATGGCGAACTCATCGGTCGGGAAGCCGAACACATGGACGCGATAGCGCGTCAGATCGCCCGGTACCGTCTCGAAATGGACCCAGCCGAACACCAGCGGGAAGGTGATGGCGAAGGCGCTGACACAACCCCACATGATGAAGAAGTGGGCGGCCCCACGCAGCAGGCCTCGCCGCCAGATAAACCGATTGCCGGCGAAATCCGTGACGATGCGCCGGAGCAGGTGCAACCCGTGACGACCGAAGCCGCCGTTGCGAAGCAGCAGCCGCCCGCCGCGCCGAAAGTACATCGCGGTCGGCGGCCGTTGCAGCCACATGACCCAGCGATACATAATGCCGAACGCCGCGAACAAGGTGGCGAACGTGTAGCACAGAAGGGCGGCATCGAAGCGCGCGAGGTTGCGCGAACCCACCACGATGAGTCCAGCCAGCGCCAGCGTTGCCAGCAGGCTCCAGCGCGTCGCTCGTTGTCGTGGAGATGTCATCGGCACATTCTCGATTCCGGGCAGCAAGAACGCTGCCGATAAAGCACGTTCCATGCCAGTTGTGAGAACCAGCCGAGAGAGTGCTTCGCAACACCAGCGTGGACAAGGAGATAGGACGGAGAGTGTCTCCGCTATCGGGAGCGAGAAGGGGCGATCCTCTTGCTGGCTTGTTATGCACGCTCTGTTAGCAAGCTGGGCAGAGACAGACGACGTTTCGGCGATTTTCTTGATTGGACCTTGACGGAAATAACGGTTTTCAGGTACAGCGGCCGTGCCGCCGCGACACGGGATACGGTCTTTCGCGGCAGACTCATCCACGAGGAGAGCCAATGTCCCTTTCGACGGCCACGAATCCTTATCAATACGATGATTTGCTCGTCCGCTCGCAGGACCTTTACGCCAACACCAAGTATCAAATCCTCCATCGCCATCTCAAAGGCCAGAAGAACCTGCATATCCTCAACGCGGGGTGCGGATCGGGCGAGCTATCGCTCCAACTCGCGGCCGCCGGCCATCGCGTGCTGGGCATCGATCCCTCGCCGGACTACATCCATCTGGCCCGCCTTAACGCCGAACAAACCGGCGTGGAAAACTGCTCGTTCGTCGTTTCCTCCATTGAGGACTTTGACGCGGATGAGACATTCGATTGTGTCGTGGCCACCGATGTTCTCGAACACATTGACGATGATGTCACGGCGTTCGAGAAGTTGGTGCGCTTGGTGAAACCCGATGGCATCATTCTTATCACGGTTCCCGCCGGGCAATGGCTGTTTGGGTTCCACGATGAAGCGCTCGGACATTACCGCCGTTATTCGCGCGGCCAACTTCGTAAACTCGTGTCGCCTCTCTGTCGCATTGAGGCGCTGCGCTATTTCGGCTTCAGTCTGATTCCGGTTTGTTATCTCTACAGCAAGTTGCTGCGGAAACCGTATCCCGTCGGTGAATCGGGAGATTCCAAAAAGAATCCGGTTGTGGCGCTGACATTGCGGTCGATGCTTGGTCTGGATCGCCTTGTGCCGCTGCCATTGGGCACGAGCTTGATCCTGAAAGCAACGCCTCGGCGCGCCGCTTGAGTCGCTCACATGCCGCGGCGATTGCCGTAGAGTTCAATGTGCAGACGGGGACAGTAACGGAAGCCGTGTTGTTTGCACACCTCGGCCAACCAGACGCCGCGCCGGACCAGATCCTCGTGATCGGTTCCCTGCGGCATCAACAACACCTTCGCCGGCTCCACGCCGCGCAGCTGATCCACGATCGCGCGCACTTCCTCAACATCCGCCGCCCGATCGATGACGAACTTGAGCTGATAATCCGAGCGCTCCATGAAACGCTGGATGACATCCAATCGGAGACGCTGGTGATCGTGTCGCATGGCCCAGCGACCGCCTTCGCGCTGATAGGGGATGGAGTTGGTCAGTTTCGGACTGAGGCTCGCCAGATCGCAGGCCGCTTCCTTGAAGACCACCGCCGCCGTCTCGATGGTGATGTGATAGCCGCGTTCGCGCAGGGCGGCGCATAGATCTTCAATGCCGGGCGCGATGAACGGTTCGCCGCCGGTGACGACGACATAGCGAGTGGGGAAGTCGGCCAGCCGTGCCAGGATTTCATCAAGGGTAAGCGGCGTGCCCTCGGGGTGCCAGGACGTGTATTCGGAATCGCACCACACGCAGCGCAGCGGACAACCCGTGGTGCGCACAAAGGCCGACGGCACCCCCATTAGCCGGCCTTCGCCCTGAATCGAAAAAAAGACATCGGCGATCTTCATACGACATCCGTACGGTAGGTGCCGCGAGCCGAGCGGCACTTGTCCGCGTCCGGCTCGGCTCGCCGGACCTACCGTAGGTGCCGCGAGCCGAGCGGCACTCAGTAAAAAGTCCGGCTCGGCTCGCCGGACCTACCGTAGGTGCCACGAGCCGAGCGGCACGGATTGGTAGGTGCCGCGAGCCGAGCGGCACGTTTGGGTAGGTCCGGCGAGCCGAGCGGCACTTCTTCCCGTCCGGCTCGGCTCGCCGGACCTACCACACGCTCTTACAGCCTCTCATGGTAGAGCATTGAACGGCGGATGTCTCTCGGACGTGAACGGAAGCAACAGCACATCTCACCAATCGGATCCGAAGACATTGCCGTCGCGCGGATCGCAGGCGTTCGCCCAGGTCGCCGAAGTGATGTCCTGACTGACGAAACGCACGCTGCCGTCGCCGAGGCCGACGTTCGTGCCGCCGGTGTGGCCCGATTGACCGCGACTGGGATCGCAGTTCGTGAACGGCTGCGGTCGGACCTGGAACAGTGCGCACGGAGCATAGCCGGGCGACGCTCGTTTGAGAACATTGTTATGACAGAGCATGGGCCGCCATTTGGGTGTGGCGTCGGCCCACATCGAACCGAAGGCGAAGGAGGCGTCTCCCCACATGCCGCACGAGGCGTAGACCTCGCCGAAAAGGATGGTATTCGACACCCCATCCGGCAGCGAGCGCGGCAGCGCGTTCGCTCCCTGGACGCACTGGTAATCGCTGTCGCCGTTGGGATTGCCGAAGACGTAGTAATTGGCGCTGTAGCAACCGGCGGCGAAGGCATCGGCGCCGGTGTACGTGGTCGTGCAATAGCCATTGGCGACCGAAGGATCCGACGGACAAAGGTAAGTCTTGATGACCACTTGATACTGTCCGCCGCAATAGCCGTTTCCGTAAGTGGAGGTGCGCGGAATGTCGCCTTTCACCAGCTTGTTGTAGACGTTCTGCTGCTCGAGATACGGCAGAAGGAAGGCGAAGCACGTCCAGGGGCCGCCGTTGTAGCAAGGGGCCGCTTCCGTGAGGGCTGTCCAGCCATCCGGGGCGCACAGCGGCGGCAGGACGCCCATCGTGTCATTGATGTTTTGCGCGGCGAGACCGAGTTGTTTGAGATTGTTCTGACAAGTGGCGCGGGCCGCCGCCGCGCGGATCTTTTGCACGGCCGGCAGAAGCAGGCCAATCAGAATGGCGATAATGGCGATCACCACCAGCAATTCAATCAGTGTGAATCCGCAGCGATCCGAATCTCGATGAGGAGGGACCATGACGCATCCTCAAAGGATACTAACTGGCGAGCGTCCCGCGTAAGCGGGGGGAGTGTTCGCAGCATCCTCCCCCGCTTACGCGGGACGCTCGCCCATGCTATTATGACGAAATAGCATAAGAACTCGCAAGCGAAAAATGAGTTTGGAAACGCACCATGTCCGCGAATCTCTCTCTTCAGATCGCCCAACTTGTGCCCTGCACGGAAGCGGAAGGACCGGGGCGTCGATTCGCTTTGTGGTTGCAGGGCTGTCCGCTGCGCTGCCCTGGCTGCTGCAATCCGGAGATGCTGCCCTTCGAGGGTGGCACGGCGATCCCTCTCGCTGCGCTCATCAAGCAAATCGAAGACGCGGCTCAAGTACACGGCATTGAGGGTATCACGCTACTCGGGGGCGAACCGCTGGCCCACGCGACCGACGTCGTTGCTCTGGCGCAGGCGATGCGCGAGCGCGGGCTGACGGTGATGATTTTCAGCGGCTATGTCCTCGAAGAAGCCCGGCAGTTGCCCGATCCGGCCATCGCGGAATTGCTCGCCCTGACTGATATTCTCGTCGATGGCCCCTACCTCCGCGAGCAGCCGGAGACGCGGCGACGCTGGATCGGCTCGGCCAATCAGTGCATCCACTTTCTCAGCGATCGCTATCAGGCCGACGACCCGCGCTGGCTGCTGCCCAATACCCTGGAGATCCGTCTGCGCGGTCCCGAATTGACGGTGAACGGTTTCCCGGCGCGCTCGGCGGTCGGTCTATGGAAACGCCCGCGCATCCAAAATGCGCCGCGCCGACCGAACGACTGAATCCCCCTTGGCGAATGCGGCGTGATCTGTAGGAAGTCTATACGGTAATCTCTTATTCCAGCGGGTATTGAAAGCCATGGTCCACGATCGGAGCCAGGATGTCGGGCCGGCCGTCAACGGAAAGCACTCACCGCGCCAGGCCGTCACCGGATTGATGCCGCCGCAAGTTGGCGAGGCGATGATCCGCGAAGTTTGGCCGACCATCATGGACGTGCAATTCAGCGTTGCCTCGCTATCCGCCAAGCTGATGAAAAGCATCTGTTTGGCTCCGCTCGGCTGGCTGCTTAATGGGCTGCTGTTCGGCAAGAAGTTCGCTCCGTTCCTGTGCAAGCGCTACACGTTGACCAATCGACGGCTCATGGTTCAGCGCGGCTGGAAGCCCGCCCCAATCCAGGAGGTCGCTCTCAAAGACATCGACGATGTTCGACTGCTCGCGGACACTTACGATGCCTTTTATCGTTCGGGCGATCTGGAAGTGTCATCCGGCGGCAAGGTCGTATTGAAGCTGACCGGCACGCCGGAGCCGGAATCGTTCCGCCACGCCATCGTCAACGCCGCCAGAGCATGGGGAGGATCGGACAAACTCAAAGACCCCTTCCTGCCGGCCAGCGCTCCGGTCAAATAACCGCTATCCGCTGCCCGCTCTCCGCTATCCGCAAAATCGAAATGCGGATAGCGGAGAGCGGATAGCGGACAGCGGATGGCGGATGGCACAAGGAGGTGCGCCGATGAAGCGATTTATCATTCTCTTGGTTATGTGCGGCGTCGTGCTGAGTGCCGGCGCGGCGGGTTGGTTGTGGCTGCTGCCTCCCAATCAAGAGCGTGCCCTCGCTCGCATCCGGCAGCGCGGCGGCAAGGTTCAGATCGATGAAACGCGGCGCGATCGGCCTGTGGTTAAGGTCGATCTCAAGGACTGCCCCATCCACGATGATGACCTCGCTTCTTTGAGCGCTTTTTCGCATCTTCAATATCTGTTGTTGACCGATACGAACATCACCGAGAACGGCCTGAAACATCTGGCGGGGTTGACGCAGTTGCGCGGGTTAACTCTGAGTGGTCCCGCTGCGGGCGGCGATGGTTTGCGGCACCTGGGCGGAATGCTCGGCCTCCGCGAGCTGCGGTTGGAGAAGACCCCCCTCACCGAAGCCGGCCTGGCGCATTTGAGACGCCTGATTGGACTGGAAACGCTGGAATTGTTGGATGTCACGCTCACCGACGACGGTTTACGGCAACTGTCGGGACTGCTCAATCTCCAGCGTCTGACCCTGCATGCCACTGCGATCACCGACACCGGCCTCGCTCACCTGGCCGACCTGCACGAGATCGAGGAATTATCGCTGGCATCACCGCGAATCAGCGATGCGGGACTGGTCCACCTGGAAAAAATGAAAAACCTCCAGGAGCTAAGCCTCGCGGACACGGCCATCACCGATGCGGGTTTGCCCCATCTCGCCCGGCTGACCCAGTTGCGTGAGTTGGACCTAAGCAATACACGTATCAGCGCCGCGGGTTTAGCGAAATTACGAAAGGCGCTGCCCGGAGCATTCGTTTACCGCACCCCCTGAAGTCGAGTTGAGGAAGGCATGAGCGACGCGACAACCACCGAATTGTTGCAATTGAATCAACGTCTCCTAGACTGCATCGCTCTGGGCAACTGGGCGACGTACCAGGAACTGTGTGATCCGTCCTTGACCGCCCTGGAGCCGGAGGCGCTGGGCCATCTCGTTACAGGGATGGACTTTCACCGCTACTACTTCGACCTGGGCGGCATTCGCGGCCGGCATCAAACGACGATGTGCAATCCGCATGTGCGTCTGATGGGCGATGTGGCAGTGATCGCCTACATGCGTCTGGTGCAGCGTGTCGGGCCGGACGGCAACGCGGTGACGATGGGTAGCGCCGAGACGCGCGTCTGGCAGCGTCTCAATGGCCACTGGCGACACGTCCATTTCCATCGCTCGATGCTCATGCCGATGTCGAGTTGATTGCCAGCCCGCAGCGCCAGCAAGGGTTCCCTTGCTGGCGCTGCGGGCTGGTAGATACGTTACTTATCCGTGCGTTCCACGCCGGACACGGCGAGAACGAAATCGGCGCCATACGCCAACGACGGCGTCTGATACCCCGGCGGCGCATCGCCGGCCAGCACGCGCGTCATCGCTGCTAACGCTGTCAACATCGTGAACGTGTATCCTTCGGGACCACGCAGACGCGATACGGCGCGACGCCCTTCGTGATCGCTCACCTCGCCCCACAACAAGGTCCGTCCCTTGGCGCGTTCCTCGTCGGTTGGGCCGGCTGGCCCCGCCTGAATGCGGCGTTTGAGGAAGCGCTGCACGAACGACGAACGCAGCAGCCAACCGAGATGCCGGCTCAGACGCATCAGGCGGAGTTGCCCGCGTGAGGTGGCGGTGTACACCTCAATGTCGCCGATGCCGGTGCTGCGATACGCCGTGGACACGTCGCCCCACGGAATGCTGACGGCCAGCCGCGTGCCCTCGCCAAAGTCGATATCGCGCATCCGCCACGCCGACGGTACGCTCGTCAGCACACCGCCGCGACGGATGACACCACCGCCATGCAGGTTCTCGACGATGGTTGTGGCGGTCCCGCGCGAGAAACGGCCGACGCCGTGAAAACCCAGCGCTAGATGCGTCGCGGTGGGCAAACGTCGATGCAGATGCAGCGCCAGGCAGTCCGACGGCACCACATCAAACCCTGCCCCCGGCAACAGCATGATGCCAGCCGCCATCGCCTCGGTATCGCGTGCGGCGGCCATCTCGAAGACACTGATTTCGCCGGTGATGTCGAGATAGTGAACGCGCGCTTCCAGACAGGCGTCGATCATCGGTCGAGCCGTGTGCGCGAACGGCCCGGCACAGTGAAGCACAGCCGTCATGCCGTCCAGAGCAGCCCGCGTCGCCGCCGCGTCGTTCAGCGAGAAGATGCGAGATTCCAGCCCCAGCTGGCGAGCCAGGGCGTTCACGGTCTCGGTGTTGCGGCCGGCCAGGACTGGCCGTTGACCGCGCACCACCGATTCTCGCGCAATCAGCTGGCCCGTGTAGCCATTGGCGCCATACAGAAGAAAGGTAGGCATCGACAAATCCCCACCGGAGGAGTAGGTGCCGCGAGCCGAGCGGCACGGATTCACGTCCGGCTCGGCTCGCCGGACCTACTTCCCCGTATTCGTGTTCTTCAACCAGCGATCCAACCACTCATACGCCACCTTGCGTACTTCCGGTGGAAAATCATGTTTGCAATCGGGATAATTCGCCGCCAACTTGTCTTTTGCGCCGAGCAATTCATACACGGGCTTCGCCGCCGCGATGCAGTCTTTCACGCCGGACACTTCAAAATTATCATCGTGCAAGGGCGAACTGGCCAGAAACGCGCGCGGTGCGAGAGCAGCAACAACTTCCATGAAATCAAAGGGCATCTTCTCCGGTTTCATCTCATACTTACTGGCGATGAGCGGCATATAACGCGCACTGGTCCAACCTTTTAATTTGCCCCCATAATACTTCGGAAAACTCGTGAACCCACAATTGGACACACACGCCTTGATGCGCGTGTCGAAGACGGCGGTAAACATGGTATTGTGTCCGCCGAGCGAATGGCCGATGCAACCAATGCGTTCCGCATCAACCTCCGGTAGCGAGACGAGTAGATCAATCGCCCGCATGTTATTCCAGATTGCTTTCATGCTACCGGATTGATATTTGCTCTTGGCGAAATCATAGGGATACTCGCCGAAGCTGGGATAATCGGGACAGAGGACGACATAGCCGCGCTCGGCGAGATGGACGCCGATGCGTTTGTTTTCTTGCTTACCCAGGCCGGCCGGCTCTTCCTTGCCGATGGGGATGGTCTGGTGCAACACGAGCATGCCCGGCAGTTTGCCCTTACGCCCTTTTGGAATCAGCAGATATGCCGGCACACGATCGCCCTTCTCGACCGCGAAGGTCAGTTTCTTGCGGACATAACGCGGCAACTCGACCGTCTCGGTCACTTTCACATCGAGAGGCACTTTGTGGCTATCGTCGGGCAGTGGTCCCATGACGAGCTGCATATTGGCGAGAATGTGCGCTCGCCGTTTCGCCCAGTCCGCCGCAGTGCGCACTGGATGTTCCTTGCCCTCGGCATCGCGCACCACGAGCAACTTGGTTTTGTCCGGATAAAAAGGCGGCTCCGATCTAACCACAGAGACACAGAGGCACAGAGAAGACAAGATCAGGACAGGGACCGGCCAGGTAAGATTACGGCATAGACAAGGATGGTTCATTGATTTTTCCTTTGTGCTATTCTTCTCCGTGTCTCTGTTTTATGTGTTCGCCGGCATGTCGCCTCCGAGGGAAGTTCCGGGGGCAACAACATTGTCGATCCCCCGCGCCTCATACACCGGCCAGCCGTAGTCGCCGTCCTGCTTCTCCACTCCCAGTTCGCACTGGACTGTTGTTGGTAAACTGGCGAACCATCCGAACGACACGGCTCCCCGCCGTCAGAATGCGTAGTCGGTTCGTTCTCGGGGACGCAGCGAGGCGAGAAAGGCATTGAAACTGCCGCCGAGCAATGTACTCTCCGCCATTTCATGATCCAGGAAGACCACGCTTCCGGCACGGTTTCCCGCGAGAACGACACAAAAGTAATTGCTGGAACCATCCGTTCCAACCGGAAGAAGTGGTTCTTCCAGTTCCATCTCGTAAACATTCTCCAAGTCGCTTTGAAGATCGTCCCACGCGCAATGGAGGGGCCACGTCCGCAGTTCTTCGATTTCCTCACACTCGATAGGGCCAAGACCCAGATCAAGCATCGGAAAGAAACACAGGACAATATCTTCTTGCGCAGCAGAGCCATTATCCAGAAGAAACGCATCGGGATCCGGATGACCGCCGTTATACTGAAACAAGAACTCCCGGTATTCGGTTGGTAGTGGATGACCAATATACTTCTCGAACGCAGCGACTTGCGCGCTTGTGGTAGGTCCAGCGGGGAGGGAATCGAGAATCTGTGCCATAGCCGCTCCGGTTGTCTCTTCGTCGCGGTTGTCGGGTGCCGAACGACCTGGTTCAGCGTGTTTGTTGGGTCCCGGAGGCACCCGATCAGGAGTGTTTCACGGGGCGGACACCTTGACGAACTCGCACGGCCGCAACCCCGCTAGCGCGGCGAGCAGCGCTGGGTAGACGGACCGGATCGCCTCGACCGTGTTCGCCGGTGCCAGGATGACGACGACCGCGAGCGGCAAGGCGGCAAGATTCTGCTGGTACTCTAGCCCCCGATCATTCGTGACCAGGGCATCGAACCCGGCGGCAACGGCCTGCCGAAGTAGCTCGCCGTTCTCCACCCCGCCCCAACCCATGTACGCGACGGTGTAGACATCGTGCCCCGGCAACTCCAGCCGCATCTGGTGCGGCAGGTTCTCATCGAGTAACAGCTTCACATCGGCACCGCCACCGCCGAGCGATCCGCGTCCTCCCGCAGCGCAGCGAGTAGCCCCGCGACCTGCTCCCGGCGGACCGTGGGGAATTGTTCCAGGAACCCGGCGATCGTGTAGCCGGCCTCCAGGTGGTCGAAGAAGGTCTGCACGGCGACCCGCGTGCCCGTGAAGCACGGCGTGCCGTGTAGGATCTTCGGATTTCGTGTAATGATTGGTTCCATGCCCTCGATTCTACCTGTCGCCCGGTCAGACAGCTACACCTTCCATCGGCCGCCTGCTGTTAAGCCGGTCCCTCCACCGAACACTAAGCTCAGCTGCCGGCTTACGCGGGAAGAGGGGTAGAAGCACGAAGAAAGCTTATTCGCGTGGCCGGTCTGCTGCGGTACCTTGTTCGGCGCGATGCTCGAACCTTGCACTCCTGGCCGCCGTGAAGGCCCTGACATACTGCTCCTTTGAGCAGGCGAATGGTTGGAGTGAAGTCACTTGCCTTGTGATGCTGAATGGCGTCTCGTCATTCTTCCAAACAATGCCTCCTTGCTGAATCCGATGTCTGACTGCTTCGATACCCCCGTACTCCTCTGGATCGCTCAGCGCCATCTCGGCGTAGCCCTCCGGTAATTCCTCAAAGAAAAAAACCTCGGCATCAATGCGATAGTCGGTGTAAAAGGCGTCATCTTCTTCGTTGAAGGTAGGAGGCCCTTTGAAGAGCCACACTGGTTTACAACTGGCCCGCGCCAGCGCTCGGACTTTCGCTAACTCCTCCTCTGTCGGCTCTGCGCCCTTGATCTCCACCCAGCACTGTTGGGCGGGTAGCCAGAAGTCCGGGAGATACCACCCCGCTTTGCCCAAGTCGAAGCCTTCTTTCTCGTACTCATACTGAACGCGCAGAGTCTCGAAGAAGATAGCCCACCTGGCTTCCAGCCGCGAGCGGAACAGATACCCGTTGTGAGTAGTTTCGATTGCCTTCAACATGCCCCTTCTCCTGTAAGCGTCCCTACTTCGCCGAACAAGTTGCTACGGCAGACCGGGCGGCCTGCTGAGACGTAACACCTCGAAAAACCGTACTGGCCGCCCGGTCTGCTGGTCGGGTAAGGAGGCGGCGTTGCCGTCACCCCCTCCCCTCAGAACCGGACGTGCGCGTTTCCACGCCTACGGCTCAAGCCTTCGGTTACCGTTGTCCCCCAGGCTTCGCACCCGGCCGTTACCCGTCGGGCACGCTGAGGTAGCAGACTGCTGACGGAACAGCAGGTAACGTCTTAGCACGTCCGTGTCACGAAGCGTTACAGATCATTCAGATGCGACAAATCGCACTAGCGACTTGTTCGTTTCCTTGCAGGGAGTACCCTGCGCCACAGTGCCAGGAACTTGGGGTCTCAGCCGCCTATCCTAATCCACACGTCCGGTGTCGATGCCCGTTACGTTTCTGGTGCTACGA
>Ga0134126_10001848_pt1 | contig 26896 bp, 21 predicted proteins | sample KB31752_FD_96881 | JGI IMG/M metagenome (GOLD analysis project Ga0134126, IMG submission 96881) | Terrestrial soil microbial communities with excess Nitrogen fertilizer from Kellogg Biological Station, Michigan, USA - KB3-175-2 | ecosystem: Environmental > Terrestrial > Soil > Unclassified ... | reverse complement strand
TGCCGAAACCGGTCCTGCTTGAGGTCTTCTGTTTTCCCCAACCGAATTTTTCTGCCGCAGCCTGAAAAACGGCGCGCAAGCGGTCATTTTTCAAATTTTTGAGACGGAATTCGAGAGGATCCATTTGCAGTTCATGCGCCAGTTCGTCCATGTGAGACTCGCGCGCAAAGTGATTCGCAGCCGCGGCCAATGATCGATAAGATCCCTGACGCAGCGGAGCGTCAGAAGGATGAAACGTGATTCGCTGGTTGGCAACTTCATAAGGCGTGCGCATCGCTGCAGTGCCAGAGTTGTAATTATCGAATTCCCAGAAGGCAAGACTGCCGTCGGATTTCACTCCGCTGCTTACATCAATTACCCCCGCGGGACGGAAGTACGCCCAGGTAAATTCCTCTTCTCGCGACCAGATCAGCTTCACCGGTTTTCCGGCCGCTTTCGCAAGCCGCGCCGCTTCGACGGCGGCTTCGCCCGTGTGTTTGCCTCCATACGCGGAACCAGTGTCAGGCACGATCACGCGCACGCTTTCGTTCGGAAGATGAAAAGTTTGAGCAAGCTCCTCGCTGACGGCAAATGGACGCTGAGTCCCGGTCCAGACTGTTAATTTGCCATCTTTCCATTCGGCGACAGCAGCTCTCGGTTCCAGCGGAGTGTGCGCAATGTATGCAACGGTGTAAGTTTGCCGCAGCGTCTTCTCTGCCTGCCCACGCGAGCTCTCAACCGATCCCAGCACATATTGTTCTGTGTCGTCGCCCCTGTCCGATGCAGGCTTTCTCAACTCATCGAAAAGCTCGCGGTCGGAAATTTGCGGTGGCGCATCCCATTGCGCGCGAATAGCCTGCGCCGCGCGATCAGCGGTCAATATGTCGGCGGCCGACACGCCGATGAAATCGCCATCGCGCACCACGCTTACACCAGGAATTTTCTCCGCCTGCGAGGTATCGCACGAAGTTAACTTTGCGTGAAAGGCGCTGGGGCGCACAATTTTTCCATGCAGCATTCCCGGAAGCTTGATGTCCGACGCGTATTCATGTGCGCCGGTGATGAAGTCGCGGCCATTCGTTTTCGGCGCTGAGGTCCCGGCGGTCCTCCAATCCGCGGCCGGAGTAAGTTTCGGATCATCCTCAATGACCTTCGACAACTTTTGACCATGCACAAGTTCCGCGTACCTGATTGAGCGATTAGCTTTAGAATCGCGGACCCTGCCGTTTTCCGCAGTCAGGCTCGCCGCGTCGGCTGACCAGTGTTCAGCAGCCATTCCAATCAAAACCGCGCGCGCACTTGCGGAAACTTTTCGCAGCTGCATGCCCATCTGCGGAGTTGTGCGGCTGCCGAATGTGCCCATGTCATACGGCGTCAGTTCGGTGTCGCCCATGATCAGCCGAACAGATGAGAGCGGCACCCGAAGCTCCTCGGCAACCTGTTGCGCGAGCGAGGTGCGAACGTTTTGCCCAACTTCGACTTTTCCGGTGAACGCTGTCACTTGGCCGCTTTCCGCGATGTGCAACCAGGAATCGAGCGTCTTAGGCAAATCATGATCGTGGTGCGCCCCAGCGCCGGATTCCTGCGAGATTGCATGGCGCGCTGCGAGACAGACCAGCAAGCCTCCGCCCAGAACTTTGAAAAATCCCCGGCGATCGAAATTGAAAGCGTGCGGCAAACGCGAAATGGCATCGTGCTGACTGACTTCAGAATCGTTAAATTGGGGCTCGTGAAGTTCGTCTATGAATGCATCCCTTCGGTGCGCAGAGTCACGCATTTTTCGGACTCCCGTAAGTCGCAGCCGCGTGACGCACAGCTTCGATGATCCTGCCGTACGCGCCACACCGGCACACATTGCCTTCCATGTGGCTGATAATTTGCTCTTCGCTGGGATTTGGCGTGCGCGCAAGCAATGCAGCCGCCGAAACAATCATGCCCGGCGTGCAATAGGCGCATTGGAATGCTTCGATATCGAGAAAAGCTTGCTGTACAGGATGCAAGCGGTCTCCGCGGCTCAACCCTTCGATGGTGATGATTTTTTTCCCGGTGGCCGAGGAAACCGGCAGCAGGCAGGAACGCTCGGGAGATCCGTCAACCAGTACGGTACAAGCACCGCATTGCCCTTCGCCGCAACCGTACTTGGTGCCAGTCAGGCCCAGGTCGTCGCGCAAAACATACAGCAGCGGCTTCCCCGGCTCAACTTCTGCGTGCTGCTCCGTGCCATTAACGAGAAGGGTGAAAGCCATTTCGCCTGCGCATCAGCCGCGCAACACGAAATTATAGACGCACTTCAGCTTGGTTTCATCCGGGGGAAGGCTTCAATGTCAAACTTGAATCAAGCCGCGCTTTCGTCTTCGTCCGGATCAGGTATTGAGGACGGAGGATCGCTTGCCGGAAAGCTGTCTTCAATAGTTTTGTCCAGGCTTTCCTGTTCCTCTCGGGTGGGTGGGTTTGTCGCGGGCTGCGGCTCTTCTGCACCTTTGGGATCTCCGTGCGGAAACTTCGGCATATGGGCGTCCCCTTAGTTTAGATTTCAATTCTTTGAGATGACGGAAGGCCGGCCTCCGTTAATAAAAATAAGGAGGGCACGAAGCCAGACAGAAACTTAGCTTTTTGCTTCAGTGCTTGGCGCTGAAGCGGGCGCCGCGGTCGCAGTGGGCGCCACTGGCGACTCCTTCATGCTGTCTTTTAGCGCGCGAAAGCCTTCGCCAATACCCTTGCCCAATTCCGGCAACTTCTTGGGCCCGAAGATGATCAAGGCAATCAAGAAGATCACCAGCAAATGCATGGGTTGAAACAAGCCTTCCATGGGAACCCTCCGCCAAGTCTGCTACAGCTAAGACGTTACTGAACCACAACCGTGTCGTCAAATGGATGCGTCGGTCTCAGATCGCAACTGTATCTGTACCTTTTCCTGCAATAGCTATTACCTCCGTGACCTAGCCCAGATTACCTTCAGCTTCTATCTTCTTGACAGCGTATAGGTTCCGGCACACCGGCCGGCCTTCGGAGTTTCAGTGGGCAGCAAAATACTCGTCTTATTCAGCCTGATCTTCGTCGCAGTCCCCGCGTCATTCGCCAATAATGTAGAGCCGGTAGATTGCGCGCAGTTGCTGGGCTGGCTAGCCGGGGACGCGTCCACTTACAGTTTAATAAAGGCAGTTAAGGATCGAGGGTCGGCTGTAACTCTCACCCCACGCACGGAAGGCGAACTTCGTGCCGCAGGCGCTAAAAAAGATCTGCTGTCTGAGCTACGCCATTCGCAAGCAGCTTCCAGCAAGAATGCCTGCCCGGCATCTCTCGCCCAAGCCGCGGCGGCTTCGCACAACAAACAATTCGATGTCGCTGAATCCGGTATCGCTGGACTGCTCGAAGGCGACACGCACAACAGCGCCCTGCATTTTGCCTTGGGGTACATCGCCCAGCAGCGCGGTCACTGGGATGAGGCCTTCGACGAGTACAGCTCTTCTAAGGAATCCGATCCGAATTTTCCCGAAGTCCACAACCGCCTGGCATTAGTTTTCTATCAGGACGATGACGGCGATGACGCTATTGGCGAGGCCCGCACTGCGCTCAGCATGGATTTTGACGACGCGGAAGCCTATCGCATGCTGGCCCTGGGTCACTATTCCAACGAGCAGTACAGCGCGGCGATGAATGCATTCAAAGAGGCCCTTTCGCGCGATCCTGAGAACGCGGACCTTTATTACGAAATGGGATTAGTCGCACGTGATCAGGGCTCACCCGATGCCGCGGTCAGCTTTTTTCGAAAATCCCTGCAGTTGAATGCAGACCTCTGGCAGGCCCATAGCAGCCTGGGCGCCTTGCTCGGCAAGGATAAGCACTTCGACGAAGGTATTGCTGAACTCAATAAAGCGAAGGCGCTTGCGCCATCTGAACCGTCGATCCGCGAAAACCTGGCCAGCATTTATTTCGCGAAGGGCGAATATGACACTGCGATTGCCGAATATCACGAACTTTTCCGGATGAATCCCTCATGGAAGCACGGGCACGAGTCGCTCGCCCGGGCTTACATGGCGAAGAACGAATACACGCCGGCGATTGCGGAACTGAAACTTGCGGTTGAGCAAAATCCTAACAGCGCGCCGGAACATCGCGCGTTAGGCCAGTTGCTGCTGGCGGCAGATCACCAGGCCGAAGCCATCCGCGAGCTGCGCGCTTCGGTTGAGCTGGACCCTGATTCCGGGACCGCGCACTATTTTCTTGGCACCGGATTACTGGAAGTGAACCAGCTTCCGGCCGCGTTGATCGAATTCCGCGAAGCGGTTCGGCTGGAACCATCGGCGGAGCATCACTATGCGCTGGCCGCTTGCCTCATGAACATGGGCCAGGACCGCGAAGCCCTGGCGGAGATACAAACTGCCAGCCGGTTAGATCCTGCGAAGCAGCTTTATCATGCACGCGAAGAAGAACTGATTCGGCTTATGCGTTCGGGAAATCCGCAATAATTTTTGAAGCTTCAACCTTGGTCAGAGGGTTACCTATGAGTAGCTTGGATTCCACAAAGGATTCGGGACGCGGGCAGGCGACAGCGGCAGCTCCGGCACGGCAGGTTGATCAATTCAAAACCGGCGGTTTCGGACCCAAGCCAACTGGATATGGATTGCCATGCGCCAATTGCAAGACATATTTCGCAGCCGATCTTCCGGCCTGTCCGGTATGCAAAGGCAAGCAGCGCGTTTCCGCCACCGAGCCTTTGACCACGGTCACTCCGGCTGAACAACTGCCTGATCCTAAGCAAATCGAAGAAGAACGCGAGCGATTCCTTCGCGACTTCAACTCGCAGGTCGTGGCCAACCCGTTGCCGCCGGACTCGCCAACTCCGGCCATGCATTGCGAACGTCGCGAGAAGCACCCCAATTCACCCGCCGCCGCCAATATCTGCCAGAGCTGTTATGACGAATTGCAGGAGCGCGTCGACGTACTCGAAGCCGCCATGCACATGGATATTCGCGAGGCCTCGCAAATTGTTTACGACGCCGTCTGGGCGGACACCTCCGACCCAAGCAAGACTTATCAGAACGCCGCGCAAGCCTTGCTGATTGAGCTGCGCCGCCGTTCGGCCATCACTCAAGTCTTTGGGCAGTTGCAACCGCCTATCAACTAGATAGTGGTGGATATCAGCGCTTGGGCGGAAACTTCTCTGTGCTCAAGCTTCCAGCACCTTCTCTGACCGTGACCAACTGATTGGCCGGCAAATCCTTCAACGTATCCACCTGCCCGCTAGGCCAGTGAATATCGAGAACATCAACTTTCTGCGCCTTACCTAAGCCGAAGTGAATTCTCAGATCGCTTTGCGAAAAATAGCCGCCGCCACTGCGGACTTCATCAATCTGGCGGTGCGGCTTGCTCTCGTCGGGAAAAGTCGCAGTGCAACTCACGCGCGCCCCAATTCCGCTACGGTTCGACTTCGTGCCAATCAGCTTGACTTTGATCCAATTATTCCCTGAAGCCGAATCGCAACGCAGTAATTGCGGCAGGCCATTGACCGTGTTCACTACCACGTCAATGTCGCCGTCATTATCGAAGTCGCCGAAAGCGCATCCCCGCGCCGCAACTGCCGCGGTAATTCCCGGTCCGGCAAGTTCCGTCACTTCTTCGAAGCGGCCGTTTCTCAAATTTCGATACAGCAGCTTGTGCTGCGCGTATCCAGCTTCGGTTTTGAGTTGCTCGACTTCAGGATAGACGTGGCCATTGCAAATCAAAATGTCTGCCCACCCATCGTTGTCGAAGTCGAAGAAGCCGCATCCCCATCCCAGATATTGTGTGTGCGCGCCAAGTCCAGCGGCGAAGGTTGTATCTTCAAAATTAGCGCCGCCTACATTGCGATAGAGCGATGGCGTGTCGCCGGCGAAATTTGTTTTAACGATATCGAGATTGCCGTCAAGATCATAATCCGCAGCCGAGACTCCCATTCCCGCCTGCGGCTTGCCGTCGGGACTGAGTGCGCATCCGGCTTCTATCGCGATGTCCTCGAACTTGCCATCTTTTTTGTTGTGATAAAGCGCACTCGGCGCAGAATCGTTGGCTACGTAAATGTCCGGCCAGCCGTCATTGTCAAAATCACCAGTCAATACTCCGAGGCCATAAGTCCCATTCGCGCTTAAAATCCCGCTCGATTCCGACACATCGGTAAATGTCCCGTCACCATTGTTGTGAAACAAAATATTCTTGCCACCCTTCAATCCCGGCGGTCCGCACGCCACCATCACTCCCTTGTAAAGGCAGGGCCCGGATTCAGGCACCGGCGCGGTCGCGAGATCGAGGTCGATGTAGTTGGCGACAAATAAATCCAGCTTGCCGTCGCGGTCGTAATCAACGAATGCGCAACCTGTGTTCCAGCGCTTTCCGTTGCCGCCAACTCCGGCTTTGTCGGTAACGTCGGTGAACGTGCCGTCGCCATTGTTGTGGTACAAAACATTTTTGCCGAAGTAGCTGACGAAAAGATCGTCGTGGCCATCGTTGTCGTAGTCACCGATGCAAACCCCTTGTCCCCAGCCGTGATGAACAAGCCCGGCCTTCACGGTCACATCGGTGAAAGTTCCGTCGCGATTGTTTTTGAAGAGATGCGAAGTCGGCTCTTCGCCGGATGGAAATCCTTCGAGCCGCCAGCCGTTCACCAGAAAAATGTCCAGCCAGCCATCGTTGTCGTAATCGTAAAATGCAACGCCGCAGCCGGTGGTCTCGAGCAGATATTTATTCTTGTGCTCGCCACCATAAATTGTTTTTGTGTTGAGCCCGGCCGCGCGCCCGATATCGACAAAGGTTGCACCGATTGAGTTATTCGATTTGGTTGGAGTTTGCTCTTCGGCCAACAACAGTGGCGTCCGTCGCGCCAGCCCGAGAACGTCGCTCAACGAGAGAACCAGCGCGGAGCGGGTGAGGGACTTTACAAACGTCCGGCGTGAAGAAGACAAAAGAGAGATTACCTTCCCGGGTTTGGCGCTTGCTACTATCCGCCGCTACTTTTATAGTGAACGGCTTCTCGATTCGCAAGTTTGTGACGCAGTCTGAGTTATGCAGACCATAAAGCTTCGCAGATTCTCCGATATTTCTTCCCAGTTGTTCTGCTTAACCATGCTCTTGGTGGTTTGCATTCCATGTGTCGCTCAGACTCGTAACCTTGAACTTTCCCGCACCGATCGCCCGTGGGAATTTTTTTCTGCAACCGGAACGCGCGCTGGTCTGTTCGGGAACGAGAGCGGCAATCTGGAAGCATGGGTTTATCCGCTCAAGATTTTCCGCAACTTTCATCTTCTCTTTTTGGCCGAAGGCCGGAGCCTGCCGGCGGAATCGCTGGTGCGCACCGTCGTCGTGCGGCCTGAGTCGAGCACCATTATCTATACCGGCGATACTTTTTCGATCACGGAGACTTTGTTTGTTCCGGTCCACGAATCGGGGGCGGTGATCACATTTGAAGTTGAGACCGCGCATCCACTCGAGATCGAAGCCGCGTTCCAGCGCGATTTTCAACTGGAGTGGCCGGCGGCTCTGGGCGGGACTTACATCAATTGGGATGAAGGGCTACACGCTTTTTATTTCGGTGAGGAACAGAAAAAATACTCGGCACTCGTGGGTTCGCCCAGCGCCGACTTAACCGGCCTGGAATATCAGACGAACTATTCGCAGTCGGAAGAGAGCGGCATCCGCCTCGGACCGACTCTCAAGGGGAGAGAGACAAAGATCATCGTGATCGCAGCTTCAGTGAACGGCCGACCCGAAGCCGAGAGCACTTATAAACATCTATTGAGCGATTATGCCGCGCTCGAAAAAGACTCCGCGAAATATTACGACGACTATCTCGCGCGCACCGTCAGCGTTGAACTGCCCGACCGGCAGCTGCAGGAAGCTTACGATTGGGCGCGAGTGAGCGTGATTCAGGGCTTGGTCACTAATCCTTACCTCGGCACCGGCCTGGTGGCGGGATATCGCACCTCGGGAACCAGCCAGCGGCCAGGGTTTGCCTGGTTTTTCGGCCGCGATTCCTTCTGGACAGCGCAAGCGCTCGACGCTGAAGGCGATTTCGACACCACCCGAACTGCGCTGGAGTTCATTTCGAAATTCCAACGCGCTGACGGAAAGATCCCGCACGAGATTTCTCAAGGCGCGAATTTCGTGAACTGGTTCACGGATTATCCTTACGCCTTCGCGTCAGCGGATGCCACCCCGCTCTACATTATTGCGGCAAGTGATTACGTCACCGAAAGCGGGGATCTAGCATTTGTCCGCGAAAAATGGGACAGCTTGTGGAAGGCCTACGAATTCCTGCGCTCGACCTACGATGCGCAAGGCCTGCCGCAAAACTTCGGCATCGGGCACGGCTGGGTGGAAGGCGGTCCGCTGCTTCCTGTAAAAACCGAACTTTACCAAAGCGGACTGGGAGCACAGGCGTTGTCAGCGCTTTCGAATCTTGCGCACCTAGCCGGCAAAGATGACGAGAGCAAACAACTGGCAGATGACTTCGCGCACCAGAAGCAACTCGTCAATCAGGCATTCTGGTCGCAGGAGTCCGGCACTTACGCCTTCGCGCTCGACAAAAATAATCAGAAAGTGATCGAACCCAGTGTGCTGGCAACCGTGCCGATGTGGTTCGGGCTTCTCGATGAACAGAAGGCTGAGTCGATGATCAATCAACTCGCGGGTCCGGATCACGAGACTGATTGGGGTATGCGGATCATTTCTGATCGCGCATCTCGTTACGACGCCGGCGGGTATCACTACGGATCGGTGTGGCCTCTGTTCACTGGATGGGCATCGGTCGGCGAATACCGCTACCATCACGCTTTTCCGGCCTATTCCAATTTTCGCTCCAATGCACTTCTCGCGCTGGATGGTTCACTCGGCCACGTCGCCGAGGTGCTCTCGGGGGATTATTATCAGCCGCTCTCCACCAATTCCCCGCACCAGATATGGTCGGCTGCAATGGTCATCAGCCCGCTCTTGCGCGGCCTCTTCGGATTGCAGACCGATGCGGCCCAATACAAAGTCGTATTTTCCCCGCATGCTCCTGCCGATTGGACGAGCTTTGCAATTCACAATGTGCACGCCGGAGACGCGATCCTCGACTTTGCGTTTAGAAAGAGTGCAGATGGAATCGAACTCACTATCGAAAGCACAGCTGACGCCTCGCTTGAGTTTTCACCGGCGGCGAGTCCGCGCGCGCGAATACTTGCAGCAGAGATCAATGGCAGCCGGCTGCCGTATCAGATTTTGAAGAGCGACATCGATCAGCACGTGCTGGTGCGCACAAAGATTTCAAAGGGAAAGAACACTCTTCGCATCCGGATGAATAGCGATTTTGGATTCAGTTATGACAGTTCCCTGCCGCCGCTCGGAAGTTCCAGTCTCGGCGTGCGCTTAATTTCTGACTCCTGGTCGCCATCGGCCGACACCGAGTCGCTCGAGTTTGCAGGAGCAGCGGGCGCTCACTACAACTTGCCGGTTTGGAATGCTGGGCAAATCGCGTCCGTAGAGGGCGCGAAAATCAGCAATGGAAAGCTCGTCATATCAATTCCAGCAAATTCTTCCGAGGCTTATCCCCACCAGAAAGTCATGATCCATTTCGCCTCGGTGCGATAGCGCATCGGGGGCTAAAGGCCGGATTTCTCGCAATGGGCCTCTGCAATCCCTCATTTCGGCGGATGCGTCATCTCCATGGCCCAGATCGCAGCCGGCCTCATGTACATCGAGGCGCGGTAGTGCCCGGTCTTGTCCCAGGCCTCTGGCGTACGGAACCAGTAACCTTCGGTCTCGTAAGTGGTGTGGTAAACGCCCCACGCGGTCTTGAAGGCCTCGTCTTTCAGTCCTTCGGTGAGCATGAGCGCAGCAGCGCCGAAAGTCGTTCCGGTCCAGACTTCCTGCACTTGCTGGTTGGTGGTAACCATAGATCCGTCCGGAGCCATTCCGTTGACTGCGCCCAAATTGCCATCTTCAAACTTCATTACGTTGAAGTCGTAAATCTTCTTGGCCGCTTTTACCTGCATGTCATGCGGCACCAGATCACCAAGGCCGGTGATGTTTGCATACCATTGACCGGCGAGTTGATCAGTTTGAATATCATCGCGATATTCACTCTGCGTGTCATAGCGGAAATAATCACCGGTCCATAGCTTGTCGATGTAGGTTTTCTGGCCCTTTGTGAACCAGTCGTGGTATTTCGTTGCCGCCGCGTTGTTGCCCAAAACTTTGCCAATTTCTTCGGCTGCACGAAGTGCTGCCAGCCACAACCCGCCACAGTAGGCACTATCGCCCTGCACGATCCACTCGTCGTACGTCTGGTCGGGATAATTATCGCCTTGCGGCAATCCATCTCCGGTTCGATCGTATTGACGAAGATGCTCCAATGCCTCCTGCACTGCCGGCCAGGTGTAACGAAGGAATGCGACGTCCTTCTTTCCGGTAAAAACGTAATCGCGATAAATCATCAAGACGAATTTGCTGTTCAGGTCTTTCCAATCATTGGTATTTTGCCAGCTGAATGCGTTCGGCAGCTTGAATGGATCTTCCTCGGGCACACCGAGGTCGTGCGGCACAGCGCCTTTCGCCTTGCGCAATCGCAGTTGCAGCGATTGCGTTTGCTGCGATTTCCAAATCCATTTGTATTTATCGGTCAAATCTTCCGGGACGGTATCAGCGAACAATTTCAATTCCTGCTTGTCAAGATCAGGCCAGAACTTCACCAGCGGCATTGATCCATAAAAACGCACATCGAGCGTTCCGTAGAACGGGTAATCGAAACACTCCATGAAGGCGAAATCTTCTGGAGTTTTCGCTATAGACCCAACCGGCCTGCCCCAGAACGAACCGCCATCTGTGAGAATGTAAAGTTCGTTGAAGAGTTCGCCGCGATACCACAGCGGCTTACTTTCATCATTCACATAGGGCGCTTGCCAGGCATCAATTTCGTTGCTCCACCGCATTGCGCTTTGCAATCCATCTTTAGCGATCTTCCAGGCATTGGTCCCCGTTGTCCCATAAAAATTTGTGTAATGGCGATACCACTTGCGCCCGGCGCCAAATTCCACAACCGGCATGTCCCACGCAATAGTCATGGGAACGACGCGTTTTTCTCCCGGCTGCAGAGTGAAGCGCACCGCAATCGCTGCCGCCAACGGCTCGCCGCTGCTGATCCATGTGAGGTTATCGTTCGCGAGTCGGCCATCTTTCGAAAAAGAATTCCACACCTGGTCGCCAGCCTCTGGAGAAAACGTAGTCTGATATGTGATATCGACGCCGGGAGATTGAACTGAGGCAATCGCCCACTGCCCGTCCCAATCGGCTTCAGAATTCTTTGGTCGAGTTCGATCGAAAACGATTCCCTTCACATGACCGCCAATGGCGCTCTCATCCACGAAGCGGTTGTGATTCCCGGTATTGATGGCTCCATCCATGTCGTGCCGGAAGTCGCGGAACCAGCCTTGCATGTTTGCCCACGAGAGCAGAACCGAAACCGTTACCGGCTTGTCAGTAGGGTTCTCAGCGTGCCAGCGATAGACCGCGACTGGATAGCTGCTCTCGCGATAATTGTTCGGCAACACGGGAGAGAATTGTTCGAGCACAACGTGGGCGGGAAATTTTTCCCATTTGTAGTCATACCAAGACTTGGGATAGAGCGCGTAGTAATCGCCCGCGCCCACCGGATAGTCCCACTTCCACGATTTCAGTTCGCCGTTTTCTGGATGCGCCGCGGTGAGCACCTGCGCTACGCCCTGGCCGCCCTCCGATTTCTGATACATCGCAAACTGGTTCGCCCAGACTGTCTGATATTTGTGAACTCCAGCCTTGATGTGCCAGCGCGCAAAGTCACCCCGATATGTTCGTGAAAAAGTCCCAGAGCCGAAGCCGCCGACGGGCGCGCCCTGCCAATAACCATCATCGATCATTTGCGAAGGGTCGAGCGTGGGTTTTCGTCCGCCGGCATTTTCCAATGGCTGTCCAATACCACGCTTCCAGGCCGCTTTGGGAATGTTGTCTCCGGCGAAAACTAAAATCGTGGAAGCCATCAAAAACAACAATCCTGCGAACACCAAACGCGCTGAAATTTTCACCAATGTCCTCCGAATCACTCAATTCCAGATTTAGCGAGAAAAACGATATTCTACAATCCAAGAACTAGAATACAAGTTCGACGACGGGAACCTGGTCGATTTCGCGAAAGTCGGTATACAGACGAGTCACAGTGGTTTTACTACCAGACAGTACGCATGTTTGCTCTGAGTTGTTCCTGAAGCACGCACTATAATCCATCCATTCACCGTGATACGGACCATCCTGTTTCTGTTGATTCTCTCTGCTGCCGATCTCTGGGCTCAATTGCCGCAGTTCAAAGAAGTCTCGCATGAAGCGGGCCTGACCGTTCCTCACATTTCCACCGCGGACAAGCAGTACATTGTCGAATCGATGAGTGGCGGGGTAGGGCTGATCGACTGCGACAATGATGGAAAACTCGACATTATCGTCGCGAATGGCTCGACCATCGAACATTTCCGCCAGGGCGGCGATCCAATGATCACGCTCTATCACCAGGATGCCGATTTCAAATTTTCCAATATTACGCAATCCGCCGGGCTCACCCGTAAAGGCTGGGGGATGGGCGTTGCCGTCGCCGACTACGACAACGACGGTCTGCCCGATATTTACGTAACCGGATACGGCGGGAACGCGCTTTATCGCAATCTGGGCAACTGCAAATTCGAAGACGTGACTGAAAAAGCTGGGGTGGCAGCCGAAGGTTTCAGCACCGGAGCGGCCTGGGCTGATTATGACCGCGATGGGCGGGTTGATCTGTTCGTTTCGCGTTATGTGCACTTCGACATTAACAAACTTCCTACGTTTGGCAGTGACGAGAAGACTTGCCGTTTCAAGGGAATCCGCGTGCAGTGCGGACCTTGGGGCATGCAGGGCGAAAGCGATCTGCTGTTTCACAATCGTGGTGACGGAACCTTCGAAGAGGTTTCAAAGAAAGCCGGGGTTAACGATCCCGACCTCTATTACGGGCTTGGCGTCGAATGGGGAGACTACGATGATGATGGCTGGCCCGATCTGTACGTGGCCAATGATTCGGGTCCGAATTATCTTTATCACAACAAACATAACGGCACCTTTGAAGACGTGAGCATGCTGGCTGGAGCGGCAGTGAGCAGTGACGGCCTGCAGCAAGGCTCAATGGGCGTGGATTGGGGCGACTACCTCCGCGACGGCCGCATGGGAATGTTCGTCACGAATTTCACAGAGCAACCGGACACGCTCTATCGAAACATGGGCAGGGGCGAGTTCAGTGATGTCAGCTGGCCTGCAAAACTGGCGCAGCCGACGTACACGAATGTTGGATGGGGAACTGGGTTCGTCGATTTTCTGAATTCCGGCCTGCTGGACATTTTCATTGCTAACGGGCACGTCTATCCGCAGATGGACCAGATCGCCGGGGCCGCGCGCTATGCCGAGCCAATGCAGCTTTTCCGCAACAACGGTGACGGCACATTCAATGACATATCGAGTGTGCTCGCGGGAGTTCCTGACGCTTCCCGGCGCGGCGCGGCATTTGGAGATCTAAACAACGATGGCAACGTCGATGTATTGGTCATCGACATGGATGGGCCGCCACAGCTTCTGTTGAACGTGAGTGCGAACCATAATCATCGCGTGCTATTCAAGCTCGTGGGTACAAAGAGCAATAAAATGGCCATCGGGACGAAAGTTGTTATCAAATCAGGCAAGATCACTCAGAGCGCAGAGGTTCGTGCTGGCGGAAGTTATTTATCAAGCAATGACCCGCGTTTGCACTTCGGGCTTGCCGGTGAGACCCGAATGTCGCAGGTTGAAATTCGATGGCCAATGGGCGAAAAAGAAACTTTGAAAGACGTTCCCGCGGATTTCATTTACACCATCACTGAAGGCAAGGGCATCACGGACAAGCAGGCGTTGCCCGCGTTGAAATAAAACCTGATAATCCCGACTTGCACGCTGAAAGCGGGCAAGCGAGGGGCCTTACGTCAAATAGCATGAAGTTGCCTATAGGTTCGTCTCTACCATCGAATGCCGAACGTCACAGGCACATAGGTGAGGTTCGGGCCGAAGGTGGTGAACATTGCGTTATACCGGGCTTCGGCAAAGGCTTTCATATCTCCGCCCAGCCGGAATTCCAGGCCGCCGCCGGCGTTAAAGCCAGGTTTGAACGTACTGAAGGAAGCAACCACCACGTCGGTTGAAACCGTCGCCGGATAACAATATCCGAAGAACGGATCGCAGAAGATGGTTTGCACATTCGCCGGCTGAGTTAGATTCAGACTTCGGTGGTACAACCCGGCCCCGGCGATGATGTAAGGATCGATTAACTTGCCAGGAGCCATACGGATCTCCGGTGCGAATGTAAGTGACCATACGTCGGCAAATCCGCCGGGCTCGCCGAAGTTTGCCAGCGCAGCATTGGTGAGACCCCAGTGGTTGTATGAAAAATCGAGGTCAGCCAGGAAGTTGCGGTCGACGTTTACACCTCCACGAAAATCCACATTCCAACCGGTATTTAAATTGCCGCTTGCATCGGCGGTGGGAATAGACATACCCGCGCCGGCACTTACGTTAAAGCGGTGGTGGTCCTGCGCAAAACATTGGGTTATTAGAAAGCAGGAAAAAAAGAAAGCGAGGGTAATACGGGAAACAGCAGGGACTTGCATTTTCTTGCTCCTTACACACCCTTCGATGCCGGCTTAATTTGGTGGGTTGACTACTTGTACACTGGCCAGAGTGGCCGGTTGGTGCCGTGTTCGGCGGTTCGCCTATACTTCCATGGTGCGATTCACGCGCGTTCTAGCGATCACACTAATCTTCAGTTGCGGACTGCTGGGAGAAGATCAACCTTCCGTTCCGGTGGTGCGCTGGGCTGCAAACACGCCAAACTGCAGCGTTCGTCAGGCAGACGACGGGCGCACTTATTACAGAATATCTTCAGCAAATGTTGAAATTACGTTGGGGGTCGATCCCAAGGAATTGGAGAAAATGCCGCACCGCGCGACTCCTATGCTGACCGTATTCCTGGCTTTCAGCTACAAGGGCGCAGGCCAATTTGAAATTCACCAGCGGCGCTTCGCTCTGGAATTTGCCAAGCATCGGCAAGTGGTGAAGACATCTCTTGAGCCCAGTGACATCGTCCAGCACCTGCAGGAAGACGTCGACAATTTGACCGATCAGGTGGAGCGCCATGACGTGCGCAAACATCCAGAACAGAAGGAGCAGAAGGAAGCCGAATTACAAGCGCGGCTGAAAGATTACACCGAAATGATGGATTTCGTAAGCACCCAGTCGCTGCGCCACGCCGTCCTGAGCCCTGCAAAACCTGCAGTCAGCGGCTGGGTATTCTTTAGCGTAAAAGACCGTTGGATCGGCCCATGGCAAAAGCCAGAACAATTTATCCTCCGCCTGCCGGTGGGGAATCTTCTGGTTGAGTTCCCGTTCTCGCTGCCTCCCCAGGGCGGTGGCCTTGAGCTACGGCACAGGTCAGCAGAGACTCCCCAATAGGCGTTTTCTTAAAGTTAGCCAAAAAGGTTACCTGGTAACGTTGGTGACTTCCCGATTTAGTTACTGATGTAATCTACATGCGCCTGATTCCATGCTGACTCTATGAGTAGAGAATTCTAAGATTCAGCTACGTGTGAGCACTCTTCACCAAAGCCTGGGCCGCTATCTGATTGAAGCCGAGATCGGTCGTGGCGCCATGGGCGTGGTATATCGCGCCTATGATCCTCAAATTGGCCGTCAAGTCGCGATTAAAACGATTTCGCTGACCGGACAAGATTTCGGGGATGAACAGGAATATCGCGCGCGTTTCCTGCGTGAAGTGCGAGCTGCAGGACGTCTTTCCCATCCTGGTATTGTGACCATCTTCGATGCCGGTCAGGACCCCGAAACTGACGAACCTTATTTAGTGATGGAATACGTCACCGGCGAACCGCTCAGCAAGGTGCTGGGACGCAATCGCAAGTTAAGCCTGCCGCTGGCACTGCAGTACGCACAAGAAATCGCAGAAGCGCTCGACTACGCGCACAATCAGGGAGTTGTGCACCGCGACATCAAACCGGCAAATATTTTGATCACCGAAGATGGCCATGCCAAAATTGCGGACTTCGGCGTTGCCTGGCTCCGCCAGGAAATCAGCCAGGTTGGCGAGGTTGTAGGCAGCCCGGCTTACATGGCGCCGGAGCAAATGAGCGGAAAGCAAGGCGATGCCCGTTCCGACCTCTTCTCGCTGGGAGTTGTGCTTTACAGCATGATCACGGGTTTTCGTCCATTTCAGGGCAACAGCGCGAAGACCGTGGTTTTTAAGGTGATGAATATCGAGCCGGTTCCGGTCACCAGTTTTCAGACTGAAGTGTCTCCGGAGCTGGATGCGATCGTCTCCCGCGCCATCGCAAAAGATCCTGAAGATCGATATCCGAGCGGCGCCGCACTGGCCCGCGCGATCCAGAAATTTCGCGAATCCGGTTCCGATCCAACTGACACCGCATCATTCATGACTCCGTCGCTGCACGCGGACGCTGCGCACGGTGATAAAAAAAATGCGTCCGCTGCGAAAGCGTACATGCGGTACTCGCTGCCGGCAACGGTTTTCTTGGTCGCGATCGCTGGTTTGCTTTTTGCGTGGCGAATGACGAAAGCCCGCAATGTGCCACTTCCCGCAGACGTTATCGCGGAAGTGCGGCTGCGTCCTATCCAGCCTCATCCTCTCATCGCGGCTCAAACACATATTCAGGCAGTATTGGAAAAAGCGAAACCGCGACGAACGCGCGTACGTAGCAGGAGCGTGAAAGCCTCACTTCCGGTGCCGGCTCCGGTGGCCTCTGTGAAATTGGAAGTTGAAATCCAGCACCACTTTAATGCAGCCAAGGCTTCCATCTGGTTCGATGACAAATTGATTTCCGAGCAGGACCTACGCGGCGGTGATCAAAAACATTCCTTGCTGCGCAGCCTGGAGATCAATCAGGTAAGCAGTTTCCAATTCCCCGCGGGTAAACATTCGCTGCAGATTCGTGTCCTTTCTCCGCGCAATAATTATGACCAGATCGAAACATTAGATGTCGATCTGTCGCCCAACTCCGAACGCGTGCTGTCGGTTAACTGCAGCAAGCGTAAAATGCTGGTGATGTTGGAATAAAAAAGCAGCCCTTGCGGGCTGCTCGCGTTTCCGCTCCCAGTAAACTTAGAACCGGAATTGCGGTCCAAAGGTTATCCTCAAATTGTTGTAAGTACCGTTGCTCACGTAGATTTCGTCGCCGACTTCTGCTCGAAGCCCAAATGGCCCCCAGAAGCCTTCGATTCCTCCGCCCGGATAAACCGCGAAATGGGTGCCGCTGCCGCCGACTCCGCTAATCGCGTTGCCGACTGTTCCCGGGGTTACCGCTGCTCCGGTGGTGGTGAAGTTGATAAACCCGACTTTTCCGGTGACAAAGAATTTAAAAGGTCCGGGAGTTTCAAACTTAGGTCCAAACAAGCCAGTCAATGGCCGCAGCCGGGTGGTAGAAAAACTGGTGCTGCCGCCGACACAGTTGTTGCAAACGGTCGTGAAGTTACGTTCGAAGTCGTAGTTCATTTCGCCTTCGAGCGAAACATGGGGACTTACGTGGAAACCGGCACGCGCACCGAACCCGACAAAATTCGTTGTATGTGCTCCCGGCGAAAAGCGCATGTAGTCTGCAAAGATTCCCACGCTGCCGTGGTCATAATTCGCCCCACTTTCCTGCGCCGCGAGCCATGAAGGAGCTGCGATCAGCAGCCCTGCCATCGCCAACCACATGATTTTTTTCATCGTTAACTTCTCCTTGTGAAAAATTAGTTATTAGTTCTGCTCGCGCCTCTCCCCAGCTTTAGAACAGGGCAGCAGGTCGCATGTAGGATGCGGTGCACCTTGGGGTGGTTGGGTTTTGGGGATGAGCAGCCTTACCCTAGGTTGTTTCGGGTATGCACTCTAAGTGTGACGCTAACCGGAAAGCCGGTTTGAGTGGTGTCAGGTAATAACGGGTTCAAAGGCGCGTGCGGATATTGATTTCTTTCCTACTCGGTAAAGATCACTTTGTTTCGATTGACCAACGAATCGAGCGGCAATGCCAAATCTCTCCATCTCTGATATCTTCCTGCAGACGGATTTCGCGAATGGAACAAATCGTCGCCGACGCGCTGCCACAACATTCCGACACCAGCTTCTTCGGACACCCGCGTGGTCTAGCCACTCTTTTCTTCACCGAGATGTGGGAGCGCTATAGCTACTACGGAACGCGCGCTCTGCTCATTCTTTACATGACTGCCGGCCTTCAAACCGGTGGCCTCAACTTCTCGGTAATGAAGTCGGGCGCAATCTACGGGTTCTACACGGCAATGGTTTACCTGTTTAGCTTGCCCGGCGGCTGGGTCGCGGACCGCGTCATCGGGCAACAAGGGGCGGTGCTCCTCGGAGGCATTCTGATTTCGGCGGGAAATTTCTGCCTGGCTTCGCCAAGTATGACCGCCTTCTACAGCGGGTTGGCCCTGCTGATTTTGGGGACCGGTTTATTGAAGCCCAATGTCAGTACGATCGTAGGACAACTCTACCGGCAAGGTGATATCCGCCGGGATGCCGGCTTCTCAATTTTCTATATGGGGATCAATGTTGGCGCCTTTTCGCCACTCATCGTGGGCTGGGTGGGTGAAAAGGTGAACTGGCGACTGGGCTTCGCGACATCTGCGATCGGCATGTTGATTGGAGTTGTCCAATATTTAATTACCAGGAAATACCTCGGCGAAGCCGGCCGTCATCCCACTCGTTCTGGAAGTCCTGAAAAGGCCAGTGCTCAAAAACGCAACGCTGGATTCCTAACCGGCGCAGCGGTTCTTGCGCTAGTCGTATTGGGCGCATTGAATTCGAGAGGTGTTATTCACATTACCGCCGAGTCGGTATCCGATGCATTGGGGTGGTTCTTGCTGGCGGTTTCAGTCGCGGTATTCGCTTGGATGATCTTCGGCAAAGGCTGGTCGCCCGAAGAACGAAAACGCGCCGCCGCAATCCTTGTGCTTTTCCTGGCCTCTTGTGTTTTTTGGGGGGCGTATGAGCAGGCGGGATCGTCGCTTAATTTGTTTGCTGAACGGAACACTAACCGTCATGTTCTTGGTTACGAATTCCCTGCCAGTTGGTTTCAGTGGGTGCAGCCTCTCTTCGTTTTGATTCTTGCGCCGCTATTTGCCTGGTTGTGGGTTCGACTGGGTAAGCGAGAGCCATCCAGTCCTGCAAAATTTTCGGTGGGGTTGTTATTTGTTGGATTGAGTTTTCTGGTGCTGATTCCCGCGGCGGCGCACATAGGAGTTTCACCCAATTGGTTGAATTCCTGTTACTTCCTCAGCGTGGTTGGCGAAATGTGCTTGAGCCCAGTGGGACTGAGCGCTATGACCAAACTCGCGCCGGTGCGGGCGGCGGGATTTGTGATGGGCGTCTGGTTTCTTTCGATAAGTATTGGCGACTGGATGGCGGGCCGGGCCGGCTCGCTCTTCGAGTCGATGCCCTTGCCCAAATTGTTCGGGATCAGCGGTGTTGTCCCAATAATCGCGGCAGTGATCCTGGCCTTACTTATTAAACCCACGAAACGCCTGATGTCCGGAATCTCATAGTTTTTCAGCCGAGAAACCCGCCCTGAATCGCAGAAAATTGGCGCAGTTGACCCAACCTCCGGTACCCTTTAGGCTGCGAACTAGGGTAACTTTTGGTCCCGCTACCCAGCCGCAAGCAGTACAACGAAAAGAACTTTATGCCGCATCACATCTATTGCGGCCGGAAAAGACGATTTGACGGACGCGAAACGACCACAGCGCAATAAGCTTAGTGAACAGGACGCCATTGAGCGGGCCAAGCAGGGGGATGCGGAAGCCTTCCAGCTTCTGTACGACCTGCATAAGCGCCGTGTGTATTCGCTGTGTTTACGTATGACTGGGAACACCGCTTCGGCGGAGGACCTGACGCAGGAAGCTTTCCTGCAGTTGTTTCGTAAGATTGGCACGTTTCGGGGAGAATCGGCCTTTTCCACCTGGTTGCATCGCATGGCGGTAAACGTCGTTCTGATGCAACTGCGCAAGAAGAACCTGCCGTTGGTGCCGATTGACGAAACCACCGAGGGCGAGGAAGAGGGCACAGTCCGGAAGGAGCTTGGCGCCGCAGATTCGCGCCTGGCAGGCTCCATCGATCGATTGCATTTGCAAAGAGCGGTTGACGAGCTACCTCCGGGTTATCGTACGATCTTCGTACTGCACGACGTAGAGGGCTACGAGCACAACGAAATTGCAGCCATGATCGGCTGCTCGATTGGCAACAGCAAGTCGCAATTGCATAAGGCGCGTATCAAGTTACGTGATTTACTTCGCGCTAACAGAGCTGAAAAGGTTGCAAAGCGGTCATGATTAGGCGCATGGTTCGGGGAGAGGCTGTATGAATTGCCTGCAGTTTGAAAACGCCCTGTCGGATTACCTGGAAGGCGCCGCCACTTCCGAGCAACAGGCGCATTTGAATTCGTGCTCCGCATGTTCCGGTCTGCTGGCGGATTTAAGCCTGATCTCTTCCGAAGCGTCATCCCTGCGCACGATCGATGAACCGAGCGTCAGAATCTGGAATTCACTAGAAGCACAATTACGCAAGGAAGGGCTTATCAGGGAGCCATCACGGCCTTCGCAGCCTGGTTTTTTTCATCGCTGGCGCACTGCTTGGCTGGTACCGGTCGCGGCAGCATTGCTGATCGCCGCTGGTGTCAAGCTTTACCAGCCTGCAAAGATCGGCGACAACCAGCCGATCGCCAAGCAACGTACGCCCGCGGCTCCAGTTGTTCCTGCAGTTTCCGCCGAGGACAAAGACGTCATGAATACGGTTGCATCTCGGCCTCCAGCGCAAGTGGCTGCTTACCGGAATGATCTCGCGCAGGCGAATTCGTTTATCCGGGACGCCCAGGAAGCAGTGAAGAACGACCCGAACGACATTTATTCCCAGCAAATGCTGATGAATGCTTACGAACAGAAGCAGATGGTATATCGTCTGGCCGTGGACCAGAATAATGAAGACGAGCAATAGTCGGGAGAGAACTATGTCGTGGGGAAAGTGTCTCGCCACTGCTGGAATGGTGTTGATGCTGGTAGGAGTTTCGCTCTGCGCTGAGAACGTCCGCAAGGACCTGCATTTCAAAGTCGGCAAGCATCCTACGATTTCAATCAACAACCCTTATGGTCCGGTTGTGGTAAGGGCGGGTGCTCCCCACGAGGTAGTGGTCACCGCAATTCTCCATTCCGATAAAGTTGAGCTCGACCAGAGCAAAAGCCATAACCGGGTTGATGTTGTTTCCCACTTACTCCCGGGGTCCAATTCCAGTAACGGAGTCGTCGAGTACGAAATTTCGGTGCCGCCGGATGCGAATCTTACTCTTCGTTCCGAAAACGGGCGGGTGCATGCAGAAAAATTGCACGGCGATGTGACTGTCGCGGGCAGCGAAGGCGCCATCGAGGTGATGGATTGCGCCGGGGGCCATGTTCATGTGCGCACACTTAACGGAACCGTGAATCTCAGTAACGTGCATGGCGATATCGAAGTCATGTCGGTGGGTGGCGATGTTCTGATGAACGGGGTTACCGGCGACACTGTCGCAGTTAACTCCAACAGCGGCAAAATTCAATATGAAGGCGATTTCAGCGGTGAGGGCGAATACGCTTTCACCAGCCATACCGGAAACATTGAGGCGGTTGCGCCCGCCTATGCTTCCATCGAGGTCCTGGCCCGGTCGACTAATGGCATAGTGCAAAGCGACTTTTCGCTTGATCCAAAGCACGCACCATTCCTGGTACGAGGGGCGAACTCACTTTCCGGCACAATCGGCAAGGCAGCTTCCTCGGTAAAGCTTTTTTCCTTCAGTGGTAAAATCCGTCTCAAGAAGCGCCAGAACTAGTCCCGCTTTTAAACAGGCTAAGTTGCCGCAAATGACGGATGTAACTCCTTCGTCCCAATACAGGCGAAATTCAACCCGAGTCCCGACCACGATCTCGTTAGTCGGCTTTATGGGTGCAGGCAAAACCACCGTAGGCCGCGCACTTTCCGGCAAGCTCGGTTGGAAGTTCGTCGACCTCGACGATCTGATTCAGGAGCAAGACGGCCGTACAATACCTGAGATATTCCAGAACAGCGGGGAAAAAGCGTTTCGCGAGCTGGAAAGGCAGCTCTTGCGGAGATTCGTCGGCTCCTCTCAGGCCAACGCCTCAGTACTTTCGTTAGGTGGGGGAGCATTCATCGACAATACAAACCAGCAGCTTCTGCGCGAAAATGGGATTCCAGCGGTATTTCTCGATGCCTCCGCGGAAGAGCTGTTTGGCCGTTGTCAGCAGCCTGGTGTAGAACGTCCACTGCTGAGCGACCGTAATGGTTTTTCGGCGCTTTATGATCGGCGGCGACCCGCATACATGAATGCTGAATTCTGCATTCAAACTGCGGGGCGGGAAATTGCCTCCATTGTCGATGAAATCATGGCCCGGCTTGGCCTGGGTCCGTAAAGAGGAGTCCAAGTGAAGTTTTATCCGTCAGCATCGTCTTGCATGATTGCTCTCGCGCTGTTTGGAACTCAGATAGCGGCCAGGCAAGTATTCGCAACCGAGAAAAACGCTCCTGCCAAGCTTGTGGATTCGGGGTCGTTTGGGGTATTCAATGGCTCGCATCGGGTAGCCACTGAGACTTTTTCCATAAAGCAGGACGGCGACGGGAGCGTGGTTTCATCCGAGTTCAAGGCCGAACAGGGCGAGCAGAAGGCGGTCCAATCTTCGGAACTGGATTTAACGGGTTCGGTCAACCTTCGTCATTACGAGTGGAAAGAAACCATTCCGGATAAGCTGCAAGCGACGGTCGATCCGAATGATAGTTTTCTGATTGAGCGCTTTTCCACGGGCCCCGATGGAAAATTGCATGACCAGAACTTTCTGCTACCAGCTTCGACCTCGATTCTGGACGATTATTTCTTCATTCAGCGTGAAGTTCTGGCGTGGAAATTCCTCGCGACAGTATGCAAGCAGGAAAAGGCAGGACTCGGTTGTCCTCCGAATCAGAAAGCGCAATTCGGGACTTTGAACCCGCACGCCCGCAGTTCCCTGTTGGTCAGCATTGAGTTCACCGGGAAAGACAAGGTCACGGTCCGTGGCTCGGAACGCGATTTGAGCCGTTTTATGCTGCGTTCCGAGACGGGAGATTGGGCGATGTGGCTCGACGATAATTTTAAAATCGTTCGCCTGCTGGGCGACAACGGCATCGAAGTGGTACGTGACTAGATCCGGAGCGCCGCCCGCGATCTAGCTTAGGGCGCGTTAATTCTCCGGGGTATTAGCCGGCGCACAGAAATCAGGCACCTATGGCGCTCATTGACGGTCGCACGACCCGCGTGCTGTTTACGGTGCTCCTGTTCGCATTGGGTCTGGGTTTTCTCTACGTCGCCCGTCGCACTTTAATCGCGTTCCTATTCGCGGTGTTTTTTGCATACCTCGTGGATCCGGCGGTTTCGCGGGTTCAGCGCTGGACTAAGAGTCGCGGCGTTGCTATCGCAGTAATCTATTCGCTAATCGTTATCTTCCTCGCGACTTTCTTTTTCTTTGTCGGGCCGAACATCGGGCGCGAAACCCAAAAGCTCAGCGAATCATTGCCATCGCTTCTTGAAAAAGTCAGTAGTGGACAGATCGCGGAAGAGATCGGTGTCGAGCACCACCTGAGCGCGAATACCAGCCGGCAAATGAGCACATATCTCGCGTCTCATCGCGCGGATTTGCTACGACTGGCACAGAAAGCTGGCATCCGTGTGGCTGAGTTGGCGCAAGACTCATGGTTGCTGATACTGGTGCCAATTCTTGCCGCATTTTTTCTAAAGGATGCGCAAATTTTCAGCCAGTTGGCTCTTTCGTTTGTTCACACCAAACCGCAGCGCGAGTTTTTGCAGGGCGTCATCAGCGACATGAACCAGATGCTCGCAGATTTTATTCGCGCTCAACTGACGCTGGCCGCTCTCTCCTGGATGGCCTACACTTCCGTGCTCGGCGGCTTGCGAGTGCCGTACGCGTTAATGCTGGGCACAGCAGGTGGAATTCTCGAATTTATCCCTGTTGTTGGGCCGCTGATGGCGGGAGCCTTGATAATCAGCGTCGCTCTACTGACGGGCTTTTCGGGTTATTCGCATTGGCTGGGCCTAATTGTTTTCCTGATCGGCTGGCGCCTGATTCAGGATTATGTCGTCAGCCCAAGGGTATTGGGCAAGAGCATGGAATTACATCCGCTAGCGGCGATTTTTGGTGTGCTGGCAGGAGGAGAAATTGCGGGCGTCCTCGGCGTTTATCTTTCGATTCCGGTGATGGCGAGCTTACGCATCGTTTGGAGACGCTGGCGAATGTATGCGGAACGACGCCGCTTTGGCCCGCTGAACGAATACTCATTCATGAGCGAACCCGCGCCGCGCAAGTGAGGACTTCGACTACGCTGGTCGCTGAACTGATTCGTCGCCGGCTTCTTTGGCTTGCTGATCAAGGTCCCAGGAAATCAGCTTATTCAGATCGTAACTGTAGGGACCGTAAGCGCAAAACGACTTCTCATCAAACAGTCTCTTGATTCCGCAACCGAGACATACCTGGTAGGAATGCTGCTGATAGCGGACCGGCCAGCTCATTTTGCGGTGCCAACAGCCGCGCAGTACCAGAACCGCAGCCCCCGCAACCCCTGTAGCCATTAAACCGAGAGGAACCTTCCAACGCGACTTCTTTTCCTGGGCCATAAAACCTAAGAACAGCATTCTATCAGCGCATTGCTTTGGATGCTTACTAAAGAACAACACCAAGGGCGGAATTAGTACCACAGAGAGTTATTGCGATTGCGCCCAAACCGCTGTAACTTATTGGTAAGGCATATCCAGCCGCAGCTGGGACCAGTCCAGCCGACTTGACCAGGAATCTTGGCAGTCAAGAGGTGCGTTCAACTTAACAATGAGTGCAACTCCAAACAATGCTGGATCGGAATGGGGAAGTTCGCAGTTAGTGCCGTTCGCAGCTGAAGCCGAAGCCCCCGCCCGTACCGGTCAGGACGCCCTCCAGGTGCTCCTGGCATTCGCCTGCATCCACGAACAGACAGCTAAACGGCGTTCTGAGGGACTAAGCGCCGAAGCCTCCTCTGACGAGTACTTCGGGCTGGATGAAGTGCTCCGACTGGTGGCCATGCGCGCTATCTCCATCACCGGCGCAAATGGCGTGGCCATAGCTCTGGTGAAAGAAAACGCGATCATTTGCCGGGCATCGGCCGGCAAAATCGCGCCCGACCCCGGCATCCGGCTCGACCCCGATTCTGGATTTTCCGGCGCCTGCCTGCGTAATGGGCAGACTGTCCGTTGCGACGATTCGGACATCGATTCTCGAGTCAATGCCCAGGCCTGCCGAGCCCTCGGCGCGCGGTCTATGGTCGCGGTTCCGCTGACCGCCAAAGGACGGGTGGTTGGCTTGATCGAAGCGTTTTCGTCCAAGACACATGGTTTCAATGATGCGGACGTCAAGAGCCTGAATTTACTGGGGGAATTGATCCTTGCGGCAATCCATCCGGAAGAAGAAGACCGGCTGGCGCAGTTGGCAGAAAAGATCCTGCCGCAACCGCCTGCCGCAGTTTCGCAGCCGGGCGAGGTAGAGAAAATTACGATTGCTTCAGCGGCGCCGGTGCTCGATCCGCCGGGCACAGTTGTGGATCCCGCGAAGGTCACGATACCTGCAAATGCAAGCTCGATCTCAATACCGGCGCCATTCAGTGCGTCTGCCGCTCCGGTAAGCGCGCCGGTTGCTGCTCCGGCAATATCAACTCGTATTGCCGAGCCGAAATCAGCGGTTCAGACTTCATTAATAATTGAAACTGCGGAACCTGAACCGATATCGATTCCGCGACCACGCCTCAATTTTCCGGAAGAGAAACGCTCTCCAAAAAGCACTCTGCTCGCGGCGGTCTTAGTCCTGGTGGCCGTCGGACTCGGCTGGGCTTGGTTCCATCATGCGGTTCAACTTACTACCAGCGCCAGCACTTTGCCCACGCGGCAGACGGCAAGTTCGGCACAAACGGCGGAGCCGCAGCCGACGAATAAAGCTCCCCTGAAGCCTGGGGCTACACCTGAGATCACAGGCATACGCCACTGGTCATCGCCGACTTCGAGCACCGTGGTTGTCGATCTGCAGGACCAGATTCAATACGAGTCGCATACGCTCGACAATCCGCCGCGAGTTTACTTTGATTTGCAAGATACAAAGATGGCCTCCGGGCTGCTGAACCAGAGTATCTCGGTCGATGATTCATTTTTGAAGCGCGTTCGCATGGCGCAACCAAGTCCGGGCGTGACGCGCGTCGTGCTTGAGACAAAAGGCCTCTCGGAAGTATCAGTCAAACTCGATCCCAATCCTTACCGGCTTACGATCGATGTTCACAAGGTTGCGAGCGCACCCGTACCCGCGAACCTGAGCAAGCCTTCGCCATCGTTGACGATTACTCCGAAGAAGAAAACAACTCACCCGGGTTCATCAGCCGCGTCTGAATTTCGGGTGGTGCTCGACGCGGGTCATGGTGGATGGGACCTTGGCACCGTTGGTCGCAAAGGCCTTTTGGAAAAAGACCTGGTGCTCGATGTAGTGGAACGTCTGGGAAAACTCATCGAGCAGAGGCTGGGGGCTGACGTGATTTATACACGGCAGGACGATGAGTATCTGCCGCTAGAAAAACGTGCGGAAATTGCGAACCTGGCCAGCGCCAACCTATTTCTTTCGGTCCATGCTAATTACAGCGATCTGGCGACAGCCCGCGGCGTCGAAACTTATTACACAACAACATATTCATCGATCAAGGCACGTACCTTAGACAATAACC
>Ga0134126_10001847_pt1 | contig 26902 bp, 24 predicted proteins | sample KB31752_FD_96881 | JGI IMG/M metagenome (GOLD analysis project Ga0134126, IMG submission 96881) | Terrestrial soil microbial communities with excess Nitrogen fertilizer from Kellogg Biological Station, Michigan, USA - KB3-175-2 | ecosystem: Environmental > Terrestrial > Soil > Unclassified ... | reverse complement strand
GATGTGTTTTCATGGTACCACATTTCAATTTGGAAAAAAATATATAACTATATCAGATGGATAGTGCTTGCTGTATGCCAAAAAATCAATGATTTATATGTAAAAATGGTAAAGATGGGTATACTATCAAATAACCATCAAATAAGAAAATTCATGTTTATCAGAGTGCTACATGCTAGCGCTCAATAATTAGCAAATAACCATCAAATAAGAATGTATTGTTATATCTAATGCAAGTACTGTATGTGCAGAAATAATATTAAGTATGATAAAGACTATTGTATCTCTAATGAATTTTTAATTTTTTGGTGAATATTTTTGATGGTTCTGGCCTATAAATATATAATTGTTTAAAATTATTTGAAAAATATTTACATTATTCCCAGGCTTAAGTTATAATACCTACAGTTTCACCCAATAGGGCGTGAAACAGGGAATAGTTAAGGTGATCAGACCTTGACCGTTCGTTCACTGATAACCTTTATAAGACAAAGGAAATAAGCTATGTTTCACGCTGACTATATTTTACTACAATCCCGTCCCTTCGATAAAAATTCCATCATAGATAAATTTTCTGATTTAGTGTATGATGTTCTGGCGCAATTAAAGCTAGAGCATTTAGATCGAATGATACATTCGGTCGATAAGCATGTTTCTGATGAAAAAGTCCGGATGGATTTAATCGATGGAATAATTAGTAGTAGGTGCAACTCTCTTAAAATGTTTTCCAACCTATCCATAAATGAACAATTTTATGTGTTAGCTCACTTAAATCTGGACCTGGTATCTTCCAAAGTGGAAGAACCAAATCCGGTTTTTGTGAGTCTAGTACAGTCGCTTGTGCGTGAATTGATAATAACTGGTTGACATTTGTACACTTAGGTGGGGGTTGCAGAATCCCTGCCTATTTTTTCAAATTCTGAAGTTTTTTACTAATAAAAAAATAAAATATAAAAATATTTTATGCCTTGAAATCCTTGAGGAGGAGTCTATTAGCCACATCTGGCTGAGTTTTGCGAATTCTCGCAAAACTTTTCTTTATTTTTTTAGTATAATCCCCGGTACATTTTAGTTTATAGCTGATTTAGAATAAACGATTATATGTAAATAAGTTTTTAACATTGGAGTAAGGTCATGAGTAATATAAAATTATTTGAATCTAAAAAAGTCCGTAGCCATTGGAATGAAGATGAGGAAAAATGGTATTTTTCAGTAGTAGATGTTTGTGAAATACTAAGTGGGAGCAATAATCCCCGGAGGTACTGGAGCGATCTAAAAATAAAAATGGCTGAAGAAGGCGCTAATGAACTGTACGAAAAAATCGTACAGTTGAAAATGGAAGCACCAGACGGCAAGATGCGATTAACTGACTGTGCTGATACTGAAGGGTTATTGCGTATCATTCAATCAATTCCTTCACCTAAAGCTGAACCATTTAAGCTATGGTTAGCTAAAGTTGGTTATGAGCGTATGCAAGAAATCGCGGATCCAGCCCAGAGCTTAGATAGAGCTCGGGAAAATTGGCAAAAACTTGGTCGTAGTCAGAAATGGATCCAGCAACGAATGACAGGTCAAGAAACCAGAAATAAACTCACAGACTATTGGAAAGATAACGGAGTTGAAAAACCAGATGGATTTACCATGCACAAAAATAAAACCCCAACGCCGAAGATTACTTGCGAAAGAATTGCCGCGCTGAAAAAACTAGCAAAAATGCCAGATGAAAGTATTGACTATTCGGATATCCCGCCAATTACAGATTTTACTGGCTGGACTAAATTACATGCGAAAAAAAAAGATGTGCATACAACACTTGATGAAGATGTTTTGAAATGGGTTAAGGCGCAGTCCAAGTATGTCTCTAGGTTTATAAATCAAATACTGCGCTAAAAAATGTTAAAGGCTGGCTAGATTGTTGCAAATATGGTAGAATACATAATGAATACAAGTAGCTTAAAAAATTTGTTATATACCTTGTTAATCAAAGTGTATAGCAAAATATTAAGAGAAGAATCACGCTGTGCTTATTAAATTATTTACAATGAAGGGAGACATAAAATGGCAAATATAATGGATGTTGCTAACTATTTCATATTAACAAGCTATAATGAACAAGGTGATAATATAGATATTACATTGCTGAAATTACAAAAACTATGTTATTATGCTCAGGGGGTTCATTTAGCTACAAAGGGTAATAGGTTATTTATGAATGATCTTTTAGCTTGGGAACATGGCCCGGTGGTAAAAGAGTTGCATGAAAGGTTTGGTAAACGTGGTGCAATTGTGCTTGAGAAGCCTAAAGCTAAAATTGAAGACTTAAAGTTGAAGAAAGATGAATTGAAAATATTGAAAGATGTCTATTCATATTTTGGTCAATTTTCTGCATGGAAACTTAGGAATATGACACATCAAGAAGCTCCCTGGATTCAAACACCAGCTAATAACGTTATTGATATTGATTTGATGAAAACATATTTTAAAGAAAATATTATTGCTTAATTTATGAGTGCTAATAAATTCAAAAATCAAACAGGTAAGGTCCCGGGAATACAAGATGTTGGTAGAGCTGATGAGTTGCCATTACTAATTTCTTTTGCGGAATTTGCCCATGAAGACAGCCCGGATAATCAAAAACTGCATAAAAAGATGAACGAAGCTTTACATGAAATATGTAAAAATAATTGGCGTTCTGTTCTGGGTAAACCAAAAGACCAAATGGGTGGTTTTGAAGAATTACCTATAAAACAGATGAACTCGGTCAAAATTCCTGTAACGCATAATTCGGAAAATATTTGGGTGATGTGTTGTGGAAAAACAGTTGGCAGGTTAATTGGATATGTAGAAAATATCAAGTCAAGAACAGTGTTTCGTCCATTACGCTTAGATATGTTTACGTGTTATAAACATTAACTCTTGAGATTATACTATTCTGGCAAAATCTGTAAACCCTCCCGCCAATCGTGACTTAATTTTTTATAACTCTTATTTTGCTCATCAATTCTACACATTAACGGCATTTCTATACATAATATTTCACCGTAATTTGATGTTTCTCAAGTTGTTTGGCAATACCCGCCAAAAAATCTTCACTAACCGATGAGATATCGCTACCTTCAGGAAGAGCCGGGTTTCTGGCGGTAGAATATAATAATACTCCGGCTATATATACGTTCACATCTACTATGAAATTTATATACCGCTCTATTTCATGCTCAGATGGATTTTTATCCTGCAGTTTAAACATGCAAGTTTGGATATATGTTTTACATAATGAGCTGGCAAGTTTTAAGCGTTTCCGCACGCTCTCCATACTCAGGTGTACCTGATTTATGGCAGTCATTCCTGCTTCTGTTGCACTATCAACCTTAAACCAGATTTCCCCATTATTTTGGGCTAAAAGTTTTATGCCCTCCATTACATGAGGCTTATCAATTTCGCTGCCGTTGCTAATTAGGACAGTTTTAACCTGATCGCTCAGATCATATTTTAGGCGTAGTCTGGCAATAATTGCAACTACCTGACTAAATTGTGGTGATAGGGTTGGTTCGCCATTGCCGGATAAACTGATATCATTAAAACGTTGCAAATTTTTTGGTGCAAATTTTAGTACAAAATCACCATTTATAATATGATGAAGCATACTATCTAGCTCTGCTTCTAATTTTACCAAATCAATATCCGTCGGTTTGCCACGAACTAAACCTTCTACCTGACAGTAAACACAGCGCCAGTTACACGCATTATTTATATTGAGATTTATTCCCAGTGAGATACCTTGGCTACGCCTTGAAACTACAGGGTATACGTAGGTATAGTTGGCAAAAACTCGTGAATGGTCGGTTATGGTTAATTTAGTCATAGCATGAATGGAAGAAGCTAAAAGTAAAAAAGTGGGATAGTTCCCACTTTAGATAATTAATGTTCTTTATGTTTGGTAATAAGTAAAATTGGAATATCAGAATCATGGGCTATATCTTCGGCAACACCGCCTGTGATAAAGTGTGAAAATGATCCTAAGTGATGCGAACCTAATACAAATAAATCAGCACCCCAGCTCTTTGCATCATCAATGATCAAGGTAGCTAAGTCAGAGCCATAATTTTCAAGTAGGGTAATTTCTGCATCAACACCTTTTTGTGTGATTAATTGCTTTACGTGTTCCAAGAATTTATTGGCAATAGATAATAAAGTGTCCTTTAATTCGGCAACACCAATCATTTCAATACCAAAAGTAATTTGCTCTAAATTAACCACATGAACAATGCGTAATTTTCCGCCGTTGGCTTTGGCCAAATCAAGAGCTTCATTTAAAACTTTTTCTGAAACATCAGAGTTATCAATAGGTGAATAAATTTTTTTGAACATGATACTAATCTCCTTTATAGTACAACATAAGGTATTATAATTCAAAACCTAACATAATGTGTAACTTTATTTTGAGTGTCATTCCCAATCCGGCTGTCATTCCCGCGCAGGCGGGAATCTCTAGAGAGAATAGATCCCCGCATTCGCGAGGATGACAACAATGTGGAGATGACAACAATGTCTACTGCGCTTCCACTGAGGCAAGTGCTACCATATTTACTATTCGTCTAACTGATGAAATAGTGCTAATAACGTGTGCGGGTTTGTTTAGTCCCATCAAAATTGGTCCGACTGTTACACCATCTGGTGAAGATACCCGAAGCAAATTATAAGAAATATTAGCGGCTTCTATATTTGGCATAATTAATAAATTAGCTGGCCCAATTAAATCAGAATCCGGCATAACCTGTTTACGAATAGCAGGCATAAGTGCTGAATCACCATGCATTTCACCATCAATTTCAAGATCTGGTAGAGAAGCTTTTAACATTGGCAAGAGGCTACGCATTTTTTCAGCACTTTCTGAATACATATCAGAACCAAAACTGCTATGCGATAGTATGGCCGCACGTGGGCGAATACCAAATTGTTTAATTGTGCGAACCGCATGTTCTGTGATGATACACAATTCTTTAGCACTTGGATTGCGATTTACAAAAGTATCGGTAATAAAGATATTACCATGTGGCAGAATTAGTGCATTCATTGCTCCGGCAATGTTGTCTTTATTATCATAACCAATAATATCACTGATAATTTTGTAATGATCATGAAATTTGCCAACAGTTCCACAAATTAGTGCATCTACTACTCCTTTATGTAACAGCAGTGCGCCAATTAGGGTGTTATTTCTAATCAATTCATGTTTAGCCATTTCAGTTGATACACCCTTACGTTTCATCATATCATAATAATATGTCCAATAATCTTTAAAGCGCGGATCATTCTCATTATTAATAATTGTAAAGTGTTTATCTGGGCGAATACGTAAACCCATTTTTTCAATTCGTTGTTCAATTACCCATGGTCTGCCAATAAGGGTTATCTTGGCTAAATTTTGATCGATTATTTCTTGAGTTGCACGTAAAACACGCTCATCTTCACCCTCACACAGAACAACACGTTTAGGACTCTTACGTGCCAGGGAAAATACCGGACGCATAAACATATTGGATTTATATATATACTGATTTAAGTGTGATAGATATGCCTCCATATCTTTTATTGGCCGAGTGGCAACGCCAGTATCTGCTGCGGCTTTAGCAACAGCAGGTGCTATTACACGAATCAGTCGTGGATCTAAAGGTTTAGGAATAATATATTCGCGTCCAAATTGTAGTTCTTCTCCACCGTAAGCATTGGCTACTAATTCAGTAGGCTCTTGCGTTGCAAGGTTAGCAAGTGCGTGGACTGTTGCTACCTTCATTTCTTCATTGATAGTAGTAGCGCCCACATCTAGTGCGCCACGAAAAATATATGGGAAGCATAGAGCGTTATTTACCTGATTGGGGTAATCGCTTCTACCTGTTGCAATGATTGCGTCCGGGCGGACCTTTTTGACTAATTCAGGCATAATTTCTGGTGTGGGATTAGCCAGCGCAAAAACCAGTGGGTCTTTAGCCATTTTGATAATCATTTCTTGTGTTGCCGTATCGGGACCAGACACACCTAGAAAAACATCAGCATTTTCCATAGCATCACATAATGTGCGGTACTCTGTTTTTTGACAATACGCTTGTTTTGTTTCATCTAATATTCCCTCTCGGCCTTCATAGATTACACCTTTAGAGTCACAAACAAATATATGTTTTCTCTTTGCCCCAAGTTCAACCAGAAGATTTAGACAAGCAATTGCCGCAGCCCCTGCACCAGAGACAACAATTTTAATATTACCAATTTTTTTACCAACAATTTTTAGGGCATTAATTACACCAGCAGCAACCACAATTGCGGTTCCATGTTGATCATCATGAAATACTGGAATTTTCATCCGTTCTTTTAGCTTTTTCTCAATTATAAAACACTCTGGTGCTTTTATATCTTCAAGATTAATTCCACCAAAAGTAGGCTCTAAAGATGCGACTGCATCAATGAATTTATCAACGTTAGTCTCATTAATTTCTATATCAAATACATCAATTCCGGCAAATTTTTTAAATAAAACCCCTTTACCTTCCATAACTGGCTTTCCAGCCAAAGGGCCGATATTGCCTAAACCAAGTACTGCGGTACCATTAGTAATTACGCCAATCAGATTACCTTTATTGGTATAGTCATATGCTGTTAGCGGGTCTTTTGCAATTTCAAGACACGGTGCGGCAACGCCAGGCGAGTATGCAAGCGCTAAATCGCGCTGAGTTGCAACGGGTTTGGTTGGAACTACTTGAGTTTTTCCCGGGATTGGATGTTTATGGTAGGCCAGAGCATCGATTGTTAACTGCTCATCAAGATGAAACTTATTTGACACGTATGCATTCCTAAAATATATTAAGTATGTTATTCTACTACCTTTAGACATTAGATTGAAAAAAAAGATGCTGCGTTGCATTTGTGTGTTTGAGATTCCCGCCTGCGCGGGAATGACAACTGAATGTCATCCACGGCTTGATCTTGTGTCATCCCCGCGTTGTTGTCATCCCCGCGAAGGCGGGGGTCTAAGGAATAAGGAGTATTAAGGTGAAAATTTTAGGAATAGATCCAGGATTACGTAATACCGGGTTTGGCGTAATTGAAGTAGTGGAGAATAAACCCTGCTATATTACCTCAGGGGTTATAACCACCAATTCAGATGAACCATTACCGCTACGAATAAAAACAATTCTTGATGGTCTTTCCCAGATAATTAAAGAGTATAAGCCAGATATCGCCAGTATTGAAAAAGTATTTGTGAATGTTAATCCACAATCAACCTTATTGTTAGGGCAGGCGCGTGGTACTGCGATTGCTGCCTGCGTTTTACATAATTTAACTGTTACTGAATATACTGCGTTGCAGGTGAAACAATCCGTAGTAGGTTATGGGCATGCTGAAAAAGATCAGGTTGCGAAGATGGTAAAATTCTTTTTAAATTTAAGCGGTGCTCCGCGTGCTGATGCTGCTGATGCGTTGGCTGTAGCACTAACCCATATGAATTTTGCTAAAATATCAAAAATATTCAATATGAATACTACCAAAAAAGGCCGGCTAATCAGTTAAATCTGGATCCTGAAAATGACAAATGCTGATTTGCGGATCCAAATAGGTATGCTAAATTGGATCCTGAAAATGACAAATGCTGATTTGCGGATCCAAATAGGTATGCTAAATTGGATCCTGAAAATGACAAATGTCGATTTGCGGATCCAGATATTATGTTATAATGGATCCTGAAAATGACAAATGTCTATTTGGGGATCCAGAATGAGTAAATTTATTGGTCGGCAGACCGAGCTTAAGACGCTACTTAGTTTTAGCCAAAAAAAATCCGCATCATTTATTGTTATTCGTGGCAGACGGCGTATTGGTAAGAGTCGGCTGATAGAGGAGTTTGGTAATAGTTTTACCTCTTTTTACAGTTTTATTGGGCTTGCTCCGAATGAGCATTCAACACAAGAATCACAGTTGGTCGAGTTTTCTCGCCAAATTGCGCAACAATTTAAAACTGCACCAGCTAGATTTGATAATTGGAGTGATGCATTGTGGGCATTGGGAGAAAAGGTTAAAAATGGTAAGATATTACTAGCTTTTGATGAAATTTCATGGATGGGTAGTACTGATCCCATGTTTCTTAGTTATATTAAGAATTTTTGGGATCAGCATCTAAAGAAAAATGACCAGTTGGTGTTTATTGTATGTGGTTCGGCATCTTCATGGATTGAAAAAAATATTCTCAGTCATACTGGGTTTGTAGGGCGCATATCATATACATTAACTTTAGAAGAATTAACTTTGCCGGAATGTAAGAGTTTTTGGGATAAGAATGTTTCTGCATATGAAAAATTCAAAGTGTTATCAGTAACTGGTGGAGTGCCGAAGTATCTTGAAGAAATAAACCCAAAATTACCCGCGGAAGAAAATATTAAAAAGCTATGCTTTACTAAGGGCGGATTATTAGTTGAAGAATTTAATCAAATATTTTCGGATTTATTTTTACGTAATAGCGATGTATATAAGAAAATTGTAACTGTGTTAATCAATGGTTCTCTTGAGCGTCAGGAAATTTGCGATATTTTAAACATTGATCCAGGTGGTAGGATATCTGAGTATCTGGAAGAATTAGAGTTAGCCGGATTTATTATTCGTGATTATGCCTGGAGTATTAAAACAGGAGTTGATTCTAAACTAAGTAAATATCGATTAAAAGATAACTATTTACGTTTTTATCTTAAATATATAGATAAACAGTTAAGTAAAATTAATCGGCAAAATTATCATATAAGTTCGTTTATGTCTTTACCAGAGCTACAAATAATTTTGGCACTACAATTTGAAAATTTAGTGTTAAATAATCGTCATCTAATTTTTAAAGAATTAGAAATTAATGAGCAAGATGTTGTAGCCAATAACCCGTATTACCAACATAAAACAGCTCGCAATAAGGGGTGTCAAATTGATTATTTAATTCAGACTAAATTTAGCACGTTTTATGTTTGTGAAATAAAATTCTCTAAAAACCCGATTACCACAAGTGTAATATCAGAAATGAAACAGAAAATTGATGCGTTTGTGTATCCTAAAAGTTACTCATGTCGCCCGGTATTGATTCATGTAAATGGTGTAACTGATGAGTTACGGGAGCAAGATTATTTTTCAGCCATTATTGACATGAGTAAATGGCTGGTGTAGTATTCTACATGGATTTAAATTCAGTATACTTCTCTTCAAGTTTTTGCAGACCGAGATCAGAAGTTAGGATTTCCAGGTTATAATGTTTAGCCGTGATCAGGTGGATGAAATCTATTGCTGGACATCGCCCGCTCAAACTAAGCCCTTGACTTGAGCAAAAGCATTATGTAACTGGAATCTAAAAAATACTTCATGCTTTAGGTTCCTCATCAATAGCGCCAGCTAGCTTTAACAAAATATCTTTTGCTTTTTGTTGTTGATCGGCATTAATGTTGCCTAGTTTCTGTAGGTTTATATCGAGGCCAAAAAATTCACGAATTAAATCATTGATATAGAACTGCTCAAGATTCTCTATCATTCGTGCTTTTACAGTTGTGCCGTCTCGATAAAGTTCGTATGCTTCACCAGAATTTAATCCGGACAATGTCAGTGGTGAATGTGTCGAAACATAAAAAGTGGTTTTGGGAAATGTATCGCGTAAAAGTTGCAAAATTTTAGCTTGCCAGCTAATATGTAAATGCGGTTCTATCTCATCAATAAATACGATTCCATTAACTTGGCTGAGATCATCTAAATTACTCCAGCCTCCATAGCCAGCTACAATTTCCTGAAATATTTTTATAATGGAGACAAAACCAGTAGATAATTTATCAAAAGGAATACCATTGAAAAGCAGTTTACCCTCATTAAAAAGCAGCATAAGAGTTTGCTGCACTCCGTTAGGGGTGGTTTTTTCAATTACTAACTGTAGATCCGGATTGAGCTTTTCTATTAGCTAGGGTTAGCAAATAGGCTATGAGTAAAAAGCATGGTTTTTGCCAGATTTTCTAATAGCTGTGTTTTACCAATGCCATTTTTACCAATAAAGCAATAGATTCGTTGTTCTGGTTTCAATTCGATATCAAAATCAAAACCAAATACAGTTTGTTCTGTTTTAAAAGAATGTATCATTTTATATCCCAAAGAAACTAATTTTCAAAATTAGAAAATCTACGTTAGCACACATTAGTAATTTTATCACAGTTTGACTTGAATCAAGTGCCGGATTGAATTAATTAAAAAAGGATCATTGCATTATCTTGTCCCTAAATTTGGATGTTTTGTATAATTAATAATGGCTAATCTTATAGCTTAGATAATAATGGCAGTAAAATGGGGACAAGGATTGATAAGATCATGCCGCTGGAAATTGCTACTGGTACAATTTGCTCATCCAGATTTTCTTTAATAATTGGCAGTGAAAAATCTAATGCTGTAGCGCCACAGTAAGCAACTGCAGCAGCAGGAAATAATCTGCCTAGACTTGGTAATAAAATAATGGCAATTAGTTCTCGTAAAAAATCAATAAAAAATGCAGCTGTGCCAAAATTGTGATCAAGCAATCTGGTGTCAAGAATCCCCGATAATGAATACCAGCCAAACCCACTTGATAACATTAAGCCATTACGCAGCGGCAATTTTAAAACCCACGCACCAATACCGCCGCTAATTAAGGAGCTAACTACAATTAGCAAGCTAATTTTTATACCAATTCTATTTAGAAAAATGTGTTTAAGAGCTATGTTTTGTATGCGTAATTGGCGACCAATAATAAATAAAACAATAAATAAAATACTACTAATTAATGGATTAATTATAGTTAATTTTATTTGTAACAGATGGCCCAGAGCAATTCCTAAGAGTACAAAAAACAGATATTTGGAACTTTCCAAAATAAAGCGGATGTAATTGGGGTATTTACCTGTATTATCGGATTTTGTTTTATACAGAGTGTGTTTAATAAATAAACTTATTGCTAAAAAGTTAAACGCGAATAAAAGAATAGTAAAGAGTATAACAATTTTGCCAATTTGCATAAATTGGATATATAAATCATCAGCATATGAGCCAAATTCATATCCCATGATCATTAAAATAAACATAACACTTGCTAAAAGAATTCTATTCAATATATTATTTGATATTGGAATTTTTTTGATGCTATAACCCAGGATTATGGCTAATAGAATGCTAATTAGTTGTAAGATATCATTTCCTCCCTAGTATCATTCCCACGTCATCTGTCATTCCCGCGCAGGCGGGAATCTGGATCCCCGCCTGCGCGGGGATGACTAGTGAGTAATGCGGAGTTAACAACGTTATTTACGATTGATTGCCCCGGTTCCAGGTTCTCAATTTCTTCAAATACAATATCGACTAGTTTTTTATATTCAATAATTACACCATGTTCATGCTCAAGAATAAATTTGCTATAACGAATAGCTCTGTCAATAAGTTTAAAATTACTCGGTTTTAGGGATAACATCATATTGCCCCAAAAATAATCTAAACGTCCCATCATTAGTGTTGAGTGGCTATTTAAACATAGTTTATAGAGTATCGTTGCATACAATAAATCATCTGGGATTTCAAAGCTTACTTGTTCATTTTCTAGTTTAATTGATAAGATAGGATCGTTAATTATCCAGGCTGAAATATGCTGTTTTTCGGGCAAATATTTGCCTAAAGCACGCTGGCTATTAGCTGATAAGTCAAAGCCATTTATATAACTAATTGTCGTAACTGGAAAACTTTTCCAGCTCAAACAGGTTGGCTTGGTACCAAGTAAAAACTCCCAGGCTTCTGCCCCCGAATTAACCTCAGTCAAACTAAGGTAGAATGGGCTATAGCTGGAGGTTGTTTCCACGTTGTTTTCATATACTGGTAAATTAAATGTTGGCGATCGCTCTGTTGTATCAGCTAAGAGGCTAAGACCCAGAAAAATATCATTGGTTTGGTATAAAACATATTGATTATTAGCTAAAAATGTAGCTTCAAGCATAGTAAGCGGAGATAATTTTTCTAAAGAAAACTCTTCTATAAGTTGAATTATTTTATTTAGTTCACTTTTTGCATTAGCACCTGGTTTACATAATGCAATGCCAAGAGCAATCTGCATCGCAGTAGTCGCCTGTAATCGGGTACTACCGGTTAATGCCATAGGGCCCACATCTAACTCTAAAGCATTTACATTTGAATTGGCAATAATATGTTTTGGATTTCGTTCAAGCAGAGATTTAGCCTGATTATTAAATACCAAATACGGTTTAAATTGACTATGCAGTGCTGCATACTCGACTGCAGCAAGAATAAATGGCGATTCACCACTGGCACTCAGCCCGATAAGTAAGTCCTTGGAGGTGAAACCTTGCTGGATTAATTGTTTAATTCCAAATTTAGCGTTATCTTCAAATTGTTCAACCGATTTAATTAGAGAGACGTCTCCAGCAGAGCTTACACAAATAATTTTTTTGGCTAAGTCCGGATTATAATGTTCCCACAGGCGCTTCAAGAGCATGGCTAATCGGCCACTGGCACCGCAACCAATTAAAAATATTTTACTATCATTTGCTAAAACATCTATTATATTTTGCTGCAACCGTTTTATATCTGGTAAGTATTCTTTCAGAGCACTAATGGAGTCTAGTTCAATTTGTTTAAATAAAGTAAAAGCCTGATTAATATCGCTATGACACAATTTGGATAAATTATGCGTTTTAGGGTTTGGTGTCTCGGTAGCCAGATTATCTTTTAAAAACCGCTCATGGTTTTGCCAAAATTCTGCTTTAGTAATTGATTGATTTTTCATCCAAGCCTTGTCTCCTATCAGAAATTCCCTAAGCTTCCAAAAGCTTTGTGCATCAATAAGGTTAAAAATATTCTTTAATGACGTATTCTAGGATAAGGAAAATATGTCATCCTGAACCTCTTTATTATGAAGCGATCTAACTAATTAAGCAGTAGATTGCTACGCTGCGCAATGACGGCTTATAAGTTAACGGATTAATTATTATCCAGCATTAGTTTAATACCAAGCAGCACTAACTCGGGAATAATATGATCAAAAATATTTGTTTCTGTAAATAAATTTGAGAAGCCGCCAGTTGCAAAAATAACGGGTTTCTGAGGCAAGTTATTTTCTATAATAGCATTGGAAATTAATTGTTGCGTAAGACCTAATTGTGCATAATAAATCCCAGATTGTATAGCTGTTTTTGTATTTTTACCAATAGCTGTTTCCGGTTTTACTATATCTACTGAAAATAGTTTGGCGGTATTGCTATGCAGAGATTCCATCATTAGGCGTACACCTGGAGCGATTGAAGCACCAAGAAATTCGCCTTTGGGGTTGACATGACAACAGGTAGTTGCAGTACCAAAATCAAAAACTAATAAATCTTTATTTGGCACCATGGATTTTGCTGCAATTGCTCCAGCAATCAAATCTGCACCGACCTCATTTGGGTGCGTAGTTTTAACTGGTATACCAGTTTTGATACCTGGTTTCAAAAATAGAGGAGCATGGTTTAGGTATTTGATGCAAGTTGCACGAATGGTATAATCAATTGACGGCACGACTGATGCAATACCAATTTTACTAATGCTATTATAATCAATATTATTTTCTCTAAGAACACTACGAATAAATACACCCAACTCATCTGAGGTACAGATTTTCTTGGTGTCATAGCGAAATTGTAAAAGTAATGTATCTTTATCAAAAATACCACCACATAATTGTGAATTACCAATGTCTAAACATAATAACATAGAAGTTTCCTCTAATTTAAGGCTAAAATCCTGATGGCCGCTACAGTACAGCCTTGGCAAGATTTAATAATATGCTGTAAGATAAATTTTGCAATATTATCTTTGCTCTCTTCACCGGATGCAAATTCGGTAAAATCTTTATTAATTATTGTAACTTGATTTGTATTTTTATTAAAAACTTTATTATTACTTACATCATTAGCTACAATCATATCTAATTGTTTATTGATTAATTTGTCTTTAGCGTATTGTATCAAATTATTAGTTTCAGCGGCAAAACCAACCATAAATAATTTTGGATATTTTGTGCGTATAGTTGTTAGTATATCAGGTGTCGGCACTAAATCCAGGGTGATTTCACCTGATTTTTTTATCTTTTGTGAAGTATATTGCTTCACTGTATAATCACACACCGCCGCTGCACCAATAAATATATCGGCAGTTGCTGCTAATTCTAAACTAGCATTTAGCATCTCTGTACCACTAGACACTGGAATAATAGTAATACCAGCTGGCGCTGGTAAATTACTGGCACTAATCAGGCTAACCCTGGCACCTAAGGCATAGGCATTTTCTGCCAGAGCATAAGCCATTTTACCTGAGCTATGATTTGATATGTAGCGAACTGGGTCAATCATTTCTTTGGTTCCACCAGCAGTTATAACTACATGTTTACCTGATAAAATAAGAGCTTGTGCACCAACTAAAGTATTAATTCTTTCTAAAATTTCTTCTACTTCTATCATGCGTCCAACATCATTATCACCACAGGCTTGCAGACCACTTGCCGGACCCCAGAAGACAAAGCCGTGCTCTTGTAGAGTTGATACATTTTTTTGGGTAAGACTATTTTTCCACATCAACTGATTCATAGCTGGAACCACAACTTTATGTGCCTCACTCGCCAACACAGTTGCAGTAAGTAAATTATCGGCATAGCCGTTACTTAATTTGGCGATGCTATTCGCACTGGCCGGGCAGATTAAAATATAATCGGCCCATTTGCCCAGATTAATATGTTGCATCACCTGATCATATGAATTTATATCAAAGTTTTCATCTAAATAGACATCTGCACCCATGGCAGATATTGCCATTGGTGTAACAAAATTAAGTCCATCTTTGCTAATAATAACTTTGCATATAAAACCTTTTTCGGCAAGTTTATGAATCAAAAGTGGCAGTTTTACTGCTGCAATACTACCAGTTATACAAATAAGAAGTTTAGGCACAGTTTTATCCGATTAAAAAATGGTTTTTTCGTCTTCGTGATCTTGAATGCTTTGGATAGTGTTATTGTCATTCATCAAAGCTATTTTGGGTTTATGTGTAGCTAATTCGCTTTTATTTAAACTACAGTATGCCATGATAATAACTTTATCTCCTGGATGAAAAAACCTTGCTGCTGCTCCGTTGAGACATACTACACCACTACCGGGTTGGCCATGTATAATGTATGTTTCAATGCGGGCACCGTTGTTCACATTAACCACTTGAACTTTCTGGTTTTCATATAATTCAAGATGGTCTAGAATTTGTTTATCTATTGTAATGCTGCCCATGTAATACAAATTAGCTTCAGTTACGGTAGCATTATGAATTTTAGCATATAAAAAATCTAACGTCATAGTCATGTTCTTTTTAAAATAATTATATTGTCGATTAAGCGGGTTTTGCCTATATATAGTGCAATTGCTACAATCACTGGCTGCTTAATTTCAGTAACCTTTTGCAGCAACATATCATCAACTATTTCAATGTAATCCAATTTTGTTTGTGGAATATTTGCTTGTTCAATGAATAGCTTAGCTTGTTTGATTAATTCTGCAACATTAGTTACTCCAGAATCTGCCAAGCTCTTAATTAACTCCAAAGTTTTAGGTACGATTACAGCCATTTTACGCTCTTCTGGACTTAGGTATGAGTTTCTGGAACTAAGTGCCAGATCGTCATCATTTCGGTATGTATCGCCACCAATTACTTGAATTGGAAAATCAAGATCGGAAACCATGCGTTCAACAATTCTTAATTGTTGGATATCTTTTTTACCATAATATACTTTATCAGGAGCAACCAGATTAAATAACTTGCACAAGATGGTACACACACCTTTGAAATGTCCAGGACGCGAGGCACCACATAAATTTAGATCCAATTTTGTTATATTTACATAAGTTAATGGTTGTAATTCGGCACCAAGAATGTCTACTGCTTCTGGCAAGTATAATATGTCAACTTTGTTTTTCTCGCAAAGAGCTGTATCACCTTCAATATCACGTGGATATTTAGCTAAATCATCATTAGGACCAAATTGAAGTGGATTAACAAAAATACTAACTACTACTATATCGCATTCGGCACGTGCCAGCTGCATTAAACTGGCATGTCCAGAGTGTAGATAGCCCATGGTGGTTACAAGGCCGATTACTTTACCTTGGCGCTTGTATGAGGTAATTAGTGCGCGCAGTTCTTTTTTTGTTTTAATCGTTTGCATAATTACTCCTGAAGGTATGCTTTTCTTCCGGAAATTTTACGGACTTTACATCATCTACATAATTGCTAATTGCTTTGGTAACTAGCGCGTGTCCATCTAGGTATTTTTTAACAAATTTTGGCGTTTTATTTATATTCATGCCCAACATATCATCAATTACCAATACCTGTCCATCACAATCTGCACCTGAACCAATACCAATTGTCGGGATGGATAATTGCTCGGTGATTTTTTTAGCTAAGCTAGCTGGAATACATTCTAAAACCAGAGCAAAAACACCGATTTCTTGTAATTCTAAGGCTAATTTACACAAGTTGTCTGCGGATTTTTGATCAGTCCCTTGTACGTTAAAGCCACCAAAAGCATTAACTGATTGTGGGGTTAAACCAATATGTCCCACAACTGGAATTTGCGCATCCAATAATGCCTGAATATGGGGTAGAGTATTTAAGCTGGAAACTTCTAGTTTTACCGCTTGTGCAGGAGTTTTTTGGATAATCTTACCAGCATTTTTTAGTGTATTTAAAATTGAAGTATGATAACTTAAATATGGCATGTCGACAACTAAAAAAGCATCCGTTGCACCACGGGCAACACTATTGGTATGATATATCATGTCTTTCGTTTTAAGGCTTAAGGTGTTGGGCTTGCCTTGATGTACCATGCCTAGAGAATCACCGACTAAAATTACGTCAACCCCGGCACTTAATGCAACGTTGCCACTGAAAAAATCATAAGCTGTTAGCATAGCAATTTTTTGCTTACTGATTTTTGCTGTAGCAAAATCATTAATATTTTTAAACATATGGTTTCCTTCTGAGAAAAAATTATTTTTTATATTGTGTGTAAATCTTTGGCGTAGGTGTTTTTAGATGTAAGTAAAACTACGGCAATTAAAATACTAATTATCACTGCACATATTATTGTATTTGTAATAAATACCTGCCGGTTTTTTATCCAGCTTAGAAAAAATAAATTAAAACCAACCGTGCTGGCACGTCCTAGAGCATATAGAGTATTACTTGCTGTATTTCGGATATTAGTTGGATATTCTTTACCTATCATCTGTATCCAGATCGTTGGTAATCCACCGCCAATTAATCCCAATCCAAAATTATAGATAAAAAACGTCCCATCAGTAATAAACATAAATGCGGGAACAGACATTAAAAATATAAATAAGGTTAGCCAGATAAAACTGCGGTAATCCTTAAAGTAGTTTACGATATAACTACAAAAGAATGTACTTACTATATTACCCAAAAAGAAGCCAACCAGAAGTATGGCAATCGCCCGGTCCAAGGCAAATGAAATTGGCATATAACTAGGTAACATAAACATGGCAGAAATAATAAAATTAAATGGTACAATCAGAATAAGTAATTTAAGCAGTTTCGTAATTTGCTTAGGTGAGTTAATCAATGATAAAATGTTTCCCCGACTTTGACTGCTTATCAATAAAAATAATCTGGATTCAAGGATTTGGGCTCTCAATATATACAAGACTATCCCAACAAGTCCACCAAAGAAAAACATTATTTTCCAGGAAAATATATTACCTATGTATACTGCAGTTATACCGCCTATGACTCCAGATAAATAAAGTAATTTAGTAGCGATTGTTGTGTTTTTGGTACTGAGTAATTCAGCAATTAAGACACTGGATGTGGCAAATTCGGTAGCTAAGCCAAAACCTGAAACAAAGCGTAAGAAGGTAAAGAAAACAATTGATTTAGTAAAAACACTTAAAATAATTGCAATTGAGTATATCAGGATGCTGTAACGAATAATATAGGAGCGCCCGAATTTATCACCTAAGATGCCAAAAGTTATTGCACCAAGTATAATTCCGACCGTGTAGTAATTGGAGATTGTAAGATATAGGCGTTGAATTTCAATATTGTCATAAATATGAAACAAGTCTTTAATCACATTGGTATAACATGCAGAGAAGATGGTTAGATCGTAAAAATCAATAAAATAACCAAAACATAATAAGGCAATAGTAAGTACTAAACGTTTACGGTGCTGGGTATCTGTTGTAATCATAATCAGATCCTATATTTTATGTGTCATTGCGAGCTTTGCTATGCAAAGCGTGGCAATCTTTAAATTTACAATTTAGTAAAAGCTACTTGCAAATGTCAAGCGCTTTAGCGTTATTCTAACAAATATTTAGCTGCAATGTAATAATACTTATAAATGCCCTGTAATTAATTAACAATGGGTTCTTTACTAAAAGTTATAGTTAATGCAGCAATTAAGCCCACTAAGGTAAAGAACACATAAATGATTAATGCTGAATAATAATGATGATTGATGTGCGAGTCGCCAACAATGTGAATATAGTCATTAACATCAAATTTTTGTAATAAAGTGGCAAATAATACTTGTCCGGTGTATCCGCCTAATACTATAAATGTGTTATTGAGTGCAATAGCAGAGCCGCATTGTTCAGGCTTAACAAAATGAGGGATTAATGAGAATGCAATTGTTACTCCGGCTGCAGAAATACCACCAGAGATTATTACTAATAATATGTTGGAATAATCAAATAGTATGGGAATAAACATATAACTATAAGCTGAGAACCCCAACAGTGCAAGAAATATAAGGGCCATCTTTGCAAACTTACCGCTTTTAATAAAAAAACCAATCATAATGCTTGATATTATAAAACTTATCCAATAGATTTGAATACAGTGCAGTGATGTAATTGCGGAATAATGGTGCATTGTTTGCAAATAACTATTAAGCCAAAATCCAGCAAATGACATGATAACTAGCCAGGTGCTAAATGAATATACAAAAAGAGCAAGCAAAGTTTTATTTTTTAGCATGATTGGTATATTCTTAATATATTCCATAAAAGTAGTTTTGGGCGCCACTTCTTGAGGATAATTAGCTAGTTGTTTCATACAAATAACAGCTAGTATACATAATAGAACGCAGAAAGCTGAAATAAAAACTCCGACTAAAGACCACCCAAAACGCTCAATTAGGTAGGTTAATGGATTGGCCGCACTTAATGTACCAATTTCAGAAGCTGCTTCTATTATACCAATTAGCATGGGTAATCGTCTTGGTGAGAAGAATTTGGCGGCAACATATATGCTGGCAATGTACCCTATAGAGCAGCCAATACCTGCAATAAAACGACTGGCAAGAATCATGTAACTATTGGAGCTGTACCAAAAAAGCATAACGCCAATGGATGTCAAACCAATAAATATGGGTAATATCTTTCTTATGCCATATTTGTCAAGAAATATGCCACCAGGTACCTGCATTATCGAGTAGGATATAAAAAAAACAGATGTTAAATAAATGAATGTTGAAGAATGCAGAAACAGCGTTTTTTCAAAGTATGGGGCTGTACTAAGAGGTAGCACTTGTAAAAACAATGACAGTGCTGTAAACATAATAGTTACTATGAATATTTTTATTCCAATATAGCTCAGTTTCATGATGAACCCCAATGCTTACATCTTTAAATTAACTATTTAATTTGCATGTATTTAACCAAAATTGGATAATATTATTTGGCATAATCAGTATATGGCTTGGGGTAAGAGTAAATAATAACTTTTAGCAAGAAAAACTTATTTAGCCTTATCCATATTTAGGTGATTTAATGACCACCTGCTAAATACGATACTACATTGTAACACGTTCTTGTAATATTTTGCAGAATTTGATAAATATTGGCTGACCAGCCATAATGCAAGTTTAAATTTATAAGCACGATAAAACTAATTCAGCAAGCGATAAGTATTGCTTCCCACCATGCAGGGATAAGCCAATCTGACAATTACGATTAAATGTAACGCCAATATCACATTCGATAATTTGATTACTTAAAGTAGATAGGGCAGATTCGTTTAATTCGGGGGTAGTAAATCCTTTACTGCCGGCAAAACCACAACAATTAATGCTATGCGGAATAACTAGTTCGTCAGCAAAATTATTTAATAGCCTGATAATTTGTTCGTCCTGTCCAAGTTTTTTACTACTGCAATCAATATGTAATGCAAGTTTGCGGTATTTTGTTTTGATTTTTAGCTGACCCAAATTTGCCTCTATTACATCAATAATAGAGGTTAACCCGGCACTATTTGAACTACTTAATGTATGATAAAAACAACTACTATTATCAATAAGAACAGGGGCTGAGCTATTTGTAATAATCTTATGTAACATAACTTTTTTATCTAATCCAAGTCTGGGATTACCCTCAGATTCAAACATCTGTCCACAACACATATCTGTAAGCTTTTCCGGATAGATTACTGTATAACCCATGTGCTCTAACAAACGGTGAATTGCATTGTGTTGCCCCTCGTCATCCCCGCGTAGGCGGGGATCTGGATTCCAGTCTGCACTGGAATGACATAACTCACGTGAATGAGATGTGCTATCGGCAAATATTCGATTGTTGCAACTGGGTATATACATGATCGTATTGTCATCCCCGCGCACACGCGCGTGTGGTAGGCGGGGATCTGGATTTCTGGTCTCAGCAGGTTGCAGCCCTGGATGTCTGGGAATGACAGGCGTGGTTTTAAAGATGGACCTTTGTGTTTGTGGCATGCCCTCTGGATAAATTGGAATAATTGGTATGGTTTTATGAATGCTACGGCTAATCTGGTATGTTTTTTGTTTACCAAATAATTTGCCAGCTAAATTGGCAAGAGAAAGTAATTTGCGATTAAATGCTACAAATAAATTAAAATTCTGCACCCAAAAATAATTAATGAGCGTATTTGGTCGTTCTTTTAATTCCAGAATAAATTTACCCGTATCAATACCAACTGGGCATTTACTTGCGCATAAACCGGTCGTAGCACAAGTATCAATTCCATAATATTTATATTGTTTAATGAACTTATTATATAAATTTTTATGTGCAGTTTTAAGAGTGCTTATATATCGATAAGCGCTAATTCTTTGCCGTGGTGTGAGGGTTAGCTTTCTTGAAGGACATACACTTTCACAAAATCCACATTCAATGCATTTATCTATTATTGGATTGGTACTATGCAATTGTTTTAAATTTTTGAGATGTATCTTTGGATCACGGCTTAAAATTACATCTGGGTTTAGAATATGATTTGGATCAAATAGGGTTTTAATTTGCCACATTAAATCATATGCGGTTTTGCCCCATTCCAGCTCGATAAACGCTGCCATATTTCTTCCACAGCCATGTTCTGCTTTTAATGAACCTTTATATTGTATGGCAACTATATTTGCCAGAGCTTGCATAAATTCATTGTAATTATCAATCTCGGATTGGCTGTTAAAACCTGGAGTAAATATAAAATGAATATTACCCGCTAGAATATGCCCAAAAATTGCTGCATTTGCATAGTTATGTTGTTTAAAAAGTTCACGTATTTGGGTAATTACGGCTGGCAAGTCGGTTATAGCAACGGCGATATCTTCAATAATTACGGTCGAATTTGCTGGAGCATGACCACCAACAATGGGTAGAATACCCCGCCTGATATCCCATAATTCTTGGCTAATTTTATTGTCACTAGTGAATTTTATTTGGTGTACAACGGAATTTTGATCGACTATTAATTGTACTCGCCGGATTTTTTCGTTTAATTCTATTTCTGAACTGGCTGATACTTCAACGAGAATAGCGGATGTATCATGATTGAGTTCTTGTGGTAAATAATGCATATTTTTTATGATTGATTTAACTGCAATGATAGAAGTAATATCTAATAACTCCATAGCGTCAATTGTAATGTCCTTAAGCGCTAAAGAAAGGTTAATTATCTGTTCCAGATTATCACAATAAATCAGACTAACCGCTTTATGCTGATTATCGGCAACACAATTATAGGTAATCTCACTAATAAAACCCAATGTCCCTTCAGAACCAACCATCAAATGAGCTAATATATCCAAAGGATCGTGATAATCAATAAAAGCGTTTAAACAATAACCAGAAGTGTTTTTAATTTTAAATTTATGGGTGATGAGTTCTACTAGTTCAGAATTACTCCCAATTTGTCGCTGAATGTTTTTAATTCCATCAATTAACGCAGAATTTTCCTGAATAAATTTATTTTTACTGTCTTCTTTTGCCGTATCTAATATGCTTCCATTGGCAAGAATTAATCTAATACTACTCATTGTTTTATAAGTGTTTTGTGCTATTCCACAACACATTCCACTAGCATTATTGGCAACAATTCCTCCGATTTTACATGAATTAATAGATGCTGGGTCTGGCCCTATTTTTGTGTGATATGGTTTTAGAAATAAATTTGCGCTTGAGCCGATAATGCCAGGCTCAAGGCTTATTTGTCGTCCCTGATTATGAATGATATAATTTTGCCATGCATTATTGGATAGTACAACTAAAACTGAATCGGTAATTGCTTGTCCGGATAGGCTAGTACCAGAGGCACGAAAAGTCAGATGTATAGAGAATTTATTTGCCAAGGCAATTAGTTTTTGAACTTCAGCAGCGGTTTCGACGAATACAACTAATTTTGGCGTCATGCGATACATGCTGGCATCTGTACCATAGGCATAGCAGAGTAATTGATCATCAATTATTCTTGATTTATCAATAAACTGGCTAAGTTGCTTAATAAATTGTTTAGCTGCGCTATCATTGTTTATACTTGTATGCATTCCGCTGAAACTCCGCTTACGCTCCGTTTTCATACTAAGAGTTAATATAACATAAATAGAATAAATTTGTTTGGCTTTAGATGAAAAAGATATATAATTGTACCTGTCATTCCCGAGCGCGTGTCATTCCCGTGTAGACGGGAATCTATGCTATTAAATAGGGAAATTAGAAAATTGGAGTAGAGTATGCAAAGTAATGAAGCATGGTATATCGGTGTCGATGGTGGCGGCACCAAGACACATGCAATACTGGTTGATCAGGATTTAAAACAGATTGATGAAGCATTTAGCGGACCAGCTAATATTGCAACTGATGTTGAAGGAGCGTATGTTTCAATTTGTGAGGCAATTGATAGCTTACAAGGCCGGCACAATCAACAAATTAAACAAATAGGTATTGGTGTTGCCGGATACTCTGTTATCCAAAAACGAAATACCCTTATGACAAAACTACAAAAAAAATATGCAAATATTGTACTTAATTCTGACTGCCACATAGCTTGTTTGGCCGCACATAATAATAAAGATGGTGCAATAATTATTTGTGGTACTGGAGTAGTTGCGTATAGTATTCATAATGGGCAAACCAAACAATTTGGTGGTTGGGGGTTTCCGCATGGTGATTTGGGTGGTGGAGCATACCTTGGTCTTGAAGTGGCTAGACTACTTTGTAAGGCAATTGATGGACTAATTCCGTGGAACACAACATTAAATGATCTTTATACAGATTTTTTTGGGCAAGATTGCAACAAGTATAAAATGTGGCTTATAAATGCAAAGCCTGGTGATTATGCCAAAATTACCCAATTTGTATTTTTAAGACCACTTGATGAATTTAGTAGCAAATTGTTGGGGCAGGGAGTAGATGAAGTTTTAGTGTTGATGTCAAAATTAAAAAAAAGTAATACGGATTTACCCATAAAATTAGTTGGTGGTTTAGCCAATTTATATATTGATAAATTACAAGAAAAATATCCAGAGCTAGAATTGAGCGCTGTTGACCCAGCATTCGGCGCTGTATTACTTTTGTAGCCGGAGATTAACATAGAATTGTAAAAAAGTATTGAACAATGCAGTGGTTTTGTTAAACTCCTCCACAGGTATGTTGATGGCGGTGATGCCAAGACACTCGCAAGACTATGTTCAATATAATTGAGTAAGTGATATGGGCTATGTGTTCACACAAAGTTATGATTTTTACCATGATTTGTCCGTTTTATTAGCTTACGTGGCTTATATCAGAATAAATTTCAAATACATCACCTAAACTTACAACTTTCCAATGATATGCCTGCATGGCGTATTGTGAAAATTTTATTATTTTCAGATTTACAAATATGCTATACTCATGGTAAATGTACATTCGAGAAGTGAAATGTCCTATGAGTATTGCTGAGCGGTTAAATATACTTAGACCCATCATTAATGTAAATATGTGCTTTTTTGGCATAGAGCTTTGTTGGGCGCTTCTTATGGCAAATATCAGTACGGTGCTTATCTTCTTAGGTGCTATGCCAGCGACATTGGCTTATTTATGGTTAGCTCCGCCATTAATTGGTCTAATTATGCAGCCAGTTGTTGGACAGATAAGCGACAATACTGTAAGTCGTTATGGTAAACGCATACCGTATATGTTTGTTGGGCTTATTCTAGGATGCTTACTTTGCTTTCTATTGCCATTTGCAAAATCTTTATGGCTTGGTACTATTTTGCTATGGCTATTACTTATAGTAGTGAACGTAGCTCATCAACCTATGCGTGCACTAGCAGTTGATATTATTCCTCATTCCCATCTTACATTTGGATTTGCAATACAGATGTGTCTAATTGGTGCAGGATCAATAGTCGGTACCGCAATGCCTTACCTACTAAATAGATTTTCTACGATTAGTATTCAAGGGGCGTATCAACCAGTATTTATTACTTTGTCATTATTTGTCGCCGGAATTTTGGCATTAATGACAGGACTATGGACCTGTTTTACCATAAAAGAAGCAAGCGATCCAACTCCAACTGTCGCTCGGGAGAGGATTTCGGTATTTAAAGCTTTTAAGGATGTTTATGAAAATACTCTTCATATGCCAAAAATCCTAAAGCAAATTTCTGTTGCACAGTTTCTAACATGGATTGGTCTTTTTACTACATTTGCATATCTTAATCTAAGCATCGCTCAAACAATGTTTGGGTTGCCACCTGGAGCAGATATTAATCACAATGCATTCAATAAAGCTCTAATGGTTAAGGCAACATCTTACAATAGCTTATGTTTTCTATGTTTTCAGATTAGTAGTTTTATTGTAGCATTAGCACTTCCAGGAATCGTTAGATTTATAAATAGAAAAACCTGGCTTTCTTTCTCTTTGGTATTGGGTGGAATAGGGCTTTTATCCACCTTTATTACACCAGCACATTATATTTTTACCACAGTTGCTTTAGGGGTTTCATGGGGTAGTGGTATTCTCTATCTTACAATGATAGCTACAAACTTACCTAAAGAAAAAATGGGGCTTTATATGGGATTATTTAATATTGCCAATACAGCATCACAAATCTTTACTGGACTCATATTAGGTCCTATAATAAAATATTTTTTACACAACCAAGTTCACGGATTAGTTGCTTTTAGTGGATTGTTTCTATTATTAGCTGCAATATTTAATCAGCGTATTGAGGACAAAGGAAAATGACTTATAAAATTGCCGTTTTAGGCCCCATTCCCCGTGATTTTATTACAACATATCAAAAAGAAACTATTACTCGTTATGGTGCAATTACCCACACTGTAATTGTGCTTGCAAATTTACTTCAAAATAAGGGAAAAATTATTCCGGTTACGCATATAATGAAAAAAGATGTTGTAGCAGTGGAAGAGATATTTAGACCTTATTCTAATGTAGATTTGAGTCATATTACTAGCAAAAATGATCGTGGTGATGTTATTCAGTTAAACTTTATTGATCAAAATAATCGTTTGGAAAAACAACTAGGTTTTATGGATCCTATTTTGCCTGAAGATATTAAAGAGCTTCTAGATTGTGATATGTTTGTTATATTGGCAGTTACTGATTTTGAAGTGCCAATGGCAACGTTACAGTATATTAAAGAAAACTCTAAAGGGATTATTGTCTTTGATGCTCATGGTCCGACATGTGGGGTTACAACTAAAGCTGAACGTATTTTTCAACCATGGGTTGATATTGATACCTGGCTGCCTTATATTGATGTACTAAAAATGAATATGGAAGAATTTCGTAGTTGCTGGTACAAAAATGAATATGAATTGGAAGAAATTACTTCTAAACATGAAGATGGACTACCTGATGCCGAAACGGCAAAACATTGTTTATCATTAGGTGTAAAAAGTCTTTTTGTAACATCTGATAATAATGGGTGTTATGCGTTCTATTTTGATAAAGATGGAATAATGCAGCAAGAATTAGTGCCTGCTATGCCAGTATCTCATGTAGTAGATACAACTGGATGTGGTGACTCTTTTGCTGGTGGTTTGGCGTACGGTTACTTAAAAACAGATGATCCAATAAAAGCATGTTATTATGCTAACATTTGTGGTGCATTACGTACCCAAGGGAAAGAATTTGATGTATTTGAGAGATTGGCTGATGTTGAAGCTATAATTAGGGAAACCTATTTAAAAGAAAAAGGAAATAAATGGTTACACTTTTGTCGTCGGTGGCTTGGCAAATGGTTTTTTAAAAACAGGCGATCCAATACAGGTACGCTATTATTAAAAAATTTGGAGAAAAGCAAATGAGTACATGGAAAATTAAACAACAAGAATTAGTAAAAGATAAACTGCGTCTTCAAGAAACCTTATTTCATACGGCCAATGGTTATTTGGGAGTACGTAGTAATTTTGAAGAAGGGTTAATGCCTGGCATAGCGACTACTCGTGGTAGCTATATAAATGGATTTTACGAAACTTATACTATTCCCCATGTAGAAAAATAT
>Ga0134126_10001845_pt1 | contig 26919 bp, 21 predicted proteins | sample KB31752_FD_96881 | JGI IMG/M metagenome (GOLD analysis project Ga0134126, IMG submission 96881) | Terrestrial soil microbial communities with excess Nitrogen fertilizer from Kellogg Biological Station, Michigan, USA - KB3-175-2 | ecosystem: Environmental > Terrestrial > Soil > Unclassified ... | reverse complement strand
CTGTTCGATGCGGGGACCATCGAGCGGATGGCTGGGCACCTTTTGGTGTTGCTGAATGGGATTGCGGTTGATCCGGATCAGTTGGTGGGTGGGTTGTCGTTGTTGTCTGAGGTGGAGCGCCACCAGTTGTTGGTGGGTTTCAATGAGACCGGTCGTGTGGTGGCTGGGGCGAGTTTGCCGGAGTTGTTCGCCGTGCAGGTGGCCGTGCACCCGGATGCGGTGGCGTTGGTGTGTGGGTCGGTGAGCGTGTCGTATGCGGAGTTGGATGAGCGGGCTAACCGGTTGGCGCGGTGGTTGGTTGGTCGGGGGGTGGGTCCGGAGCGGTTGGTGGCGGTGGCGTTGCCGCGGTCGGTGGAGCTGGTGGTGGCGTTGCTGGCGGTGGTCAAGGCCGGTGGCGGGTATCTGCCGGTGGACCCGGACTATCCCGGGGCGCGGATCGGTTTCATGCTGGCTGATGCGGCTCCGGTGCTGGTGTTGACGTCTGCTGTGGTGGCAGCGCGGTTGCCGGTGTCGCCGGGCGTGGTGGTGTCGGTTGATGATCCGGTGGTGGCCGGTGAGGTAGCCGGTATGTCGGGCCGCAGTCTGGTGGATGGGGATCGGCTTGGCCCGTTGTGGTTGTCTCATCCGGCGTATGTGATCTACACGTCGGGGTCGACGGGGCAGCCCAAGGCGGTGGTGGTCACCCATGCTGGGTTGGCCAGTTTCGTCGCTGCGGAGATTGAGCATTACCGGGTCGGTCCGGGTGATCGGGTGTTGGCGATGTCGTCGCCGAGTTTTGATGCCTCGATCCTGGAGTTGGGGATGTCGTTGCTGGCGGGTGCGGTGTGGGTGTTGCCTGAGACCGCGGGCCCGTTGGCCGGGGACAGCTTGCTGGCGGTGATGGAGGGCCAGCGGGTCAGTCATGCGCTGATCCCGCCGGTGGCGTTGGCCACGATCCCGGCGCAGGTCGCTGAGTCGGGGTTGCCGGCGTGGCGCACGGTGATCGTGGGTGGGGATGTGTGCAGTGCGGAGTTGGTCACCCGGTGGGCGCCGAACCGCCGGATGATCAACTCGTATGGGCCTACCGAGGCCACCGTGGTGGCCAGCTGGAGCGCGCCGCTGGCCCCGGGTGCGGCTCGGCCGCCGATCGGGTCGCCGATTCTCAATACCCGATTGTTTGTGCTGGATTCCCGGTTGCGGCCGGTCCCGGTGGGGGTGGTCGGGGAGTTGTATGTCGCTGGGGTCGGGTTGGCCCGGGGTTATCTGCACCGTTCCGGGTTGACCGCGGCCCGGTTTGTGGCCAACCCCTTCGGTGCACCTGGTGAGCGGATGTATCGCAGCGGGGACCTGGTGCGTTGGAGCGCCAGGGGGGAGTTGGAGTACCTGGGCCGGGCCGATGAACAGGTCAAGATCCGCGGGTTCCGGATCGAGCTCGGCGAGATCGAGGCGGCGCTGAGCGCACACCCCGAGGTCAGGGCGGCCGTGGTGGTCGCCCGGGAGGACCAGCCGGGGATCACGCGCCTGGTCGGATATGTCATCCCGGCCACCGACACCCCGCCGACCGGCACGCAGTTGCGGGCTCATCTTGCGCACACCCTGCCCGATTACATGCTGCCCGCACAGTTCGTCACCCTCGAGGAACTGCCGTTAGGGCCGACCGGGAAGGTCAACCGCCGGGCGCTACCCGCGCCTGACCAGCTCGCAGCGCCGGTGGCGCAGTATGTGGCACCGCGCAGCGCCACCGAGCACACCCTGGCCCAGATCTGGGCCCAGGTACTGCACCTCGACCAGGTCGGAATCGACGACAACTTCTTCGAACTGGGCGGCGACTCCATCCTCAGCATCCAGGTGATGTCGCGGGTGCGGGCGGCGTTCGGGGTGGAGTTGTCGCCGCGGGTGCTGTTCGTCGATCCCACGGTGGCGGGGTTGGCGGTGGCGGTCGCCGAGTCGGTGGTGTCCGACTCGGGCTCGATTGCGGTGGTGGACCGGGCCGGTGAGCTGCCGTTGTCGTTCGCGCAGCAGCGGTTGTGGTTCTTGGACGAGTTCTCCCCGGGTGGTACGGGATACGTCTTATCGTTTGCCGTGAGATTGCGTGGCCGGCTGGATCTGGTTGCTCTGTCGGGCGCGTGGAGCGCGGTGGTGGCCCGCCACGAGTCGTTGCGGACCACGTTCGAGACGGTCGAGGGGCGCGGGGTACAGGTGATCCACCCGCCGTCCGAGGTTGCCGTGCCGATACGGGACCTCTCGGACCTGCCCGCGACGCAGCGCGAGCAACAGGTGCGGCAGGTGGTCGCGGTGGAGACCAGCCGCGGCTTCGAGCTGGCTCGGGGGCCGCTGTTGCGGGTGGGTGTGGTGCGCCTGGGTCCGGTGGAGCATGTGCTCACGGTGGCGATGCATCACATCGTGACCGATGGTTGGTCGCTGGGTGTGTTGATGGCCGAGTTGGGCGTGTTCTACAACGCCGCGGTCGCCGGGCAGGCGCCGCAGCTGCCCCCGTTGCCGGTGCAATACGTTGATTACGCACTGTGGCAGCGCGAGTTGCTCTCGGGTGTGGTGCTGGACACCGCGCTGGGGTACTGGCGGGAGCAGCTGGCGGGAGTCGAGGCGTTGGAGTTGCCCACCGACCGGCTCCGCCCGGCAGTGCTGAGCACCGCCGGTGCCGTCCACACGTTCGTGGTTCCCGCTCCGGTCGCCGCCGGGCTCAAGGCACTGGGTCGGCGGCTGGACGGCACGTTGTTCATGACCCTGGTGGCGGCTTGCCAGTTGCTATTCGCCCGCTGGTCCGGGCAGCAGGACATCGCGGTGGGCACCGTCGCCTCCGGCCGGGACCGGGCCGAGTTGGAAGGGCTGATCGGGTTCTTCGTCAATACTCTGGTGCTGCGCTCCCAGGTGAAACTCGGGCAGAGTTTCGTGGAGTTCCTCGCCGAGGTCCGGGAGACGGTGCTGGACGCTTTCGTCCACCAGCACGTGCCCTTTGAACGGCTCGTCGATGAACTGTCCCCGGCGCGGGACACCAGCCGCACGCCGCTGTTCCAAGCCATGGTCATCTTGCAGAACACCCCTGGGCAGACCGGGGCGCTGGCCGGGTTGGAGGTCTCGGCGGTGGAGGCCCCGACGACCAGCGCGCAATTCGAGGTCACCGCGCAGTTCCAGGAAGCCGGTGATGCGCTGGCCGGGATGCTGCAATACAACACCGATTTGTTCGACGCAGTCACCATCGAGCGGATGGCCGAGCACCTGCTGGGGCTGCTGGCCGGGATCGCGCACGACCCGGACCAGAAGATGGCCGAGCTCTGCCTGCTCACGGATGCGCAGCGGCATCGGATCGTGGTGGACTGGAACGACACCCAGCGGGCTGCGCCGCCGGTCAGCTGGCCGCAGTCGTTCGAGGCCCAGGCCGCACGGACACCGGATTCCGTCGCGCTGATCTGCAACGGTGGCAGCTCCTCCCGGCAGCAGCTGACTTACCGGGAGTTGAACGAGAGGTCCAATCGCCTGGCCCGGTTGCTGATCGCTCGCGGGGCAGGCCCGGAACAGCTCGTCGCGCTGGCGCTGCCCCGGTCCGCGGACCTGCTCGTAGCCCTGCTCGCGGTCAGCAAAACGGGAGCGGGATATCTGCCGCTAGACCCCCACCATCCTCGTGCGCGGATCGAGTTCATCTGCTCCGATGCCGAACCGGCGCTCGTACTGAGCGTCCAGCAGACCTGCGGCTGTCTACCGGTCGAGGTTGTCCCGCTGCTGCTCGACGACGCCCAGACGGTGGACGCGCTGGCCGGTTACCCGCCCGCCGACGTCACCGACGCCGACCGGATAGCACCACTGCGGGATTCCCATCCGGTCTACGTGATCTACACCTCCGGGTCCACCGGCCAGCCGAAGGCCGTCGTGATCCCGCACGCCGCGCTGGTCAACTTCCTCAGCTCGATGGCCGAGCTGTTGCCCCTGGATGCCACGAGCCGGCTGCTGGCGCTGACCACCATCGCCTTCGACATCGCCGCGTTGGAGCTGTACCTGCCGTTGATGCGCGGCGCGGCTGTCGTTGTCGCGGACGAAGACGCCATCACCGACCCAGCTGCGCTGGCGCAGATCATCAGCGCCTGTGATGTCACGATCATGCAAGCGACCCCTTCGCTGTGGCAGACCATCGTCGCCACTGAACCCGAACACCTGCGCGGGATGCGCATGCTGACCGGCGGCGAAGCCCTCCCACCAGCACTGGCTGTCGCGATGTGCGAGCTGGCCGGTGAGGTCACCAACGTCTACGGGCCCACCGAGACCACGATCTGGTCCACCGCAAAACTCCTCGACAACCCACCGCGGCGGGCTACCATCGGCACCCCGATCTGGAACACCCAGGCATACGTCCTGGATGCCGAGTTGCGCCCGGTGCCGATCGGAGTGCCGGGCGAGCTGTACCTGGCCGGTCATGGCCTGGCCCGGGGATACCTGCGCCGTCCGGGGCTCACCGCGGCCCGGTTCGTGGCCAACCCATTCGGTGATCCGGGTGAACGCATGTACCGCACCGGGGACCTGGCCCACTGGACTCGCGACGGAGAGCTGACCTATCTGGGCCGCTCCGACGACCAGGTCAAGATCCGCGGGTTCCGGATCGAGCTTGGTGAGATCGAGTCGGCGTTGCGGACTCATCCTGCGGTGACCCAGGCGGTAGCGCTGGCCTGGGAGGACCAGCCGGGGATGAAACGGCTGGTGAGTTATGTGGTCCCGGCCGCCGAGGGCGCGCCGACTACTGCGCAGTTGCGCGCGCACCTCGCCCAGACGCTGCCGGATTACATGGTGCCGGCGGTGTTCGTGGTGTTGGAGGAAGTGCCGTTGAGCCCGAACGGGAAGGTCAACCGCAAGGCCTTGCCCACCCCGGACCGGCCTGCCGAATCGGTATCGGAGTACGTCGCGCCGCGGACCGCAACCGAGCAGACCCTGGCGGACATCTGGGCCGAGGTGTTGGGAGTGGAACCGGTCGGTGTGGAGAGCAACTTCTTCGAGCTCGGTGGCGACTCGGTCCTGAGTATCCAGCTCGTTTTTCGGGCTCGTAAGGCAGGGTTCGTACTGAGCTCCCGAGACATCTTCTTCAACCAGACCGTCGCCGAACTCGCCTCGGTGGTCACCGCGGCACACAGCGGGGACGCCGATCGGGAACCGGTCACCGGGTCTACCCCGCTGACGCCGATTCAGCACTGGTTCTTCCGGACGCATCCGGTCAATCCGCACCATTTCAACCAGTCGATGGTGGTCGAGCTGGATGCAGAGGTGGATCACCAGAACCTTGAGCGGGCTCTCGAGGTGCTGCTGGTACATCATGATGCGCTTCGCATGCGGTTCGATCTGGTTGACGGGCACTGGCGTCAGCACAACGACCCACCGGGACCGGCGAAGGTGCTCCGGATCATCGATCTCTCGGAGCTGGCCGGCGAAGACCAGATGGTGACTATGGCGGGTATCGCCGACGACATTCACGCAAGCTTCGATCTGCGGCAAGGCCCGCTGCTCAAGGCGGCGCTGTTCACCTTCGGCGCGGGACGGGCATGCTACCTGGTCCTCGCCGCACATCACCTGGTGATCGACACCTTCTCGTGGCGCATCCTGCTCGAGGATCTTGATACGACCTACCAGCGGATGACCCACCGGGAGGACCTCCAGCTGGAAGCGAAGACAACGTCGTTCCAGGACTGGGCGACGCGCCTGGGCGAATTCGTGGCGAAGGGAAGTTTCGACCAGGAGCTGGACCACTGGGCAGCAGCGCTGCAGGCACATCCCCTACCGGTTGATCTGGGTTCCGCCGAGTCAGGTGCATTGTCACAAGTGGTGTCGGTATGCCTCGATCGTGAGGACACCGAGACGCTGCTTCGGTTGGCGCCGGCCGTCTACCGCACCCGGATCAACGACGTCCTGCTCAGCGGGCTCGCGTGGACGCTGTGCCGGTGGACCGGGGAACGCCGGGTGTCGATCGACCTGGAGGGTCACGGGCGCGAGGAGATCCTCGATGGTGTCGATCTATCCCGCACTGTCGGGTGGTTCACGACCATGTTCCCGGTCGTGCTCACGGTGCCCGACGGTGCGCTATCCCACTGCCGCGAGCTGATCAGAGCGGTGCGCCAGCAGCTGCGTGCTGTTCCCCACAACGGGTTGGGCTTCGGGGCGCTGCGCTACTTGGGCACTCCTGCGGCCCGTCAGCGCCTCACGCTAGCCGGGCCGGGACCCCAAATCGCTTTCAACTACCTCGGCCGGTGGGAGCCTGTCTCTTCCGAGCATCACTCCCTGGACCGAGGCCTGTACCGAGCGGTGCACGGCTCGATCGGGCAGGCCGGCGATCCCGCGGATCCGGGCCCGCACCTGCTGGAGGTCGTCGGTGCGGTGCAGGACGGACAGCTGAAGTTCTCCTGGCTTTTCCGGCCCAACCGGCACCATCAGTCGACCGTCCAGGCAGTCGCCGACGACTTCGTCGAGGCGCTGGCGGCCATCGCGCGAGACTGCCGGGGCCTGCGGTGATCCCCACGCAGAGCCCTGGGCCGGGCAACAGCCCTGGGTCGGCGGAGCACGCGGTGCCCCTGTCCCGCAACCGCGACTACCAGGTGCTGTGGGGCAGTCAGGTGCTCTCCGGTATCGGGCTGAGTGCGGCGGTGATCGCCTTCCCGCTGCTGGTCCTCGCGCTCACCGGTTCGGCGACCAAGTCCGGGCTCGTGCTGGGGGCGATCACCACGGCGCAGCTGCTTGCCGGGCTGCCGGCGGGTGCACTGGTGGACCGCTGGAATCGCAAGACGATCATGCTGTGTTGCGAGGCGATACAGATGCTCGCGGCGGTCAGCCTGGTAGCGGCGCTGTGGTGGAACGTGATCCCGATCTGGTACCTGATCGTGGTAGGTGCCGTGATCGGGATCTGTGGCGCGCTGTTCCGGCCGGCGGAGACCGCTTACGTGTCGTGGGTGGTCCCGGCCAGCCAGCTCAATGCGGCGGTGGCGCTCAACGCGGCCCGCGGGTCAGTGGCGCAGCTGTCCGGCACTGCGGCGGGTGGTTTCCTGTTCGCACTCGCCCGCTTCGTGCCGTTCGTCGCCGACGCGGTGAGCCACGGCTTGGCCTGCGTGCTGCTGCTGTTTCTCCAGTCGCCGCCCCGGCAGCGACAACTCGCGCCGACCCGCCACCTCAGCCGGGAGATGATGGATGGCCTGCGGTGGGTGTGGAGCAACCGGCACATCCGGGTGACAGCGCTGTGCGCGGTCGTGCTCAACCTGTTCATCAGCGCCTTCTACCTCATCGTCATCGTGGTGGCCCAAGCTCGGGGGATCTCCCCTGGTCAGATCGGCATCATCGCGGCCATGCTCGGGGTGGGCGGTCTGGTGGGCTCGGTGGTGGCGGCGGGTCTGTCCCAGCGGGTGAGCCCCTACGCCTCGATCATCGCGGTGTTGTGGGGGCTGGGCGGCCTGACCCTGGCGGCGGCCTTCGCCGGCAGCGGATGGATGCTGGGAGTGCTGTTCGCCGCCATGGCGTTGCTGCCCCCCACCGCGAACACGGCGATCATCACGCGGCAGCTGCTGCTCACCCCCGACGAGCTGCGAGGCCGGTTGAGCAGCGTGCTGGGCATCATCACCGGTGTCTCCGCCGCACTGGGCCCGGTCCTGGGCGGGCTGCTGGCCGGCGCGTTATCGAGTACCAACGCAGTGCTGGTATGCGCGGGCGGCATTGCTGCCGTCGCGGTGCTGGCGACTTTCAGCCCGACTTTGCGTAGCTTCCCCCGGCAACCCGTCATCGCCGAATCCGGTGATGGCGGTGCCGGGCTCGGGACAGAATTCACCACGGAGCGCCGAACAGCGCAGCAACCTGTTGCCAAGAAAGGAGAATGACGACATGGACGACGACGCAAGGTATGAGGTATTGCGTAACGACGAGGATCAGTACTCGCTGTGGCTGGTCGGCCTGGACGTGCCGGCGGGCTGGCACCGGGTGGGTAAGGAGGGCACCAAAGACGAGTGCTCGGCCTACGTCGATGAGGTGTGGACGGACATGCGGCCGCGCAGCCTGCGTGAGCAGATGGACCGCGCGCAATCCTGATCGCCCGCCCGATCGCCCCTGATCGGCAAGGAGCCGATATGACGCAGCCGCCCGCCCGCTCGCGCTGGGTACAGGTAAGCCGACCACGGCCGGGCGCGCGGTTGCGGCTGATCTGCCTGCCCGCAGCCGGTAGCGGCGCGAGCAAGTACCGGCCCTGGCCGGCGCACCTGCCCGACGAGGTGGAGGTGGTGGCGGTTCAACTCCCCGGACGGGAGAACCGCTTCACCGAGCAGGCGATCGACATGATGGATCGGCTTGTCGGCCTGTTGCTGGACGAGCTGGCGAGCTACTTCGTCGGACCCTTCGTGCTGTTCGGTCACAGCATGGGCGCGCTGATCGCGTTTGAGCTGGCCCGCGGGCTGCGCTCGGGCGGCGTGGCACCGGTGCATCTGTTCGCCTCCGGATGCCGGGCCCCGCACCTGCCCAGCCGCTCGCCGGACTGGCATACCCTGCCCGACCCGGAGTTCGTCGCCAAGATCGAGTCATTGGGCGGGATCCCGCCGGAGTTGCTGGCAGAACGCGCGTTTCTCGACACCATGCTGCCCACGTTGCGCAGCGACTGCGCCCTGTCCGAGACGTACGTGTGCCGTCCACAACCTCCGCTGAGCTGCCCGGTGTCTGCCTTCGGTGGCCTGGTGGATGCGGAGGTGTTTCCCGAAGACGTCCGGGCCTGGTCGCGCCACACGACCGGGCGCTTCCGGGCCCATCTGCTGCCTGGAGACCACTTCTTCGTCAACTCGGCGCTGCCGGACGTGCTCAGCCTGGTGGTCTCCGACCTCGGATTGGCTGCCGCCCGGCAGGGCACTAGCGCGTGATCACCTCGTGTGAGGTCATCTCCGAAAACGGGCTCGGCCGGACGTCGATCTCCGCCATCCGGCGCACGTAGTTCTGGTAGTGCCTTTGTGCTTCCCCGCGCCGACCGGCCTGGAACAGGACTCCGATGAGGGTGCGGTAGGCCTCCTCGTCGTAGCGGTCCTGTTCGAGCACGCGCAACGTGTACCGGACCGCATCGTCGGTGGCGCCGGCGTCGCGTAACCGGGCGGTCAGTGCCCGCAGCAGGGCGATGTGGGCGGCGCGCACTTCCTCGGCTATCGCGCTGGCCCATTCCCGGTACGGGTCGTTTTCGAGGAAATCGCCGGTGTAGGCGGCGACGGCGGCGACGAGCCGCGCCGTCGCATCCGGGTCTCTCGCCCGGTAGGCGTCGAAGGCGGCGTTGGCCTGGGCGAGGAAGTCCTCGACGTCGACGCGGACTTCGGCAGGGTTCAACGACACCGCGCCGTCGGCGGCCGTCAAGGGAGCGTCGCCCATGGGTGCCGGTTGCAACACATCGCGCACCGTGGACAGCAGCACGGACAGCCGGTTGCCGGCCACGGTGGGCGCCACCCCAGGCCACAACAACTCCATCAGCTGATCACGGGGAACGGGTCGGCGCCGGGCCACCAGGATCTTCAAGAGGTCCCGAGCTTTCTTCGACTGCCATGCCGTATTCGGGATCGCGATTCCGTCGCGGGCCACCCGGAAGGAGCCCAACGTCTGAATCGACACCGCGGGTGCGGAACGAGCCAATACGCTGAGCGGTCCGGCAACCCTTCGGGAGTCGACATCCACGCCGTGATCCCGAAGTGTTTGGTCGGCGTCGTAGGCGCTGAGGTGGGGAATCGCCGCGCCGATGTGAGCGGCCACGACCCTCGTCGCGGCCTCCTCCAGCCGGCAGCCTGTTTCGTGCCAGATGTCGATCGCCTCGCGAAGTGAGGTGGCCTGCACTGCGGGATCGCGGGAAGCCAGCACGCTCAAGGTGATGGCCTCAGCCAGCCCTGGTTTGTCCCGCCGTTGGCGTGCCGCGGCGGCGGCTCGATCGGCATCCGCGCGGGCCCCCGCGCGGTCCCCGGCCATCAACGTGATCCACCCGCGGGCCAGCAATGACGGGACCTCCGCGAGCTCAGCACCCAACTCCACGGCCCGGTCTACCCGGTCCCGCGCTCGTTGCCGATCATCCGCTGCGTCGATGCGGGCCAGACCGATCAGCGCCCAGTTGACAGCGAGCACGTCGTGGTACGGCTCGGCGAGGGCTAGCGCCTCCTCGTACGCCGCCCGGGCTCGTGCCACCTGGCCTTTGGTCCTGTGCAGATCACCAAGGCCGCACAGCGGCCAGGCGAGGAATCGGGAGCCGAGCCGCTGGAACAGATCGATCGCGGTGGCGAAGTCACCCGCTGCGGCGTCCAATGCCCCCAAGCGTGCCCGGGCGCGGCCGCGAACGGTCAGCGCGTGACCGATAACGAACGGGATTTCGCATCGTTCGCTGAGGCTCAAGACAAGCTGGGCTGTCGCCAGCGCGTGCTGTGGCGCGCCTGCTTCGAACTGAACAAGCGCCTGGCAGGTCCTGATCCAGCTGAGCTGGAGCAGGCCGTCGCCGACCTCCGCGCTGCGCAGCGCGTCGGCGTGATGGGCATCAGCATTGCGCGGGTCACCGTCGGAGGCGGCCAGCAGCGCGAAGACCTGGTGCACGGCCGACCACGCGTGCGGATGGTCGCACTGCCGGGCCGCGGCACGTGCCTGCAGCGCCGCCTTCCGCACATTCTCCCGATCACCGGACATCCAGTAGGCGTTTGCAGCCAGAGCCAACACCCGCGTCTCGTCGACAGTGTTCCTGCGGTCCAGTCGGGTGCGCCCGATCACTGCATGCACTTCGGTGAACTCGCCCCTGGTGAAGGCCAGCCAACCGACTCGCCAGGCCAGCGCGGGCGCTAGCTCATCCCGGTCGTCGCCCGCTCGCTGGTAATGCGCCAGCGCCTGCGGCCAGTGACCCCTGACGTGCTGCGCGAGCCCGAGAATTCGTTGGATGACGGGATCGTCGAGATACTCCGGGGGTAACCGGGTGGCTTGCAGTACGGCATCGATCTGGCCGCGCTCCACCATCGCATCGCCATGCTCCACCAGTATCGACGCGCATGCGGTGTGATCCCCGGTCGCCAGCAGATGCCGCAGGGCGTCAGCCGGCATTCCGCGCCCGATGCACTCTTTGGCCGCCGTCACGTGCAGTGCTGCCCGCTCGTCGGCATACGGGACTGCTTCGTGGGCGAAGTAGTCCCGCAACGGGCGCACCAGCGACCATGCGCCGGCTGGGTCGCGCCGCTGCACGAGGCCCTGACGGCTCAGTTCGGCGAGCCCGGCGGTCGCATCGATCGCCGTCGCAGCTACTTCGTACCCCAGTTCGGTCCCGGCTCGGACTTCGCCGAGGATCGCCAACCTGCGCAACAGCTGCGCAACCCACCGGGGTGCCGCGCCGATTACCTCCTCGGCCAGGTAGTCATGGAATCGCTGCCCCGGGTGTGACAGCCGTTCCGTCGCCGCCAGGCGCTGATCCGGTCCAACCACCCGTAGCATCTCCACGGCGCAGTGCACGGCCGCCGGCCAACCACCGGTGCATTCCGAGACTCGTCCGGCCACGCCGGGTGGCTGCTTGCCCATGGCCGTGCGCAGCAGCGCATCTACATTGGTGACATCGAAGGCGAGGTCCGGCGCGTAGATCTCGGTGACGAGCCCGCGACCCCGCAGCCGCTGCAGGGAGAACGGCAGGTCCCGCCGGGATATCAACACCAGGTGCACCCGGTCTGCCACCCGCTGGCTCAGAATCTCGACGACCCGAGCCGCGTCGGGCTGCAGCACGTGCAGATCGTCGAGAACCAGTACCAGGTCCTTGCGCAGGAATTGCTCGATCCAGCGGCAGATCGCCGCGGCCGCAGCATCCACCTGGTTGCTATTCAGCGCCGCGATATCCGCGAGCGACACCGGCAGGTGGGTCTGCAATCCCTCGGACAGCGCGCTGAGCAGGCGTTCCGCGGCGCCGTCGTGGTCCTCGGCTTGCAGCCACATGGTTGGACGCCCGCGCGACCAGCTTGCCACCGCTGTCGACTTGCCCCAGCCGGCTGCGCCGATCACCACGCTGATCCCGCCGCTCGCGGCACGGTCCAGCAGCTGGTCAATCGAGGGACGCTCAACCCGCTCGCCGCCCGCTCGACGCTGCTCACCCGACCGTCCGAGACGTTCGAATAGCTCAGCCGGCTGTCTAGGCGGAGGAACGTAAGCGGCCACCACCACTTGAAGGTAGCCTCGATCACCGGATTCTTCACCCGGCAAGGGGTCACTAGACCCAGTTGCGGCGGCGGAACAACACGTACAGTGCGACCGACAGCACCACGATCACGGTGGTGGAGGCGTAGAAACCGGACGCATGGCCGAAACCGGGATACGGCACGTTCTGCCCGTAGAAGCCGGTGATGGCGGTCGGCACCGCGATGATGGCCGCCCAGCTCGTGACCTTCTTGGTGATGACGTTGAGCCGGTTACCCTGGATCGTGAGATTTGTCTCCAGGATGGTGGTCACCAGGTCGCGCAGGCTCTCGGTCCATTCGGTGGCGCGCAGCACGTGGTCGTAGACGTCCTGGTAATAGGGCGCCATCGCATCATCGACGATGCGCAGGTCGCGACGCATCACCGAGTTCACCACCTCCCGCATCGGCAGAACCACCCGGCGTAGCTGCACCAGGCTCTTTCGCAACTCGAACGAGCGGCGCTGCACGGCCACGTCAGGGCGGCTGTCGTCGAAGAGCAGGTCCTCCAGCGTCTCGATCTCGTCGTCGAGCGTCTGCACAGCGCTGAAGTGGCCGTCGACGACGAAGTCGAGCAGTCCGTGCAGCAGGAACGAAACCCCGTGCTTGGCCAGGTCGGGTGAGGAATCCCAGCGCGCCACCACTCCCTCGATGTCGAATTGGTCTGATTTGCGCACGGTCACCACGGCGCTGTGGGTGACGAACACGGCTACTTCGAAGGTGTCCAGTTCCCCGGTGACCGTGTCCAGCGTCACCGCGTATGCGGTGACGAACAGGTGGCTGTCGTACCGGTCGAGCTTGGGCCGTTGCCGCTCCTGGCCGGCGTCTTCCACGGCGAGTTGGTGTAAGCCCAGTTCCTCGCTGATGGTGGCCAGGTCGTCGGCATCGGGCGCGCACATGTCCAGCCACACGGTGACGCCCGGCTGCCTGATGTGCTCGGAGATGTCCTGCACCGGGAAGTTCTCGGCCTCGAGAACACCGCTGCGGTACAGCCGCGTACGTGTCATACCGGCAGGCTAGAAGCCGACTCGAGGTCGTGCGCGTCGCAATGAGATCCTCTCCAGGCGCCACCCCGAAGAGTCGCAGCGCCGGCGGCACCTGGGAGAGGAGACCTGTGAGTGAGCTGAGCTATCTCGAGGCGATCGTGGTGGGCGCCTTCCAGGGTGTCACCGAGCTGTTCCCCGTCTCCAGCCTGGGGCACTCCATCCTGGTTCCGGCGCTGGTGGGCGGGAGCTGGGCACGCGACCTGAGCGTGTCGGCACCGGAATCGCCCTACCTGGCGTTCATCGTCGGCCTGCACGTGGCCACCGCCGCGGCGCTACTGGTCTTCTTCTGGCGGGACTGGGTGCGCATCGTCACCGGTTTTCTCAGCTCGTTACGTCACCGGCGCATCCACAGCCCCGGCGAGCGGCTGGCCTGGCTGCTGATCGTCGGGACCATCCCGGTCGGGATCAGTGGCCTGCTGCTGGAACATCTGTTCCGGACCACGTTGGGCCGGCCCATCCCGGCGGCGGCGTTCCTGATGGCCAACGGGGTGGTGCTCTACGTCGGTGAACAGCTGCGCCGGCGAGCCGACGCCGCCACGCTGGCCCCGGTTGCCGCCAGGAACGCCGTTGACGCACCGGGGTCGGCTCGCGATGCCGGGGCCGCGGCGGATGCTCGGCTGTCCCGGATGTCGCTGGGCCGCGGCACGCTCATCGGTGCTGCCCAGATCCTGGCTCTGCTGCCGGGGATCAGCCGCTCCGGTGTCACGATGGTCGCCGGCCTGCTGCGCGGGCTGTCCCACGAGGACGCCGCGCGCTTCTCGTTCCTGCTGGCCACCCCGGTCATCCTGGCCGCTGGTGCGCTGAAGATCCCGGACCTGATCGGCCCGCTCGGCGCCGGTATCCGTGGCCCGATCATCGCGGGCAGCATCGCCTCGTTCATCAGCGCATACCTGGCGGTCCGGTTCCTGACCCGCTACTTCGAGACCCGCACGCTGACCCCGTTCGCCATCTACTGCCTGGTATTCGGAACCGCCGCCCTCATCTGGCTCCTCGCCCACTGACCCCCTCACCGACCCGCAGTCTGGATGCAGACTGCTGTTTTCGGGGCCTAGAAACAGCAGTCTGCATCCAGACTGCGATTTCTAGGGGGGCTTTAGAGGTAGGTGTGGCGGAGGGCGGATTGGTCGGGGAGATCGAGCGGGGGAAGGGGGTGGCCGGTGATTCGTTCCAGGATGTGGTCGGCCAGGGCGGGGTTGCGGGCCAGCACAGGGCCGTGCAGGTAGGTGCCGATGACGCGCTCGGTGAGCACGCCTTCGGTGCGATGGCGGGTCGCCGCCTCGGTGGTGCCGTTGCCGTTGCCGGTGACCACCCTTCCCAGCGCGGTCGTGCCCGGCCCCAGCGTGGTGATGCCGCGGTGATTCTCAAACCCGGTCAAGGGACCGACGCCGGGGATCGCGCAGGTGGAGATCACCTCGCCGACCGAGCGCCGGCGGCCGGGCGCGGTGGTGATGTCCAGCAACCCCAGCCCGGCGTAGTGCTTACCGCGGGTATCGGTCATGGACTGGCCCAGGATCTGCAGCCCGGCGCATACGGCCAGCGTCACCGCGCTGGTCTCCATGGCTCGGCGCAGCTCGGAATGGCGTCGCAGCCAGTCGGCGGCGAAGAGCTGCGCGGTGTCCTCGCCTCCTCCGAGCAGGTATACCTCGCAACCGGTCGGCGGGGCGTCCCGGGCGGTGATTGTCTGGATCTCGGCGGGGATGCCACGCCAGCGCAACCGTTGCGCCAAGATCGTGGCGTTGCCGGCATCGGAGTAGGTACCCAGAACGTCGGGCAGCAGCAGGCCGATCGTGACTGAGGATGGCGCGCTCACCTGGTGGCTGTCCGTTCCCGGCTCAGCCGACGGCGGAACTGATGGAAGGCGGTGTAGTTGGCCACCACGTCGATCTCACCGGGGGGCAGGGCCGCCAACGCGGCCAGCGGGTCTGGCACCGTCTGGTGGTTCAGGCCGGCGTAGCTCAGTCGCACGCCGAGGTCTGCGGCGCGTTCGCCGCTGGCCACCACGTGATGGCAGGTGAACTGCTCGAAGGCGACGTCCCACAACCACGAGGTATCCCGGCCGTCGGCCTCCCGGGCGTTGATGATGACCAGCAGCGGCCGCGGTTGGCTCAACATGGACGCCATCCCGGCCCAGCCAGCCGGGTTCTTGGCCAGCAGCAGCCGCAGATCCTGCGATCCGCGGCGCACCACCGCGTATCGGCCGGCCACCACGTCGACCTCGCGTAGTGCCGACGCGGCCCGATCGGCCGGCACGCCCAGGGCGCGGGCAGCGGCCAGCGCCATGGTGGCGTTGCTGAGGTTGACCTGGCCGGGCAATCGGATGTCCAGCGGTAGGACTGCGTCGGCGGTGCAGGCCTTGCCGGCGTCGATCCACCAGTCCGGGGTTGGGCGGGCCAGGCCGCACTCGCATTCCCACCCGGTGTCGGTGAAGGTGAGGGTACGGCCGCAACGGGGACACGTGGTTGCATCACCCAGCCAGCTGGCGCCGGCAGCCACCCAGACACTGTGGCCAGCTTGCGTCGCTGCCGACACGACCATCGGATCGTCGGCGTTGGCCACCACAACCGTGCGGGGATGCTGGGCCAGCGCGCGCCCCAGTGCCGAGGCGATTGCGCCGACCTCAGTCGCGCGGTCCAGCTGATCGCGGGTGAGGTTGAGCAGGACCACCACCGCGGGGTCGACGGCCTGGGCGACCGCGGTCAGGTGCAACTCGTCGACCTCGAGCACGGCGTAATCGGCGTCTTGGGCCTCGGCCAGTGCCGCCACCGCGCCGTCGGCCATGTTCGAGCCACCGGCGTTGTGGGCCACGGGTCCCGCGGTGCGCACCGCCGCCGCCACCAGGTGGCTGGTCGTGGTCTTGCCGTTGGTGCCTGACACCAAAACGACCCGGCGTCCGGTTGCCAGCCGTCGCAGTGCTTGCCGGTCCAGTGCCAGCGTCACCCGCCCACCGATGATCGACCCGGCGCCAAGACCCAGCCGCCGCGACAAGCTCGCGGTGGCCAATCCGGCCCGCACGGCAGCGCCTGTCCACCACCCCAACCGACGCCGCCCGGGGGGCGACAGCGCCGCCGGGCTCGCCCCGGGTGTCCGCACCACCATCGCTCCCAGCCTACTCACCGTTCTGCCCGGCCATGGTGGCGACGCGCGGTGCGTCACGGTGGCCTGGTTGTCCCCTAAATCATCCTGCGCAGGCGGCTGACGGCAGTATTCCCTACCCGGATCGACCAGGTTGTAGGTCCTCCGGTTGGAGGTGCCGATCCAGTGACTCGTGCGCTGGTGCCCCGGCGCCCGGGCCTCGTTGTTCGCCGGTGGCCAGCAACCACACGCCGGCCAGCGTGATGGCCAGTCCAGCTGCCTGAGCTACCGCCAGCACACCGGTGGCGAAGGATTCGCCGAAGACGATCCCGCCGAGACTCACGCCGATCACGGGGTCGACCACCATCATCGCCGCCAGCGGGCCGCCCAGTGGACCGCACTGGAAGGCGGCCTGGCTCAACAGGGCACCCACCAGGCCGGCGCTCAACGCCGTCCACAGCTCCCAACTGGTAGCCAGCGCGGGGAGCCCACCAGCATCGAGAATCTCTCCCCACGTTTTGACCAGCGCGGCGGATAGCGCGAATACCGAACCCGCGGCGGCACCCAAGCCCAGTGACCGCGCCCGGTCCTGCCTGCTGAGCGCGACTATCAGAGCGGCGCACGCCACGAGCGTGACCAGTATCAGCCCGGGTAGCCATTCGGTGATGCTCTGCGGATCCCGGGATTCCACCGTGGGTTGGACCACCAGGAAAGCCGCCAGGCCACCCACGGTCAGAGCGGCCGCCAGCAGTGCCCGTTTTCGCACCGGGAGCCCGAGTAGCGCCTGCATCGGCAGCGCGACCACCAACCCGACGGTCAGCAGCGGCTGCACCACTGACAGCGCACCGAGGTTGACCGCCACCATGTGCAACGCCACCGCGGTCACCTCCGCCGCGATTCCCAGCAACCACAACCGTTGGCGCGCAACCGCGACCAGCAGCCCAGGGTTGAGCGGGAACCGTCGGCGTACTCGATTCGCCCCCTGATGCTGCAGCACCGAGGCGGTCCCGAAGCACACCGCGGCCATCAGCGACAACACGATGGCGACCGTCACAGCGCGCCCAGCCTACAGCCTGTAGGTATGTCCTTCCCGGCGGCTAGCCCGCCCGAGTTGCGTATGGGTAACCGTGCGTCAGTGATGCCGGTCGTCTCGGCTGATAGCGAGCCGGGACTGGTGCTCACTGATGATCTGCTCAAGCTGGGCGGCATCTTCAGACAAGCGCGACACATCCCGGATCAACATCAGATCCGCGAGGCCAGCTGCGACGTCCGTCAAGACTTGCTTGCACCGGCGTGACGCTCGTAGGCCGATCGCGACCTCGGCGACCGTGCTGATCGGCACAACGCCAGCGCGGTCACACCAATCCTCCAGCTCCCGCACCTGCCGGTCGAGGTTCTCGTGACGGTTGGACCGGGCGTAGAGGATCGCGGTGCGCGGCATGCGGTCAGTGTGAGACAGCGACGTGGCTATGTCGAGGGTCCCAGAATTTGCCCTGAGCCATCGCACGTGGGCATCCTTGCCCCACATCCGTTCCCGACCCCTCTGCTGAGCGACCGCAGCCAGTATTCACCCACCGCGACGAGAGTGGCTGGCCCGCAGTGCGCCCACACCCGGCTGAGTAGCGAGTCCACGGGCTGCATGGTCACGGCTCGGCGACTGTAGGGCTGCGGTGGGGCACGATCGTGAGGTGGACATCCATGCGTCGAGGTGCGCGGTTCTTGCGTTGCACTGGCAGGTCAATGTGATCAAGCCGGAGGGATTCTTCGGTCCGATGCTCAGCGAACCAGTGGCGCGTAGTGGCGTCGTGCATCGTGCGGTGCAGTTTCACCGGTCCGCCCGCACGGCCGGAGTGCCGGTGGTGTTCACCCGGTTCACCGTGCCGGCCGGTGAGGGCGGTCTGGTCCGCAACACGGCGTTCATGAGAGCAGTCGGCGATGCGCAGCAGGCGTTCCGGCCTGAGGCCGTGGGCACGCAATTGATCGAGGAGATGGGCGAGCCGGTCGAGCACGATCACGTCGTCGACAACCAGAAGCTGTCCGGGCTCGCCGGTAATGACCTGCCCGGCTGGCTGGCGCAGCGTGGCATCGACACCGTGTTCGTCACCGGTGTCGCCACGAACTTGGTGGTCGAGCAGACCGCCCGGCACGGCACCGATCTCGGCCTGACGGTGCACCCGGTCAGCGATTGCGTCGCCGCGGCCAGCGAGGCCGTGCATTGCGCATCGCTGGCCAATCTGGACCTGACCACGGCGGGTTGTCTGACGGCGGCACAGGTGCTCGATCTGCTCCGATAACCAGGTAGGGTCCGCTTGATGATCAGGTCGGTGGCCGCGGTGACAGCGGCGGCGGTCGCGGGGTGGACCGCTCCGGCGCTGCTGCGCGGCAGGGCGCTGCGTGCCACCTTCTGTCCCGGACTGGCCGGCCTGGGCAGGCCGGGCCACATAGCGCTGACGTTCGACGACGGACCCGATCCGGACGGCACTCGGGCGGTGCTCGATGCGCTGGATCGGTTGGGCTGGACCGCGACGTTCTTCATGCTGGGTGCGCAGGTCGTCCGGTACCCGCAGGTCGCTGCTGCGGTGGTGGCGGCCGGGCATGAGGCCGCGGTGCACGGCTTCAGCCACCGCAACCACCTGGTCCGCGGGCCGGTCGAGGTGTGTCGCGACGTGGCGCGCGCCGCATCGTTGGTGGCCGCCGTGACCGGGACGCGGCCGACCTGGTTCCGGCCGCCCTACGGCGTGCTCACGTCGGCTTCGCTGGTGGCTGCCCGCCGCGCGGAATTGCGACCGGTGCTGTGGACCGCCTGGGGACGCGACTGGGAGGACCGCAGCCCGGCCCGGGTGGCCGCGACGGTCGGACGTCAGCTGCGCTCCGGCGGCACGGTGCTGCTGCACGACTCGGACTGCACCACCCCGGTGGCCGGCAGCTGGCGCGCCACGGTGGCCGCGCTACCCCGGTTGGCCGAGCGGGCCGATCAGCTGGGTTGCGCGATCGGCCCGCTGCGCGATCATCTCGACCGCTCGGGTCTGGAAAGCTCAGGCCGGTAGCGCGTCCTGGCCGGGTATCACCTGCTGGCCGCGCTCGGCGAGCAACCTCAGCACCAGCGCTGTGGTATCCGGGCTGAGCACGACGTGCCTGGGGTCGCTCCGGTCGACGGCCTGCTTGCGGATCGCTTCGACCAGCTCGGCGTCGTCCTTCGGCCAGGGCGCCAGCCCGGCGTCGGCGAGGACCTGGGAATTGGCGATGCCATGTCCGGGGATGGGCCGGTAGGTCACCGCGGGCAACCCGGCGGTCAACGCCTCGGTCAGCGACAGCCCACCCGCGTTGTGGATCAGCACGTCGGCGGCGGCCATCAGTTCGGGGACGTCGTCGCGCCAGCCCAGCGCGACGACTCCGGGCTGAGCCGACAGCTGCTTGCGGAGCCGATCATTACGCCCGCATAGCACCACCACTTCCCCAACGCCCGAGGAAGTGATCGACCGCACCACATTCGGCACGTCGCCCATCCCCAGCGACCCGGTCGCCAGCAGCACCACCAAGTCGTCGGGGGACAGCCCGAGCTCGGTGCGCAATGCCTGGCGACGTGCCGGGTCGACTGGTTCGGCGAACTTCGGTGACACCAGCCCGCCGACGGCCTGCATGGGCGTCTGGTAAACCAGCTCTCCCATCCGAGCGGTGGCCTCGGTCACCGTCACGTGGTGATCCACAGCGCGGTGCACCCAGGTCCGGTGCACGGCCGGGTCGGTGAGGAAGGTCACTAGCGTGGCGTTGATCCGCCCGGCTTCTTTTAGCTGGCCCAATGTCTGGCTGGACAGCATGTACGTGGACACCACCACGTCGTGATCACCAACCCAGCGCAGCACATCACGCTGCGCCACCCGGCACAGCCACAGTGCGACCCACCGCACCCAGCCGGTGCGCTCCAGGTTGGCGAACAACCAGTCGAAAAACGCCGGCCAGTAACCGACGCTCAGCCGGTAACCATCCCGCAGGATGAACCGGCACGCCCGCGGCAGCGCGTCCAGGTAGTCCCGGCGGTCGGCCGCAACCCCCGCTTTGGCCAGCCGGCTGACCAGCTCGTCAGCCGCACCGTCGTGACCTGCGCCAACGCTGCCCGATATGACCAGCACCCGAGTTGTTGTGCTCGTTGCCCGTCCGCCCATTTGGTCCCTACCTATCCCAGGCGCAGCCTGGCGAGTCAGGACGATCTCCTACAGGGTGTAAGAGACTAGCGGACACGCAGCGTGACTCGCGGGCGGCCGGTCAGTTCGGCCAAAGCCAGTAGATGAGCTGGTAGAAAGCGATAGTGGCCTGTACGGCCGCGATGGTGGTAGCCACGCCCAGCGCCAGCACGCTGCTGGGCACCAGGGGCTCGGGCCGGGGAGGATCGCAGCGCAACGCGGCGACCCGGGCCGACACTCCGCACCCGGTGAAGCGCAGCGCCATTGACGCTGCCGGCCAGGCGGGCATCCGGTTGGAGGATCCGCCGGCGAGGGCGGCCTTGGCCAGCGCCCGGGCAACCAGCGCCCGGCTTCCGGTCACCGTCGCGGCGTGTTCATCGGCGCTGCGCTCGACCAGGTACGCCACCGCCTCCCGCACCGGGATCAGCATCGGGTTGAGCGCGGCGCACACCTCGGCGGCGGCCCGCAGCCGGTGATGCCTGCCTTGCAGGTGCGCCCGCTCGTGGGCGAGCACGACCCGGCGCTCGTCACCATCCAGCGCCGTCAACATGCCTCGAGTGACGAGGATCCGTCCGGGGCGGCCCGGCACGGCGAAGGCGTGCGGGGCGTCCAAGGACACCACCGCGAGCTCGCCGCCTCCGCATGCGCCGCAGACCGCTCGAAGCTCTCTGTTCATGGCGCGCCGGACCGTCAGCACTCGCGCCACCCGCACAATGCCGAAGATCAGCGCAATCATGGCGGTGACACCGATGAGGGTGGGCACCGGATCCTGCAGCTGCACGCCCCGCTCGAGGGCTTCATCCGCGACCAGCGTGGTGTCCCCCAGCAGGGTGGCTGCCAGTAAAACCAGCCCCCAGGTGGCGGCCGCTGCGCAGAGCATGGCGGCGATGACGAACACGACGGCCCGGGTAGGCGCGATACGGGCCACGACGATCCGGCTGATCGCAGCCAGCAGCAGCGACAGCGCCGCCGGCAGGTACACGCTGATGGTCATGAGCGGCGCCTCAGTATTGCTCTCAGCATCCGGGCATCCTCCACCGACAGCGAGGTGGCGAACCGTTGCAGCACGGCCTGACGATCCCGGCCCCGGCTCAGCAACGCCTGCATCTGCTCGGCGGCCAGTTCCTCGGCGCCCTTGACGGGGAAGTACTCGTGGCGGCGCCCCTCGGCGACCCGGTCGATGAGCCCCTTGTCGTACAGCCGGACCAGGATGGTCTGCACGGTGTTGTAGGCGAGGTCACCGCCGACCGCCCGCCGCACATGGGCAGTGGTCAGCGGCCCATCGGCGGCCCACAAAGCGGCCAGCACCTCGGCCTCGAGCTCGCCGGCCGCGCGCCGGGCCGCCATCCTGCCGCGCGGGGGTCGCTGCTCGGGTGGCTGCTCGACCCGGGCTTGTTGGTCCTGACTCGTCAGATCGACCACCTGCGCTCCGCAGCTTCCCATGGGCGTCCCCAGATTACGCGCCCGACGTTTCGCCGAGGCGGCCTACTCTTCGGCGGGTCGGCGCAGCCGTTTGGTCAGCGTCCGGCGGCGCTTGTCGGCGAGGCGACGCTCGCGAGCGGCCCGGGAGGGTCGGGTCGGGCGGCGTGGCGGTGGGTCGGGCGCGAGGGCCTCACGCAGCATCGCGACCAGCCGCATGCGTGCTGCCTGGCGATTACGAAGCTGGGAGCGGTGTTCGGCGGCGACGATGGTGAGCACCCCATCGACCAGCCGCCCGCTCAACCGCTCGAGCACTCGAGCTCGCTGGGCCGGTGTGAACGCGGTGGATGCGGCCACGTCGAAGACCAGCTCGACTCGCGAATCAGCGGTGTTGACTCCTTGCCCGCCGGGCCCGCCGGCGTGGGAGAACCGCCACCCCAGCTCGGTCTCCGAAATCGAGACCGAGCCACAGATAGGCAGCATGGTGCGCACCTGCCCAGCATGCCCGCTCGGCTGGGTTGGCCGCTGTTGGAGACGTCCCGCACCCGGGTTGGTGGCCCTTGAAGGGCCACCAACTCAGTCTTCGGCGCCGGACTGCAGACCTTCCGAGATGAGGTCCATGACGGACGAGTCCGTCAACGTGGTGACATCGCCCATCTCGCGGTGTTCTGCGACATCACGCAGCAGCCGGCGCATGATCTTGCCCGAGCGGGTTTTCGGCAGGTCCGCGACCACCATGATCTGCCGGGGCTTGGCGATCGGGCCGATCTCCTGCGCAACGTGGTTGCGCAGTGCCTTGATCGCCTCCTCACCCTTGGCCTCGTCCTCGGCGACGTGGCCGCGCAGGATCACGAATGCGACGATGCCCTGACCGGTGACCGGGTCGGTGGCGCCGACCACGGCGGCCTCGGCCACCGTCGGATGCGATACCAGGGCGGACTCCACCTCGGCGGTGGAGATCCGGTGGCCGGAGACGTTCATCACGTCATCCACCCGGCCCAGCAGCCACATGTCACCATCGTCGTCGTACTTGGCGCCGTCCCCGGCGAAGTAGTAGCCCTGGTCAGCGAAGCGTGACCAGTACGTCTCGCGGTAACGCTCATCGTCACCCCAGATGGTGCGCAACATCCCGGGCCACGGCTGATCCAGCACCAGGTAACCGCCGTGGCCGTGGTCGACGCGGGTGCCGGAGTCATCGACGACGATGGCGCTGATGCCCGGCAGTGGGCACATGGCCGAGCCCGGTTTGGCCGCCGTGACGCCGGGCAGTGGCGAGACCATGATCGCGCCGGTCTCGGTCTGCCACCAGGTGTCCACGACGGGGCAACGGTCGCCGCCGATGTGCTCCCGGTACCACATCCAGGCCTCCGGGTTGATCGGCTCTCCGACACTGCCCAGCACTCGCAGCGACGACAGGTCGAACTTCTCCGGGATCTGGTTGCCCCACTTCATGAAGGTGCGGATCGTGGTCGGAGCGGTGTAGTAGAGGGTGACGCCGTATTTCTGCACGATCTCCCAGTGCCGGCCCTCATGCGGGGTGTTCGGGGTGCCCTCGTACATCACCGAGGTGGCGCGGTTGGCCAGCGGCCCGTAGACGATGTAACTGTGCCCGGTGACCCAGCCGATGTCGGCGGTGCACCAGTAGACGTCCTGGCCGGCCTTGTGATCGAACACGACGTGATGGGTGTAGGCGCACTGGGTGAGGTAGCCACCGCTGGTGTGCAGGATGCCCTTGGGCTTTCCGGTGGTGCCCGAGGTGTAGAGGATGAACAGCGGGTGCTCGCTGTCGAATGGCTCGCAGGTGTGCTGGTCGGACTGGCGATCCACCAGCTCGTGCCACCAGACGTCGCGACCCTCGGTCCAGTCGATGTCGATCTCGGTGCGCTTGACCACGACGACGTGCTGCACCGTTGAGGTGTCCTTGAGCGCGGTGTCGGAGTTGGCCTTCAGGGGGAGCGCCTTGCCCCGGCGGAACTGGCCGTCGGCGGTGATCACCAGTTTGGCCTGCGCATCGATGATCCGCTGCCGCAGCGCCTCGGCCGAGAAGCCACCGAATACCACGCTGTGCGGCATCCCCAGCCGGGCACAGGCGAGCATGGCGAAGACCGCCTCGGGGATCATCGGGAGCTGGATGGCTACCCGATCACCGGCCTGCAGACCCAGCGACAGCAAGGCGTTGGCCGCCTTGCACACCTCCCGCTGCAAGTCGGCGTAGGTGATGGTGCGGGTGTCACCACTTTCGCCCTCCCAGTGGAAGGCGACCTGATCGCCGTGACCGTCGTTCACGTGCCGGTCGACGCAGTTGTATGCGACGTTGAGCTTGCCGCCGATGAACCACTTGGCGAAGGGCGCGTTCGACCAGTCGAGCACCTGCTCGAAGTCGGTGTCCCAGTGCAACCGGTGAGCTTGGCCCGCCCAGAAGTCTTCCCGGTCGGCGTTGGCTTCGTCGTACATCGCCGCGGTGGCGTTTGCCTGCGCGGCGAAGTCCTCGCTCGGCGGGAACGCCCGGTTCTCGGTGAGCAGGTTGCTGAGTCGCTGGCTCTCGTCACTCATCGCGGCAAGACCTCTCCTGTGTCGCGTTCACCACGTTGCGCTGATGACGGTAGTAGCGTCGCCGACCCATGGCCACTGGGCGCCGGTGCTGGTGGACAGTCACGGCGGGCATCACGACGAGGACAACTTTCCCGCCGCATTTCGACGACATAAAGTGACGGTCCTTTAACGCTTCGTGATTCTCGGCGGCGATACTGAACTGGCGTCCTACGGTGTCGATGCTAGAGTCGGTTTATATCTCGTCGATCACCCACGCCGCTGTACTAGGAAGACGCTCCAATGATCAGCCAACAGGTGACACGTCGCCGATCAAAGAATCCGCGCTCCGGACAGTGGAACGTTAACGCTGCGCAACCTGCTGGCGCGACCTCTTTCGCCCGTTTTCTCTGGATCTTCACTACGCTCGGCATCGTCGTCGTGATCGTCGTCATTGGTTTCCTGATCGGCATTGTCCGAGCGCTCGAATCGATTGACGACGGTTTGTCTACGGCGTCTAACTCAGTGGCAGGAGCCACGGCTAACGTTCAATCCCTGCCGGACTACATCCGGGGAATCAACTCCGCGCTGAGCGACATCGACACCGCCTTGAAGCCGATCCCGGGTCAGGTGGCCGGCATCAATGATTCGTTGCAGTCCATCGGAGGTTCGGGGCAGCGCGTTGACAGCTCTTTGAAGGACACCGCTCGTTCGTTGAGCAACACGTCGGGATCGCTGGTCAACACTTCCAACTCATTGAGTGGCGCGGCCAAGTCCTTGGGAAGCAGTTCCCACTAGGGACGGCAGCGAGTTCGTTCGCGGCGTTGCACAGGTTGTACTGGCTGGTCGCCAACGTGGCAGCTGGTGGGCCGGCGCGTTGGCGGTTGATGATCTGCTCTGGGTCGATGAGCTGTCGTTACGGTGGCTGATCTATCTATGGCGGCGGCTGGAAGGGCTGCCGGTGCTGATCGCAGCCAGCACCCGCCCACCGCGTCGGGAGCATGCGCCGTTGCTGGCTGAACTACTCACCGTGGACCGGGTCGAAGTGTTGTGTCCTGGGCCGCTCAGCCAGCCTGCCGGTGGCCCGCTGATCCGTGAGCAGTTGGGCCGCCAGCCTGATCCCGCCTTCGTAGCGGCGTGCACTGCGGCCACTGCCGCAAATCCTTTTGTGCTGCGCGAGTTGCTGTTCGATCTGGCCGCAGACGGTGTTGAGCCGGCTGCTGCGCAGGTGCCGGCCCTGGCCGAGCGGGTTCCCGCTCAGGTGCAACGGGCGGTGCTGGTCCGATTGGGACGGCCACAGTGGCGGCGTGAATCGCTTCTGCTTCCGGCACCAAAAATACAAGAGCTGTCTGTCCCACAATAGTCATACGTGCTGTCTATCAGCATGGCGACCAGTCCCGGACATCCGCGGCTTGGCCAGCCTGGGGCGCCGCCCCGAGGGCCCGGCACTTCCGAAGCTATGGGGGAGTGCACGAGAAGCGGCGGCTCGGGCTCCGTGGCACCGTGGTCACCAGGCGCACCGGCTGATCGGCTCCAGGGGAGACAGTGGCATGGCGCAGCGCATCGCTGAGAACACCTGGCGGATCCAAGGGCGCACGGTGACCCTGCCCGTGGTGATCCGGAACTCCCTTGTCGCCGCCGCGGTGTTCTCCTGCTCCGCCGACGCAGCCCGGAGGGCCGTGACGGACGAGCGGCTGACACCCCTGACCATCGCGGGCCGGTGTCTCACCGGCTTGATAGTCGTCAAGTACCGCGATAGTGACCTCGACGCCTATGACGAGGTCGGTTTGATGGTCGCGGTGCGTGGCCCGGATCGCGGTGCGATCGGGGCCTACCTCATAGAGCTGCCCGTCACTCAGACCTTCACGCTTGAGGCCGGGCGCGCGATCTGGGGCCTGCCCAAATGGCTGGCGCGCAGCGCCATCTCGTTTCGCCGCAGCGGGGTGGAGGTGGACCTCTGCGACGGTGCGCGATTCGTGCTTGCCGCCGCGTTGCAGGTGGGCCGCCTGCGGATCCCGATTCCGATCACCGCGCCGATGCCCTGCTGGGCGGTTCGTCCGGATGGCCCGGCCGCGGGCGAACTCCTCCATGGCGCTTTCCGGGTCCGCCTCCATGATTTACGCATCCGGCTGGGAGGGGCGCGGCTCGTGCTCGGCGAACATCGGATGGCTCGCAGCGCCCGCGCCCTGGGAATGTCCAGCCCTGCGCTGTGCACCGTGGTGGCCAGAATGACCGCCGAGCTGGACGCGTTGCCCCCGCTCGGTGGCCATCCTGACTAGCCGCGTACCGGTTCGGCCCGCAGCTGGCCGGGGTTCAGGTGGCGGCTTGTCCAGCCGGGTCCGGTGGTGTGCTGGTGGTCCCACCACCATCACCCGTCGACGTTGTCCCGCCACCACCGGGCGACGTCGGCCCACCACCACCGGGCGACGTCGCACCACCGCCACTGCCACCCGTCGTCGACGTCGGCCCACCACCACCGGGCGACGTCGCACCACCGCCACTGCCACCCGTCGTCGACGTCGG
>Ga0134126_10001844_pt1 | contig 26923 bp, 29 predicted proteins | sample KB31752_FD_96881 | JGI IMG/M metagenome (GOLD analysis project Ga0134126, IMG submission 96881) | Terrestrial soil microbial communities with excess Nitrogen fertilizer from Kellogg Biological Station, Michigan, USA - KB3-175-2 | ecosystem: Environmental > Terrestrial > Soil > Unclassified ... | reverse complement strand
TTGCCGCGGGCATCGTGTTATTTGCGATCGCTCTGGTGTTGATTTTCTTGCTCGATTTTGTGCTGGCTTCTTTTTCATCGTCCAAGCGTGAGCTCGCATGATTGCGCGCCGGGAAGTTCTGATCGGTGCGGCGTGCGTCCTCGGCAGCGGAGCCGCCTTGGCGCTGAAGCCGCGGCGCAAGGTCTCGCTGCTGCCGGCCGGCGCGAAACTGAGCGATTTTCTGCCTCGCAAGTTCGGGCCGTGGGATTCTCGCGATGTCAGCGATCTGTATGCACCTGAGACGCCGGACAGCCTCCAGGCAAGATTATATGGAGAGACGGTCGCACGCCTGTATACCGACCGCAGATCGGGCGCACAGATCATGATGCTGATGGCGCATGGAGACAGCCAGAGCAACGAACTGCAACTTCACAGGCCGGAAGTCTGCTATCCCGCCTTTGGTTTCGCATTGACGGCCAGCACTCCGCTCGAGCTGCAGATCGGAAAAGGCGTGACGCTTCCGGCCAGGCAGCTTGTCGCTCAGTCGAGCCAGCAACGGCAGGCATTGGTCTATTGGACCCGCTTGGGGGAATATTTTCCGGTGAGTGTTACCGAGCAGCGCCTCAATCGCTTGGACGCGGCCATGCACCGCTATATTCCCGACGGCTTGCTGGCCCGATTTTCCATGGTTGAGTCAGATGCGAGCATCGCGTTCAAGGAGATTTCGATATTCATTCCCGCTTTGCTCGCCCAGGTGCCGGGCGACCGCCTCAGCGTGTTTGTGGGAACCGCAAGAGCGCAACGGTTTGCACGATCGACGTAAACCTTCGTTAAAGTTCGACTCGATCAAACGGTTTCAGAACGAAAAGGATGTAACCGACAACCGCAATTGTTAACGCGATGGCGGTCCATTTCTGGTCATGATTGCCCAGATAATTGGCGCCGGCGCAGCCAAGAGCGGGTGGCAAATAGTAAATAGTCCGGTCTGACGGTCGGGTGGGGCCTGTAGAACGGTGCAAAAACAGGATCGCAAGGCCACCGAATATGACGACGGTCACCCAATCATATATAGTGTCCATGCCCCGTTCATTCTTTCACAAGTAGCTGGAACTGCCGCTGCATGCATCAGCAACGACCTGGCAATGTCGACGCTTCGAAAGTCAGCGTGATCGTACCACATTACGACGATTTGCAGGGCTTGGATATCTGCCTCTCGGCACTGGCGAAGCAGAGTCTTCCCAAGGCTGAATTTGAAATCATCGTGGCGGATAACAATTCACCGCAGGGGCTGGAAGGGGTCGCCAGGGTTGTTGCGGGGCGCGCGCGCCTGATCAGTATAGTGGAGAAAGGCGCGGGCCCGGCGCGCAACGGCGGTGCTGCCGCGGCAGCCGGCGAAATTTTGGCCTTCCTGGATTCCGACTGTGTTCCAGAGCCCCAATGGCTCGCCGAAGGACTAGCGGCTTTGGCAGGCTACGATGTGGTGGGGGGAAGCGTCGCTGTCCTTGTACACGATCCAGGAAAATTGACTCCCGCGGAAGCGTTCGAATGCATTTTCGCGTTCGACATCGAGCAGTATCTCGAACGCAAGGGATTCGTTGGCTCCGGCAATCTGTTCTGCCGGCGGGATGTGTTCGACCGGGTGGGCGGTTTTGCCACCGGTGTTTCGGAAGATGTCGACTGGTGTCATCGCGCTTCGGCGAAAGGCTTTCATATTGGATTTGCACGTAAGGCGGCGGTAGGGCACCCGGCGCGCCGATCCTGGACCGATCTCAAGCGCAAATGGGCCAGGATCAATTCGCAGACCTACATGCTGAAATTGAAGAAGCGCAGCGGAAAACTGGCCTGGGTTTTCAATTGTCTTTTGTTGCCCATATCCGCCTTTGTCCATACACCGCGGGTTTTGATGTCCGACAAGCTGTCCGGCCGTCAAAAATTCGCCGCACTCGTTATCCTCTATCGCATACGATTATGGCGGAGCTGGGATTACTGCAGGCTCCTCATGCTTGGCCCGTCGCTTGCTTAACCCAGCGTCTGCCTGGACATTCAGTCTCATTCTGAGGACCAAGACGCCCGGGCGGTGCGGCAATACCAGTTGGTAGAAAAATATTCACATATCCGGTATTAATCATGGGATTCGTCCGTTTTATGGTTTGGGTTCAATAGGTTCGCGGCAAGGTGATTTTGTGACTTTCAGCAAGTTCGCCGGCTGGATCGGCATCGGAAGCAAGGACGCTGCCGGCGATAAGGCCAGCGAGCCTTCGGACAATCCGACGACTGCCCAGAGGAACTCTGGCGCAGGCCTCAATGTGCCGTTCCCGCGGTTTCGTGCTTCGGCCAGCGATCAACTTGGGCCGCAGGCAGATTCGGGCTTCGCCCGCTCGCGCATGAAGTTGTTGGAATATTTCACGCCGTCGCAACCTGTAAGCGACCGCAAGCGGTTCGCCGGCCGTTCCGATGTTTTGGGCTCCGTCATCCGGGCGATCGAAGAGCAGCGCCTGCATGTGGTCGTCTATGGCGAGCGAGGCCTTGGCAAGACCTCGATCATGCACGTCCTTACCCAGGCAGCACGAGAAGCGCGCTATTTGGTCGTGTATGTCTCCTGTGGCGCCGACTCCAGCTTTGATGAGGTCTTCCGGACGGTGGCCGCCCACATCCCGATGCTGTTCCACAGCACGGTTGGGCCGACCTCCCCCGAGGCTGAAGGGGGCAAGACCCTAGCCGAACTGCTGCCGGCCACACCGATCTCTCCGCGCGTCGCCAGTGACATGCTTGCAAAAGTGGTCGGTACGCGCGTTGTTGTAGTGCTCGATGAATTCGACCGGTCGCATTCCAAGGAATTTCGACAGAGCATAGCCGAGTTGATCAAGAATTTGTCGGATCGTCTGGTGCGTGTGCAGCTGGTGATCGCGGGTGTCGCCGGCAATCTGACCGAGCTTCTGGAACACATCCCTTCGATCCAGCGCAATCTGTTTGCTCTCCAGGTTCCATGGATGCCGCCGGCCGAGATCAGAGCGCTGATCAGGAACGGCGCCCAATTGTGCGGGTTGAGCTTCGACGAGGCGGCGGAAAGTGCGATTGTCTACACCGCACATGGCTCGCCGTATCTTGCAACGCTGCTCGGCCATCATGCCGGCATGAATGCGATCGACGCCCAGCGCGCGCGTGTTGGCGCCTCCGATGTTATCGCCGCCATTGCGGCCGCCACGAATGAGTTTTACGGGCGGATGTCGGGCAGAGTCCGCAACCTGCTGAAACATTACACGAGCGAAGATCTGGTCGGCTTTCTGGGGATGATCGCCGGTGTATCGCTTTTGTCGAATGGCTGGTTCCGGCTGGAAGATCTTTGGGCGGGGGCCGCGAGCAGGGGAGGGGCTGAACGCGCCGAGTCTGTGGTGGCAGATCTGGTCGGCATAGGATTGTTGATCGAGAGCAAGGCCGATGGGGTGCGCAGCTTCCGGTTCTCTGAGGATGGTTTGGCCGCTTATTTGTGGCTGCAGGCGTCCGCTGTGAAATTGCGCGCTGAGCAACGGCCTGCGGCGACGCCCAATGCGACAGTCGCGCTGGCACAGGGCAAAAAGCAGAACTAGGCGTTGCCTCGGATGCCTTATCGCAACCGCGGGATGCCGCGCCGTCCCAAAAGACCTGCAAACCAGCCGGAGAGTCCGTAGAAGTATTGGCGGAACGCTCCCTTGCGGAGGTATCGCAGCGCCAACAGCAACAATGCGGCGGCGCTCGCAACCGGCAGATGGGACGGGAAGTGGATCCGTGTCACCAGCATTTTGTTGCGCTCATCGAGGTATACGGAGAGCTTGGAGCGGTCGCTGACGGAAATGGATCTTCCCGTGCTTGTGCCCTGGTGGTGCAAAACCTTGGCGCCGGCGGCAAATCCCAGCCTTAGACCTTGCTGCGCAGCCGTAAGGCACCAATCGATCTCCTCGCAATAGAGGAAAAATTCTTCTGACATCAGTCCCGCACGCCGGACGAAATCGCGGCTTACCAGCATGGAAGCCCCGCTGAGATAAGTTTGCTCCTGCTCAATTCGGGTGGCGTTCGGCGTTGCGTCTAGAGGGCTGCCCAGGCCGATCGAAACGGCCCTGGCAAGCCAGCTTCGCCATTTGCCTCCATAGGATGCGATCTCGCCGTCAGGAAAATACAAAGTTCCGCCCACCGCTTGCACGTCACCCTGGTTGAGACGTTCGACCAAGGCGGCCAAGGCGTTGGGCTGGGCTTCCGTGTCGGGATTGAGAACCCACCAGGCGTCAGCAGACGACGAGGCGTTGATGCACTGATTGACTCCACTCGCGTAGCCGTCGTTCGCCGGGGATTTGATGACCCTTATCTGCTGGCCACCCGGTAGCGCCGTGGGCAGGACGGCCTGCAGAGCCTCATAAGTTGGTTGGCTGCCGTTTTCGCAAATGATGATCTCAAAGTCGGAATATATGCTCTTGGCAATTGCATTGACGCATCTCTGCACGTCAGCAACGTTGTTGTAACCGACAATGGCGATCGCGACGTGGGTGCTCATGTCCTAAATTCCAGGGAGCGCAGCGGCGGGTTCAGGGCCGGGGCAATGACATCATCCGTAGCTCGCAGCAAAAGCACGAAGTGCGATTCAGGCGCAAGAGCGGGCCAATTGAGTTAACCTTGTGGCACACGTAATTTAGCATGGTGGACAAAAATTGGCCGCATGACGTCCGTCAGATGCTAAGACCGGATGGCTCGGGCCTGCCGGCAGGCCGAGCAACCATGCTTGTTCCAATGGGTTTGGTCTTGTATCGCGACAACCGTCAATCCGAGAGCTGCTTGAATCGTGGGCCTGCAAACCAGCTATAGCACCCCGCAGCGGATGAGCGGCAAGGTAATTGCGACAAAGGTCGCTGTGGTTCTCCTGAACTGGAATGGCTGGCGTTACACGATAGCGGCTGCCAAATCCCTGGGCTCGTCTCCGGGCATCTCTATCGTGACCATAGTGGTCGACAATGCCTCGACGGATGGTTCTTTGGAATATCTTCGCGCGGCGCTTCCGGAAGCTGAGATCATTGCGCATCCGGTAAATGCCGGTTTTGCGGGTGGGTGCAACGTCGGCATGCGGCGCGCACTGGATTTGGGCTGCGATTATGTTTTCTTGCTCAACAATGACGCGTTTGTTGAAGCGGCGACCATTCCTGAACTTGTGGCAGAAAGCAGGCGCCTTCACGACAAGGCGATATTGGGCAGCGTTGTGCGTTACGCGGACTCGACAGGATATCAGTATTTCGGTAGCCGCTATTGCAACCAGAAGGCCCATCCGGTCTGGTTCAAGGCTCCCGAGGACGATTGGTTGCTGGAACAGCCACTGATCGAAACGGATTTCGCGTTGGGAGCAGCGCTATTCGCTCACAGGGACATCATCAGCCAAGTCGGCATGTTTGATGACAGATTTTATCTGACCTACGAAGACGTGGACTTCTGTTACCGCGCGCGAAGATGCGGGATAGGATGTGCCATCGTCACCAGCTCGATTGTGTACCACCATGCCAGTGTGTCGATGGGGCCGGAATCGGCGCCTCTGCAGACCTACTTTCTGACTCGGAACGAGTTGTTGTTTTCGGAAAAGAATGTCGGCAGGCTTCAGCTCCTGCGGCTTTATTGTTTCAGGCTTGGCCGGCTGTTTGTGAGAATTCTCCGGTCGATGGCCAATGGCACGCTGTCCAGCCCGGTTTTCAGGGCCATGTTGCTGGGTTATCGTGATTATCTGTTCCGCCGTTTTGGCGAATGCCCGCCGGTGATCAGGCGCTCCACAGTGGCGTTTTTAAACAACAGCTCGTCCAGCTAACCCGCCGGTCGACGAGCGGAAAGCTGCGTTCGTAACGAGCGGTGGAATTAGGAGGCGGCGCGGCGGGCAACCCGGATGACGTTATCCCGGATTGCCGGCCGCACTTCGGCCGGTGTCGGTGTCTTGGGCGCGATGGTCGCAGGCGATTGCCGTGTCAAAAGCGTGACCGCCTTCGCCACCAGGGACCAGTATTGGAAATCTGCCTCATCGCCGCGGGCGAGGGCCGTCTCCATTTGGTCGCCGGCCAGCATTTCGGCCTGTAAGCCAAATTGGGCCACCAGGTCGGAGGCGGTGTTGAGCGGATTTTTGTGCACGCAGCTACCCTTTCAGCCGCTATAGCACTAGGATCGTTGAACAAAGGTTAGCGCGAAGGTTGACGGTGAGATTGCCGCACCTGATCAACTACGCAACCAATGGAAGGGCTACGAATTTCCGGAAAAAGGATATTGCTATGAAACTGCTTGCTTTATCCCTTGTTTCGCTTGGCATCATCGCGCCCCCCGCTGCTGCTCAGGTCTCGAACGGGACGGTTCCGGTGCCCCCGACCTTGGCTGGTCAGAACGTGAATGGCTCCAATGGGGCCATGGATCGCTCCAATGGCTTTCCCACCGCGGGGATTTCCACTCCCGAGTCGACCGGGGCCAGTCCTGGCGCTGTCCCCAGTGGTGACGGTACGACGCGAAGCGTACTTCCTCCGCCGCCGTCTGGGATTCCGACGGGGCCAGGGAACGCGTCCCCGCCAAATCCTTGATATAGGCATATAGTCCTAATTTCTCGGCCGGCTGGTCCGGCCCGGGTCTTGCTCCTTGCCAGGTACGCGCGCCAAGCGCGTACCAAAACGAGACAGGGCCCGGCGACCATGCTTCACAATTTCATCCTGCTGCTCTTCGCTTTTGCCGGAGGGCTCACACTGTCTGGCCTGGTTGTCAGCTGCTACCGCGTCGTCGCCACGGCCGCCACGGAAGAAAACCCGCTTCTCTACTATCCCGTGATCGCTTTTGCTGGCGCCAGCATCCTGATGGAGAATGTCGTGCGGTGCCACAAGTCCGAACAAGTGAGCGTGCGTGTTGTAGCCGCCATGTGCAGCTTTTTTTGGTCTTCCATGCTGGGCCTGTTGCTGCTTAGCGCGTGCCACCTGTCCTGAGTTTTCCTGTTCATTGCGCAGGGAGCGGATTGCGCCCTCAAGAGTGGTTCGGCACAGGCAAGTGAGAGCGTCACCGGCGAACGCACCGCCGTAATTCATTGATGGCTATTTCCGTTTGATCCGTAAACCGAATGATACCACACTGCTAAAATGCACAATCCAGGAAGGAGCCGTTCAGCAATTGCTCACCACGGTGGGTTAAGATCGGCCTCCGATGTGCATGCCTTGCCAAATCTTCTGACGGCTTCGAGATCAACTCTGATGACGCGAATCATCCAGGCCGTGGTCGTTGCCGGCTTGCTTCTTTGTTCCGCTTCCGCGCTATCTGCCGCGCCGCTGGCGCCGTCGGACCCGAAAGCGCGGGAACAGCTTTTGCGGCCGGCGGGCAATTCGCCCCTTGCCGAACTTCGACCGGGCGCTCTGAACGCTTTTCCCACCGCCTGGTGGAACTGGATATTTGTAAGCCTATTTGCTTTTTTCGGCTGTGGGCAGTTCGTGCTGCTGCTTTATCAAAGCAACGTAATTGGCAAGACCCTTGCGGCCACGCAAAAAGCGGCGGATGTCGCGGAACGGACAGCGGCCGAATTTGAAACGCCGTTCCTGTTTCCCGTGCTGGTTTCGAGCACTGTCGCGGAAGACCTGCGGTCTCTCCAGGAAGAAGCGGTCCCTGACATGGGTGTATCGCCGCAGGTTTGCTTCACCATAAAGAATTTCGGTCGTACCCCGGCCCTTCTTCAAAGAGCCAGCGCGGTCTTCTTTGTCGGGGAACTGGAAGAGGCCCACAACGATCCCGTCTCCGGCCGGCTTCCCGAGCTCATGTTGGAGCCCCTGGGCAGCCTGATATTGCCTCTGGAACGGGCCATAGACCGGCCGATCGATCGGGCGGTGCTCGAATCCGTGAAAAACCAGAATGCGCGAATTTATCTGAGGGGCCGCATCACATTCCTGGACGTCTTGGGGAATCGCTATGAGCAGATATTCTGCTTCACCTGGGATATGGAAACGGGCGGCTTTATCCCCTGGGGACCGCATAGAAATCGGCGCAAGCGTCTGAGCAGCAGAAGGCGCCGACTGAGCTGAGGTCTAGCCGGACCGTCTGCGGCGCTTTCGCCGTCTGTTTCTCAAGAAAAAGAGGCGCAGAAGAGACAGTGTGAGAAGGGCCAGGCCGCCGCCCAGCTCGTAAAGCCGTGGCGGACCGCCAGGCGCGAGCACGCCCACCGCGATACCCGCCAATCCTGCGGCCATCACGAAATACCAGAAAGGCCGTTTTTCCTTGCTGCTCTTCATTACGGGGGAATTAAGACGCAATTCGGCTGAACATATGGTCCAGAACTCGCGTATGTCCAACGGAAAGCCGTTCATGCAACGCCTGTTACTCTGATATCCACCGGAGGTTCTCACGACTTCCGTGGCTTCTCACCGTTATTGGTACGAATGCACGCAAATTAACGATGTCCCCGCTTTTTCTTCGCGGCCAGAGGCATAGAACCTATTCTAGGAAACAGGCGCTGAAGGTCCGGGTCCACCCCTTTGTTGAAACATGGCAAATTTCGTCATTTGTTTGGAAATAAAAGAGCGTAGTCGCGATTACGATCAACTGCGCCAGTTACTCGCGAAGATGGCTGCGGCTCAAGTACTTGAGACTGTCTGGTTTGCATCAGTGGCCGGCCGTGCGGAACAGTTGCGTGATGCGCTGCGGACAGCAATCTATCCTGGCGACTCCATCGTCGTGGTTCGTCTCCAGGACAACGGAGCGGCCGATTGGGCAACCCACCAGGACCCGCCGGACGGTCTGCGATGGCTCCAGGCGCATTACCGATAACATCCTTGGTTAAGCTGTCCGTGTCACGAAGTCTGTCACAACTGGCGCTATTGTTGCATCGGCTGCTTTAGGGCTTTTGATTAAGGCTTCGCTTGGCACAGCGTTCACATCTCGCCGCTCTCGATGGGCTTCGTGGCATTGCCGCAGTTTCCGTGGTGTTCTTTCACCTGGGCCATTGGCTGGGCATGCCGCTTCTCGCCGCGAACAGTGGCCTGGCCGTGGATCTGTTTTTCTGCCTCAGCGGATATGTGTTGTGTGTGGCCTATCAGGATCGGCTTAATCATGGCCTTTCCGCGCTCGATTTTCTAAAAATACGACTTATCCGCCTTTGGCCCCTCATGGCCCTCGCAACGGTGCTCAGTTTCGTCTTCGTGGCTCTCCGCCTCATTGTAAAAGACCAGTCCGTCAATCTTGATCTGCTGATCCTGGCGCTGGTCCTGGGCTTTCTCAGTCTTCCGTTCTTCCACGCGCCTGCCGAGCTTGGCGGTCCCCAGGTCTTTCCGTTGAACGGACCGCAATACACACTATTCCTCGAACTGCTCGCCAATCTTGTCTGGGTGATCGAGCGCCGTTTGACATTCAGATGGTTGACCGGGCTCATGACCGTCATCGCCTTGTCGTTGGTCCTGGTAATGGGCCTTGGCGGAGACCAGACGTCGGACTTTTGGAGCGGCGTTCCACGCGTTCTCGGGTCCTACTTTCTCGGGGTGATGATTTATTCATTCCGCGACCGCATTTCAGCTCGCCTCGGGGACCCTCTGTTCTGGTTCGGCGTCCTCTTCATGCTGGTCCTGTTCTACATGCCGGCATCAGCCGGACTGGTTCCGTGCATGCTCTGGATTGTTGTCGTCAGTCCTATGCTCGTGCTTACAGGCGCCAGGATCGAGCTGCCACCATTGTTGAATGCCAGCGCCCTGTGGCTGGGACGGCTATCCTATCCGATATATGCCCTGCATTATCCGATCTTTTGCTGGGTGAACGGGGCGTATCTGAGCTGGTTCCAGCGCCGCGATATATTTATTGAAATCCCCCTGTGTTTCGCGGCCGTTATGGGGGGCAGCTATTTCGCCCTGGTCTTGTTCGATGAGCCGGTCCGTGCGCTGTTGACTTCCCGCGGTCGCCGCAAAGCCCCTCTCATGATCCAACCAACAGACTCGATCGCAGCCCCAAAGTAAGTGAATGCAGCCGTCGGCCTGGACTCTTTCAGGCCATTCCCGATATGTCCGAAGCGGCCAAAGAGGCTTGGTCTCCGATCAGGTCCGTGCAATTTTGGCTGGCTGGCCACTGCCTTACCTTCATCGAGGAGCTGCTCGAGAATGGTCGCCCGATGCGTCACGTCGCCAACCTCGCGGTAATCAGGCTGCTCGTTGGAGCGGCTCTGTGTGTGCTGGCCATATTTTTCATGGATGGGCCGGTGGCGCGGCTTTTCTCGGAAAGCGTGCTGTATCAGGACCAGAAGAAATATGCCGTAGGTTCGGCTCTGCTTTTGATTCCACTCATTCTGATCGCCGCAATCTTGATAGTCTGGCAGAGGCGGCGGTTTCACGGTGCCAGGCACGCCATCATTCTTATTTCAATAAGCGCCGTTCTCGCTTTGGTGACCAACGATATATTTCTCAAGCCGATATTCGGTCGCATGAGCGTGGACGAATTTTTATATTGGCCCTCGCATTACGGCTTTTATTTTTTCAAAGGCGGTTGGAAGACCAATTTTCCTTCCGGGCACATGGCCCTTGTTATTGCCGGTGTGACGGTTGGCTGGCGCGAATTCCTCCGTCTGAGATGGTTGTTTGTCGCCGTCGTCGTCGTCGTGGCTTTTCTATTGCTTTATGGCGAATGGCATTTCGTGTCGGACCTGATAGCCGGCGCGTTATGGGGAAACCTTGTCGCGCTGGCGGTTGTCGCGGCATCGGACAGGTTGCAGAGTGACCCCCTCGAGGGAGACAGACCTTAAGCAGCGGCCAGGCCTCTTACGCGTCGTAAAACCGAACGCGCGCGGCTTCCCGATAAGGATCACCGAAATGCAGCAGGGCGGTTGCGCGAATCTGGTTGGGATCGCATGGTTCATTGGCGTGGATGGTGCGATAACCCCAGAAGAAATAAATATTCCCTGGCAGCATCGGCACCGCGACCGCGCCGCATATTCTGCGCCGGGCAATCAAGGTCAATGCCCATTGCGAAAAGCGGTTGTCGACCAGGAATTTGTCAAAAAGATTTCGCAAATAGGACCGCCGCACCGCTCGTACATTGGGAAACAGGACGAGGTCACCCCGATCGCCCACCTGCGGAATGATGATGGGGATCAACACCGTCAAAACATAAGTGTCATAATGGAAGAAATAGGAATTCTTGCGTCCGACTTCGCCATTCAGGCAGCGGACGACCTGGTAGAAATCTCTTTCTGTTGCCGCGCCCGACTCTGACAGCCTAAGAAGCTCACGGCATAGAAGCTGGAATTCCGTTGAAGCCGGTATTTTCGCCAAAGCGGTCTCGCTAAAGGTTTTTTTATCCTGCAGGACCGCGTACTTGCCGGTGGGATCCAATCCGGCGCCACAGACAAGAGATCGCAGCTGTTTGAGATCGTCGTCGGAAAGACAATTGGCCAGACAAGCAAATCCCTGTCGGTCCATATTGTCAGCCAGCGATCGGATCAGTTCGGCCGCGGCCGAATATTTGAAAATATCGCCCATGGATCACCTGCCAGTGCGGGCCAATTCAAATTGCTTAGGGGTATAATTTCAAAAGCAGTTGAACCGCTGATGACGATCCGGTATCGCGCATCGTCATCAGGAAAGGTAGCACAAGGCTCGCGGGCTCATAATGAAATCAGATCGCGTCGGACATTCTGTCAACAGATGCGCGTGAACTTACAACCCGATCGCTGTAGATTGGCGCCCCATCCAGCGCTGTGAAACGAATCTCCATCCCGTCGGGAATCGGCGCATTCAGCAGATGCCAGGCCGCCGGGAATCGCACGGTCATGGGTCCGGTGAAGGACAGCGGAAAACATTGTGTGACCATGCGATAGTCGATGACGCCGGCAAAGTGGGTACGCCAGTGGGTGTCGCGGCCGCCGGCAGACAAATCCCAGCACAAGAGATCGAAAGGCAGCCAACCTGCGCCGTCTTGCCAGATTTCCGACCAGTAGTGATAGCCGGGCGCCAGTTCATACAGCATGTAGCCGCTGGCAAGGCGCGCGGGGATTCCGCAGGCCCGGCAGATCGCAATGAAAACGCTGGAGCCGAGCTGACAGTCATACCAGCCATTGTCCAACACCCAATCGCCGGGCGCCTGGGTGTCCACCTGATCATAGCGGACCATCCCACAACTGAGTTCGTCGAGCAGAAAATTCCAAGCCTTCAAAGCCACTTCCAGAGGATTACCAGCGTCAGAAAAAGCCGCAGCAAGTTCTGCGATGCGCGGCGTGATCCGGATAAGTCCTTCCGACGGACGCAGATAAAGCTCCCGCTCTTCTCCGCCCAACGTCTCGGCATTGTTGCTTTGCTGAGTGCCGTTCGTCGTGAAATCCAGAGCGCCACCGACTTCCAGCGAACCTGGCTCGTTCATTATTGCCTGGAATTCAAGCCGGCCATTGGACTGGGAGATGCTGACGCCGGCGCCGTCAGGAGAAATCGGCTTTACCTGAATATCCCGGGCGTGACTGGCCAGGGGCAGGGGCAGGCGCAGTCGTAGCTTGCGATTGGAAGACGAGTTTTGGAAGTCGAACTTCCGCCGTAGCTCGACCGAAAACCTTTTTTCTGCCAAAGGCTTCAAACATCCACCATTCATGCCGGCGGATTGCTGGGTGAAGGATCTGGCCGTCGGAATGAAATGGCTCGACCAAAAGCCGTCCCGGCCCGTCACCCCAGTCCATTTCATATGGTTGAAGACTTCGACCGGATCGAAAAGGCGTTCTCCATTCGATGTCTGGCCAAATTTCAAACCTGTCTTTATCCAATCCTCGATTGCTCCACTGACAATATTGTCAGCCTCAGATTGACGGCCCGCGGCCAGCTCGTACGGCAGGGCGGCGATCAGAAGCGATTCCATCATGGCTCGCTCATTCACGGTCCTGTAGCGGCCTTCAGCCAGTTCGTGCGGCGGTTTTCTCAAGCCATAACTCCGGTTCGGGCGGTCCATTGGCCGCAAGGCATCCTGGGCCTATTCAGGCGCATGCGTGCCAAAAGGTCGCACCGCGGCTGAATGCCGAGCTTCCCAGAGGTTTCTTTCGCCGTTCGTTCTTTCTTGTCGAGAACATCGGGTTGTTTACCTTAACTGAGCCTCGCGATTGCTTAAAACCCTTCTAAACAGGTACGCTCAGGAAAACTTAAGCGTTGGAAAACTAGTAGGAAGTCCTGCCTACTATCCTAGGTTTATACGGCGGCGGGGACGAGGGTGAAGCGGGTCGTTTTGTTCGCAAAGGGCAACGTGGATGTCCACGATTCCCTGCACTCCTGCCGGATTGGAGGGCTCGTCCAATGGAACGGGATCAATGAGTTGACCCGCGCCAGCGGGGCACTTGTTCGGCTCCGTCACGAGACTTGGACGCGGTCGGACGCCATCGCGGAGGCGGACGGGACCATTCCTCCCGAACTGGAAGAAAGGGCGCTGCCGCTGGGGGTTTATCCTTTGACAAGCCAATTCAGCGACGCCCTCTACACCACCGACCCCGATGCCATAATTCTTTCCATCCTTGGGGACACGGCTACGCCGCTCTATCGCCACAAGGAAAGCGGGTACCAGTTTTATGCCGCCGACTCTGACACCTGGAATGCAGGGGACCGGGAATGGCTGAAAAGGCGCTTCTCGCGCACGGATTTGTTGGACGTCTCGACGTCGATGAGCGGCCTGACAAAGATCATCGAAAAGATCCGGGCCCATCGTGACGTCCCGATTCTGATTTACAACGTTTCCCCAATTATTCCAGGTGAGACAGTGTACAATTATCAGGGGCTGGACGAGACCTACTCGACCAGGTGCAAGCGTTTCAATCTCGCTTTGACCGATCTGTCGCGGGAGACAGGAATATCAATCATTGACGTGGATACTATCATCGCCAGGTCGGGAGCCGATCGCTTGAAGGTCGATGCCATGCATCTGACCCCCGAAGGCTATCGCCTGGTTGCTGAGGAAGTCGTCCGGGTGTTGGGCGATCTCGGCGTGTTGCCGGTCGTAGAGGAAGAGTCATGCGTGCCAGCGTAGTCGTCAGATCCAAAGATGAAGCCGACCGGCTGAGGTTGACCTTGAGGTCCCTCAGTCGTCAGACCATCGTGCCTGAAGTCGTGGTCGTCAATGACGGCTCCAGCGATTCGACAGAGGCTGTCCTGGACGAAGCGGAGTCCCTGCTTGACCTGAAGCGAATTCACAATCCGACACCCAAAGGTCGCTCGGCCGCCGCCAATATTGGCGGTGAAGCTGCGACCGGCGACATTCTGATTTTTCTGGATGGGGACACGCTGGCCGGGCCGGATTTCGTGAAGAAGCATCTCGAACTGCATCGTGATGCAGGCAATGTCGTCCCGCGCGGTGAAACCCATCAGTTGCGCTGCACCAGATTCTTTGCCAACCCTGAGACCGGGACGCCCCGCCCGGGAGAAGAAGCCCGGATCGCGGCCATGTCGGAATCCGAACTGGCGCGCATGCGCGTGACGATCCAGGATGTCGAAAGCAATTTCGCGTCGATCCATAAGAGGTCGCAGCCGGGTGTTTATCCCGGCGCCGGGCCGCGCCGGCTTTTCGATCTGGAGATGGCTGCGCTTCGCAATCACCCCCACTGCAGCCTGCTATGGGCTGCCGCGTCGGGCTCCAATCAGTCCGTGCCAAGGGCCGCTTTTCTGGACGCTGGCGGCTTCCACAAAGACATCACCATCAATGAGCATCGCGAGCTGGCGTTGCGGCTGACGCAGGCCGGCCTGCGCATGGTCCCCGCAGACGGGGCCTATAGCTATCACCTCACCCACAGATCAGGTTGGCGGGATCCGTCCACCGACGAGACCTGGGAAAAATTGTTTTACACGGCCCACCCGATCGCCGCGGTGCCGCTTTTGTCGGTCTTTTGGGGAAGTCTCTCCGATCCCGTGCCATTTCCTGTCGAGGCACGCATCAACTCTCTCCCCGAGCTGGAAGCTTTTGCGCGGAAGTACGAAGATGTCCACGGCGCGGACGAGGTCCGCCGTGCGCATTTTTTGGCAACTGCCAGTGCATATGAAACGCAATGACGCTTTCTGTACCGATCAGGGCCCTGGTGCATGCCAACGAGCGTTCCGCCGTGGCGGCTATGGCGCGCACGCTGGAGCGCCATCTCACAGAGGCCGCGAACGAGCCGGCAAGCGTGATCTGCAGCTTCGCGGAGTCCTTTTCCGATTTGCAGGTCACGCATGAACCCTGCATCGTCATTACCTCCCTGCTGCTCGAGACCGAGAATTACCAGGAAGACTGGCCGGATCTTGAAGAACGGCTTCGCAGCCGCTATGCCGCCCTGGCCGCCGATGCCGCGGATATCGTCTTTGTTACCACGGTATTCCGGCACATCTCGGAAGGAGATGCTGCGCAGCGTGAGCTCCTAAGGCTTCGCATACGCCGTCTGAACCGTCTTGCCGCCGATCTTTCGCGCGAATACGGCATTATGGTCGTCGACCTTGACCGCGATCTTGCGGACATTGGTGGCCGCAGGTTGCAAACCGATTATCGGCTTGGCGGAGAATATGCGGAGCAGGTGGCTGCAAGGTCGATGGCGCGCGCCCTGGTTTCAGCCGGTCTTGATAATCACGTGCCGTTTGAGCTGCAAAGTCTGGTCCAGGAAGCTCTGTCCAAAGGGCAACTGACTTTTTCCGGCCCGGTCACGACCGAGGTTGCCCCGTCAAACGTCCTGGTCCTGAAAAGCGGCCGCCAGAAGCAGGTGGTGAAAACCATCGTCAACACCGATAGCGGCGGGCACGCGGGCTGGCTCTTCTATTTGCTGTTGTCGGGTAAATACAGCTTCAAGGATGCCTTTCTGAAATTGAAAGGCTCTGTGGCTCGGCGAGGATTGCGCGCCAGCATCATGATGATTTTGGCCGCCGCGAAGGCGGCGCCCCTCGCCAGCAAGAAGTCGAGCCACTAACGATGACGGATCAGAGCCCGATAGCAAAGCTTCGGACCATGAAGCTTATACGAGCTTTCGAAGAAGCCCTTGCGGCGCGGCCGGACCACGGCTTTCAACTTATTTCTTCGGGTGAAGAGGCTGTCGCGGTTGGCCTTTGTTCGGCTCTTCGGCCGCAAGATCAGCTTCTGACCGGAGGCCGCTCGATCGGGCCGGCGATCGCGCGCGGTGTCGATCCCGGCCGCTTGATGGCGGAGCTGTTAGGCCGGTCAAGCGGCACCAACAAGGGCAAGGGCGGCCGCGGCCATCTTTCAGACCCGGCCAGCGGATTTTTCGGTGCTCATGCGGTGGTCGGCGGAAATATCAGCATCGCGGCTGGTGTCGCCCTCGCCCTGCAGATGACGGGAAAGGACGCGGTTGCTGTGATCCTGTTCGGGGATGGCGCCTTCGGTGCAGGAGCTTTGCACGAAAGTCTCAATATCGCGGCAGCGATGAAGTTGCCCCTGCTGTTCGTCTGTAACAACAATCAGCTGTCGGTCTCGACCCCGCGCTCATCGGCGCTCGCGCCGGCGCGGCTGTCTGATCTCGGCGCAGCCTTTGGCATTCCCGCCTGTACGGTCGACGGGATGGATCTGGATGCCGTCAGTGCGGCCATCTCGAGCGCTTTGGAGCATGTTCGGGCCGGCATGGGACCGGCCTTTGTCGAATGTATCTCGCACCGCTTTGCCAGCCATTCCACCACCGCGCGAGAGACACGCAGCCGCGAGGAACTGGCGGAAATCAAGACCTTCTGCCCGATCGTGAAGCAGACCGGGCAGCTGAAAGTGGCCGGGCTTCTGGACGACGCTTCGGAACAGGAGTTGGAACGGTCCGTTGCCGGCATGGTCGAGGCCGCGCTGAAATTTGCCGATGCATCGGAGATGCCTCGCGCCGAAGAGGCCATGCAAGATGTCATCTGAGCCCGCACCAGCGATGCAAAAGATGTTTTTCCGGGAAGCGATCGCGCGCGCTGCGCGCGAGGAGATGCGAGACAATCCCGATATCCTGATCCTTGGCCAGGACGTTGGCCGCTTCGGCGGCTCTTATCGCGAGTTCGATGGCCTGTTCGAGGAGTTCGGCGCGGATCGGGTGCGCGACATGCCTGTCGCTGAAGCAGCAATGGTCGGTGTGGGTGTGGGGGCGGCGGCGGCCGGGCTCAGGCCCCTGGTAAGCATCACCTATATGGACTTCATGATGCTCGGCTTTGATCCGCTCATAAATTATGGCGCCAAGCTTCGTTATAAGACGGGCGGCCAGCTTACCGCTCCGGTGGTCGTAAAGACGACTGCCGGTGCCAAGGGGCAGGGCGTGGCCCATTCCCAGTGCATCGAGGCCTGGCTGATGAGCGTGCCCGGGTTGAAGGTCGTGGCCGCCGCCACGCCGGCCGACGCCTATGGGCTTCTGAAGACGGCGCTGCGTTCCGATGGTCCTGTCGTGTATGTCGACCACAAGCGCCTGTTTCCGGTTGCCGGGGAGGTGCCTGTCGAGCCGGTTGCCATTCCCTTCGGCAGCGCAAAGATATGCCGGCCAGGAAGTGACCTGACAATCACCACCCACTCCTTCATGGTGCGGACCGCGCTTGAAGCCGCCAAACTGCTTGAAAAAGACGGCCTGTCAGCGGAGGTGATCGATCTTCGTTCGCTTGCCCCGCTCGACATGAAGACGATCGTGAATTCCGTCGCCCGCACGGGCAGATTGCTCACGCTCGAAGAGGGCCAGATCACGACAGGTGTGGGTGCCGAGGTGGTGACGCGGGTCATCGAACATCTGGGACCCATTCAGTTCACCCGCGTCGGTCCGTTGCCCGCTCCCATATCCTCGAACCGGATTCTGGAAGCGGCCTGTCTTCCGGACGCCAATCGCGTCGCGAATGCCGCGCGGCTTTTGCAAAGTCCCAAAAAGCTTGTTAGTAGCTATTGAGATACGGGCGGGCGAGGAGTTGTCGATGCTTTACAAGATTTCTGTGCCGCAGGTCGCGGATGTCGAGGAAATCCGCGTTCTGGAATGGCACCGGGAAGTCGGTGAAGCGGTCGAGCCGGGCGATCTTCTGGTCGAGCTGGAGACCCACAAGGCCATCGTTGAAGTGCGCGCGGGACAGAAGGGCTATCTTCGCAAGATTTTGGCGGATGCCGGCAACTGGCAAGCGATCGGCTTGCCCCTGGCGGTTCTCAGCGAAAGCGAGAGCGATGCGGTTCCGGATGATGCGCAGGCGCTGACCGACCTTCCGGTCGATTTCGAAATTACCTGACTGAACCGGATTTGCGGCTCTGCGGGGCCCAGGCTGTGAACATCGCCGACCTGAGCAGAGCCTGTAATGTGGCACTGTGATGGATGCCGTCCGGCAGGTGCTCGGCGCCGCCGATCTCGGCCGCCACCGCGTCGACATCGATGATCATCGCCTCACTTTCCTGGGCCAGGTCGTGAAGCATGAGGTTCATCTCTTTGGCGGCGATATTCTCGAGCGTATCGCTCATCGGCGCATCAAAGGGGGCGTAGCTGACGATATCTTCGTAACCGGAGGTCGACATCCTATTCAGGATGAAGACTTTGGCGCCTGTCTGCTCGCCGATCGCCTCGATGAGGCGGCGATAATCCCGGCGAATATCATCGATGCTGCGTTTCACCGGCTCGAAGGCAGAGCCCAGCCAACTTCGGATTGCGGGCCCCGCCGAGGCCTGCCGGTGCCGCAGCATTTGCAGGGAATAGCCCAGCCGCTTGTGCCTCAGGATCGTGTTGGTTTCGGAACTCAAAGACAGCAGCACGGCGTCGGCTGGACCTACACGGCGCAACCCGGCGGGGGTCACGACCTCATAGGTATCGCGAATGGGCGATCGCTCGAGCCAGGAAAGCAGGGCGCCGGCGAAAAGCCAGTCATCCGAGGTCGTCGCGTTGCGGTCGTTATTACCCAGAGCGGCGGCCAGGTCGGCCGCTATGGCCCGGTTCTGGTTCGGCGTGCGTAGAAGCTGGTCCAGCAACACCGGCGCGCACGGGACCACTGGGTGGTCGGGCACGTAGACGAGGTGTGCCGCTTCCGGGGTTGATTGAAAGGCTTCGATGAAGGGGGTCTGATTGCCTCTGACGATGCCGGCGGCATCGCAGATGCCCAGGCAGAGAAGCGTGCGGTCGGGCCCTTCCTCGCCCCACCAGGCGCGGCTGCGATTGTGCCAGCCAGGCAAAATGCCCGCATCGACATCCGCCAGCCCGCTCATGCGGCGCCCAGCCAACATCAGCAAGCGAACATTCTGCTCGCGCCCCTGAATATCGTCAGAAACCTCAAGGCGGGCAACAACGTGATCGGGATTCCACAAATGCAAGCCGTGGATGCCGAGATAACCGCCGGGAGACTTTCCTGTCTCGATCCGCAGGCGTCCCGCGGTTCGCGGCGCGATCGCCACTTGGAAATCCTGTTCCCCCGCCATGGGCAAACCAGCATTGCGCTGATTCGGAGAAGGCTCCAGGGTCACGGTGCAAAAGCCGACGACCTCGCCGGACGCGCAAGAATGGCCATCTTCGCACAGCCAGTGAATTGCCGACCTTCGGACCAGAAAATCTCCGGCCTTCAGGCTTCCCAGCTTCAGGGCGATCTCATGCGTCATTGGTCTCTCGCCGACCACATGCCGGAATGATGGGCAATTCCCGCTGTCGTGACCCGCAAGGGTCGGGCGGGTTGATCGGCAGCCTCACCGCCGGCCTTATCGCCAAAGACCGCCAGCAGATCTCCGACATTCACAGTGTCCCCCGGCTTTACCGACAGCTCTTTGAGGACAGCGGCTTCCCTGGCAACCACGCGAAAGTAAGAAATCGGCGGGCAATATTGCGAAAAACCGGCGCTCAAATCCACGCGCAGATCGAAAAGCTTGTCGCCCATCTTGATCGGCGAATTGGGCTGAACATAGCAACACTCCACCATTCCCGCGGTCATGTTGGGGTTGATCTTGGTAAGCCGCAATTCAAACGTCATAATGGAAAATTCCCCGCTGGAAGATCGAACAGACGCCCCGTACCAGCATAGCTTCGGCAGGGATCGATCGCGAAAGAATATATCGACGCACGGTTGATAGTCAGAGCTGGAGGATTCTTGCCGGCGAGGCTTTGCCGCGCAGCAGGTCCATCAGAGCCAGCATGTTGCCCTTCAGACGACCATGCCGGTCGATCCAGGGCTCGGGATATATGCTGCGAGCCAGGTTCGCCACAATATTGCGGGATATCAGCTTGCGCGCATGCTGCCACGACATGGTCCCTTTTTTGCTTAGATAGACCGGGTTGGCGATTTGCGAATAGCCAAGCCGGACGCCCGATGTCCGGCCAGCCTTGACGCCCAGATGCACGCCCATAAGGCCATCATTTTTCACCATGCGGCCGAACGGCGCTATTTGCAGCGAAAAATCGATGTCTTCCTGCCACCCATATAAAGGCAAGTTTTCGTCAAACCTCAGCCGGTGGTCACGGATGTGCTGCATCCGGTAGCTCATGTTACAGCCGTACAGCCCGTGCACCGGTTTCAGAACATCCGACCCTTTGCGCACGTTGCCCTGAACGATTTTTAGCCCCTGCTCGATGGTCAATCCGGGTCCCGTCACATCATCGGCCAGCATAAAGCCGGTGGCGGCAACGACGTCCGGATTGTTCAGGAAGGTCTTTTCGAGCTCCTGCAGATAATGCGATTCGGCAATGAAATCGTCATCGAAAAACACGATCAGATCGCAGTCGGCAGCTTTCGCCAGGATTGCATTGCGCTGCGCGCAAAGGCCGACAGGGCCGCTGGTCACAACGACGGGAAAGGGAAAATCGGGGAAATCGCGGTCGCTTAGCTTGTCGGAGACGAGGGGACATGCCACCAAAAGATCGGGCAGCCTGGTCTGATTGCGCAAAAAACCGATCGTTTGCTGGACGACCTCTCGTCGGCCAGCCGTCGCGATACCGACTGCGATCTTCAAGCGTGAAGGAGCCATGCTATCCCACTCGGCGAATTTGGTTTTCCGAGGATCACATCGACGCCCCCAGAAACCACACTGTAAAACGCTGCTGCTCTATGCAAGGTTAATTTGAGCGCTGAGGATGCCGCTTGGTATGGTCTTGTAAGTTATTGAAAATAATGGGAAATGACCTTGGTTGGTTCGCCCGGAGCGGCCCGAAGGGATGCAAGACGCAAGGGTGGCGGCGGCGAAAGCCCACTTCTTCAACAAAACTTGTCGGACTCATGTTTTGATGTCCAAACATTGGCGGGTGCGCCAGCGATCGGAGTAACAAATGCGAGCCCCGTTGGTTCTGCTTGTCCTGTTAAGTGTCCTTTTGTCATCCGGTTCCCAGATCATGCTGAAATACGGTATGACCCAGCCGGCGATGAAGATCGCCATGGCGGACAAGGCATCGCCGCTGGCCACGCTCCAGGCAATCGCAACATCGCCGGCGGTGCTGATGGGCATGGTCTGTTTTGGCCTTAGTGCCGTCGTCTGGCTCTTTGTCCTGGCGAAAATTCCACTATCGACGGCCTATCCATTCGTTGCGCTCGGTATCGCCATTACGGTTATTGGCGGCCGGTTTCTTTTTGCCGAGCCGGTTTCCATGTTGAAGCTGCTGGGGGTTGCCTTGGTGATCACGGGAGTCGTCTGCGTCGGGAGTTCTGGTTGACTGGTGCGGAAAATGCCACGGATGGCATGCGGTTCGTCCTGATCATGTCGACGCTTGGCCGGACTGATGACCTGGTCCGGTTCTTTGACAGCCTGTGCATGCAAGGCGATTTCGGGTGCAAGATCTATCTTTGCGACCAGAACGAAGATGGGCGGCTGGCGCCGATCGTTTCGGCCTACTCCGATCGCTTGTCGATCCGTGTGGTGCGATCCGAGCGTGGCCTTTCGCGGGGCCGCAATGCCGCTTTGGCCGCGGCCTTGGCCGAGCTTGATCCTGAAGAGGCTGAGAAGAATTGCATCATCGCCTTTCCCGACGATGATTGCTGGTATCCCCGCGACGTGTTCTCAAAAGTAGCGGCGTTTTTTTCCAGCCGGGCCGAGATTTCAGGCGTTACGGCCCGATCCGTGAATGAAAAAGGTGTCCCCAGTGCCGCAAGCAGTCCCGATGCGCCCAAGGAATTGACGGCCCGCAACCTGTTTCGCGGCAGCATGGGAATCTCGTATTGCATCTTTCTGCGATTCAAGGTGGTGCAAAGCGTCGGATTGTTTGATGAAACGTTAGGTGTCGGGTCGGGTACGCCTTGGGGTGCCGGAGAAGAAAGCGACTATCTGCTGCGGGCCATCCGGCAAGGCACGCGCCTCTGTTATGAACCGGATATCCTCGTCCATCATCCGGACAAGGCCGCCATATCGGATTCGTCCCGCTTTCTGGCTTATGCGCGTGGCCATGGCCGGGTGCTTCGGCTCAACGGCTATTCCTGGGCAACGGTCGCAAAGGATGTCTTTGTGGCGCTGGCGGCATTCACCGTCAAAAGCGCTTTGAAGCGGCATATCATGTATCCCTATTTGTATCGGGCATGGGGTTACATCGCGGGCTACAGCGCGCCGGTATCTTGAGTTTGCCAGCCAAGGCGGGTGATGCAGGCGGGCGGGAAGGGGAAAGCAGTGACAGTGTTTGGCGCAACCGAGAATCGTGCTGCGAACGAGACCGGCCGCGTCTGGATCTCGCGCCTGATCTTCTGGCTGGTTATCGCGGCGGGTGCGGCCCTTTCCGTGCGCGTTGTCCTGAGAGCCAAATTCTCAGGCGCGGATTCCTGGTCCCCGATGACCCAGGCACTTGATTTCCTGCATCGTTTTCCCGATCAGCGCATCTATGAAACCCTCTTCTTTTCGCGCCATGTGAAATTCCAATATCCCTTGTCGTCCCTGCTGACGCTGGACTTCGGGCGGCTTCTGGGTGTCAGCCAGATCTGGCAGTACAATCTGGCAAACGCGTTTGTCTTGATCCTGACCGGTGTTCTGTTCGCCCTTTTCGTGCGAAAGCTGTTCGGGGATGTCAGTTATCGCGGAATGCGAGTACCTGTTGCCGCGGCCGCTTACATCGTCGCGCTGCGCTTCTATCCGGACAATCTCGCGTTCGAGATTGGCCAGATGCAATTGGCGCTTGGGTTGTTATTCCTGGCGGCCTGTTACGCCAAACTAAACAACAGGCCCGGGTTGGCAGGTGGTCTGGTCGGCCTGGCGGCGATGACAAAGCCTCAATTTCTGCCTCTTGCTTTGTTGGCCATTTTCCGGCGCGATTGGCGTTTCACCATCAGCCTTCTTGCCGTCGCGATTGTGCTGACGGCTTTGTCGGTGCTGCTGTACGGCTGGTATAACCATCTCGACTATCTCAAGGTGTTGAGCTTTCTATCGCGGCGCGGCGAATATCAGCACCTCAATCAGTCGATTGGAGGCCTGCTTGACCGCTGGCTGTATCATGGCCCTTCGCTCGACCGGGATCCTTTGGGGGCCATTCCGCAATCCGCGTTTCCTCCTTACATTCCCGCGGTCTATTTCACGGTCCTTGCGACCAGCATTATATTTTTCATTCTTCCCTTCGCGGTGAAGGTCAAAGGTGAGGACGCGATATCCGAACTGATCGGCTTTTGCATGGCCGCCACCCTGTTTACAATGGCGTCGCCGATTGCCTGGGTCCACCATTTCAATGTCCTGCTTCCGGGTTATGCCGTGGCGATCAAAGCGGCGCTCGACCGCTGGCAGGGTGGGCGCCGGTACTTTTCGCTATGTTTGATCGGACTATCGGCGGTCCTGGTTGGATATCCCATTGTTCCCGCAAGCGCGGTTACCGATCCTGCCCGCAATCTTTTGCAGTCCCATGTGCTGTTTGGGGCCTGCATACTCGTCGTGGTATTCCTGCAGGAAGCGTTCGTGGCCCCGCGCCAGAGCAGAGCATCGGCCTGATCTCTGTGCAGCCGTTCAGGAAACGCTGAATATGCACAGACGTTCGCTGGCATATTGCAGCGCTCCGGGCTTGCCCGCCGAGCACACGTCTATGATGTAGGTGATCCCATTTCTTCTCGCGTAGGCGGCTTCTTTGCCCGGATCGGTCAAACGATTGACCTCCACGACTTTTCGGCGCCATTCGTCATGATAGGATGGGAACCACATCACGGCGGCTCCATTGCGGAAGTCCACCCATACGCGCCTCTGGGCGGAATATTGGAAGGTTCCAGCATTGAGAATCGCCGCGTCCTGAACTGATCCGGGTTCGGTCCGGCCGACAGCACCGCGGAAATACCAGGTCGGCATCAAAAATACAGAGTCAGGCGCCGTGTGCTCTCTTGCCCAATGCCCCGCCCGGTCCCATTCGGCAATCCAGTTGATGGCACGCAGATTGGTGGCCCAGTTGCTGGCGGTGATGACGCCCAGCCCGATGACAATCAAGGAAATGGCGATCAATCGGGGAAGCTTTGTGTCACGCAGACGCACGAACGGCAGGAGAGCGGGAAGATTCGGACGCGTCGAGAGAAACAACAGGCCACATGCGATGGCCAGATGAAAGACCGGTTGGAAGGTCGTGGTGCGCATCGGCACGCAGAGCACGACCGCCAGGACCGGGCCTAATGCCCGGGACCAGGCCGGCTGATCGCTGAACCACCATTTCACCGTGACGGTCATCGCGGCCAGCACGCCCAAAAGCTGCAAGATTGTACTGTCCCGAAGCAGATGCAGGTTGAGGATGGTGGGGCTGTGTGTAAAGGCCGGCAGGACTATGCCAACAACGTAAAGACCCAGGAGACCCGCGAACCCGGCCGCGAACGGTCGCCCAGGGCGGCCCAGAATGGCAAAGGACCCGAAGCTGAGCACTATGAGAAGGAAGAGGTTGAGCTTATCGGAAAGCGGCGTGTCGTGGAAAATGAAGTGATAGGGCCAGAACTCTTCGAGAAACGCGACATAGTCGAAATCCAGCGGCTTTCCGAAATCCGGATTGTGCAAAATGTTCAGCAAGACGGGCGCCGCCAGAAGAATCGCCGGTATGGCGCCGATCGCCGTGCGTTTGACCAGCGTCCCGATCTGGAGCTGGCCCTGCGCCAGCAAGACACCGACAACCGCGGCGGCCATGACGCCATCCCATACGGCAATGAAGGCGTTATCAAAGAATATGAGACCTTCCAACACGCAGGCCAGGACCAGATGTTGGCGTATCAGGGCAAACAGGAAGACCAGTGTCAGGCCGTTCGCCAACTCCGAATGCGTGAAATAGTTTATGAACAGGCCGCCATCGCCGGCCCATGACTGCCCGCGCAGGAGAGAGGTCGCACAAAGTAGAAAGGCAAGCAGGATCTGTTCCCTGCGAGCGGTTGCGCCTAGAAGGCCGGCGCAGAGGCCGAAGCCTAGAAATGCGAGCCAGCGCGACAGAAAACCGAAAACCAGGGACAGCGCGGAAACAGGGACGTAATTGGCCAGCCCGCTCAGAAGCATCCAGGGGCCGGACGCGTAATGGCGCAGCGACTGGATGAAGGTGTCGTGGGCGAATTGCGGGAGATCGTACAGCGCGCCCAATATCGGGAGAAAATAAAGGTCGTTTCTGACACCGACCAGGCAGCCAGTGACGATCAACGACGCCAGGGCGCCTACCGCCGAAATCGCCAACACGGTCCTGAAATCGGGCTGTGTTAACGGCCCTTTTGCGTCCACCGTATGGTTCTGCATTGCGCTACGCCCTAGCTCGCTGCAATTACTATGGCGAACAGACAGACGCCGCAAACCAGGCTGTTTCTATCGCGTATGGCGAAGATAATCGGATCGTCGTCAATGGCCCTGCGGTGCGCAAGAACGACGATGCGGCTCAGCCAGTACAGCAATACCGGGCATATCAGCCAGAGCATTTCCGGCCGCCGGTAAACTCCCTGCACGGCAAACGAGGAAACGTATAAGGCGAAAATTGTAACAGCGTTCAATCCGCTCGCCGCCGCGAGCGCGCCGACGATCGGCAAATCGACCAGGCGGTAGTTGCGGCTCGTGGGATCCGGCAGATCCTTGTCGATACGCATGGCCAGCTCGATATAACGCTTCACCAAAGCCAGGCATGTGAATACCAGCATCGAGAAGGCGAGCAGCCATTCAGAAGGCGTGACCGCAATGGCGATGGCGCCCGCGATAACTCTGACAGTGTACAAAGAGGCCAGGGTCACGACGTCCACGATCAGCTTTCGCTTGAAGCTGAAGGAATAGGTCAATGTGAGAATGAAGTAGACGGCGAGGGCGCCAACAAGCAGAGTCGAAACCAAAGCGGCAGTGACAAAAGCCGCAGCCAGCAGTGCAGGGACGACAAACAAGGCATAAACAAGCGGTATCGTGCCGGAAGCAAAAGGGCGGTTGCATTTTGTCGGGTGCTTTCGATCATCGGCCAGATCGACCAGATCGTTCAGCAGATAGACTGACGAAGCGCAAAGCGAAAAGGCGATGAAGGCGGCAAGCGCGGCGAGAAAGGCGTGCGGCGAGTAGGCATGCGCCGTCAGCATGGCAACGAATACAAGCGCGTTTTTGGCGTATTGGTGGACTCGCAAGGCCTTGCGCCACACTTTCAGCGTCACGCGCGGCCTTTGCAACCGTTCCACAGATACCCGTAGGTCTTGCGTCTTTCGCACCAGGTGTTCGGAGTTGCTGACGACGTAAGCCTTCCTTGCGTGCGCCCAGATCGGGAGATCAGTGCTCCGGTCGCCGACATAGTCGAAACCGCCCTCTCCAAACGTGTCGATCAAAAGCCTCGCCTTCGTTGCTCCTGAAAGATTTCGGACACCATCTGAAGCAAACACGCCGTCGAATAAGCCAACCTGCTCGGCAAGCTTGTCGGCATGGCGCCGGTCACTTGCAGTGGCGAGATACACCTTTCTTCCCGCATCTCTCGTGGCTCGAATCAGCTCAAGCACGTCGTTGTTATAGGGCAATGTCGCGTAATCGATGGCCGCGACGCTGCCAAGATAGGCTTTGAGCTGCGCTTTGCCGCGCAGGAGCGACCCGATCACCGAACAATGGTGAACAGGCCCCTTTGTCATCGTGGCGAAGTAGCTCTCGTAGAGGAGATCGGTCCGGATAAGTGTCCCGTCCAGGTCCACCACCAAGGGAA
>Ga0134126_10001843_pt1 | contig 26926 bp, 21 predicted proteins | sample KB31752_FD_96881 | JGI IMG/M metagenome (GOLD analysis project Ga0134126, IMG submission 96881) | Terrestrial soil microbial communities with excess Nitrogen fertilizer from Kellogg Biological Station, Michigan, USA - KB3-175-2 | ecosystem: Environmental > Terrestrial > Soil > Unclassified ... | reverse complement strand
CACCGCGACCGCTAGCCGGAAACCGTCACACCGTCCGGCGCACGCCCCGCGAGCCGAGCACCGACCGCCGCACCCGCAGTCCGGCCGCGTCCAGCCAGCCGAACACGTCCGGCGCCTGCCGCAGCGCCGCCACCACCGGGCCCATCGTCGAGGCCGGCACCAGCCGGGCCCGCCAGCGCTGACCCCTGGTCGCGTTCCTGGCCAGCGCCCGGCGCACCATGAGCTCGTCGGCGCGCAGCGAGGTGCCGGGCGCGGGGGTCGGGGCGTAGCGAGCCCGCTCCTCGGCGCCGGCGATCCGGCCCAGGGCCTGCCGGGAGGGGTCGTCCAGCTGGCCGGCGTCCGCGACGCGCCGGGCCAGCGCCCGTGGCGACTCGCTGGTCGCGCCGCCCAGCCCGTAGTCGGTCAGCGAGCTGTTCAGCTCGCGCCAGGCGGCGTGCGCGCTGGCCAGGTCCCCGCCGGCGGCCAGCCAGCGGCGGCGGCGGGTGGCCACCCTGGTCAGGCTGGGCGCCACCAGCAGCGCGAACGCGATCGCGGCCACGAGCAGGCCGATCGGGAACCCGCTGCCCTTGCCGGAGTGCTTGACCGCGCCGGGAGCGTCGCCGACCGCGTGCGGGCCGAGACGTCCGCCCTGGCTGCTCTGGCCGGGGCCCTTGGTGGAGACCGGGCTGCTGGGCAGGCTGCCCGGACCGCCAGGGCCGGTGATGGGCGGAACCGACGAGGGGTAGTTCGGCCGGGTGGCGGTTCCCTGGGCGGTCGGCCCACCGGGGGTCGGCTCGAACCGGATCCAGCCCACGGTCGGGAAGTACAGCTCGGGCCAGGAGTGCGCGTCGGCCGTGGTGACCTTCCACTCGCCGTGGCTGGCCCTGGTACCCGCCGTGTACCCGACGGCAACCCGGGCGGGGATGCCCAGCAGCCGGGACAGCACGGCCATCGCGAACGAGAACTGCTGGCAGAACCCCTGCCGGTCGTTGGTCAGGAAGGACACGGTGTTGGTGGCCGCGCCGTGCAGGGTGTAGGTGAAGTTGCCGGCCGCGGTGAACCAGTTCTCCAGGGCCACCGCCTTGGCGAACGGGGTGGGCGCGTGCTTGGTCACGTCCCTGGCGATCCTGAGCAGCTCGGCCGTGTTCGGGCCCTGGTAGCTCAGGAACGGCTTGACGCTGGCCGGCAGCTTGTACGTGGTCGGCAGCTCGCTCTGGACCACCTCGGGCGTCTTGCTGGTCGCCGTGTACTGCATGCCGGACAGCGAGTGGTACCCGAACACCATCAGCGTCTGACTGGTCTCCTGCCAGCCCGTGCCCGACAGCCGCAGGGTCAGCGGGGCGTAGGGCACCGGCAGGTAGCTGACGTAGCCCTTGTAGCCGCTCTTGCTCATGGTGACGGAGGTCGTGGTGGTGTTGAAGTTGGTCGACGGGGCCAGGCCCGGCAGCGGCTGCAGGTCCCCGCTGCCCACGGCGGTGCTCTTGCCGCGACTGGACATCGTGAACTGCTGGCTCTCCGGGTCGTAGTTATTCAGGACATAGACCTGCAAGTACTGCTGGGCCGGGTTCTGGGCGGTGGTGTGATAGGTCAGCACCGGCGTGGCCGAGCGGGCGTTGAGCTGGCTGCGCATCTCAACCAGCGGCGATGGCGGGGCCGCCGCCGCCGGGCCGTGTCCCGGCGTCGCGCTGCGGCCGAAAATGCCGTGCTCGCGCAGGCCGGGCAGGATCAGCGGCAGGACGATGGCGAACGCCACCGCGGCCAGGCCAACGCGCCGCCCCGACGCGGCCAGCTGGCGGGTGTCCGGGCCCCGGCCCTCGTCGTCCGGCGTCTCCTCCCAGACCGTGACGAGGCGTCCCCACAGCCGCAGCCGCTGCCGGCCGTCGGTGGCCAGCATGGCCAGGTAGCCCGTGATGCCCAGGCAGAACGCCAGCGTCAGCCCGACCGTCGCGTTCTTGACGTTGGTCGCCACCGGCACGGCGAACAGGACCAGCAGCGGCAGGCCGGCCACGGCCGGGCTGCGCAGCCGGACGGCGAGCAGGTCGGTGATGATCGCGACCACGCCGATGCCGGCCGCCGCGATCAGCTCGATGCCGGGGATGCTCGGCACCGGCGGCGCGTATTGGTGCTCGGCGAAGCCGTTCCCCGCGACGATGGTCAGGACGTGCAGCGAGCGCTGAGTCGGGATGAAGTTGGCGATGGCGTGGGTGCGGGCGAACAGCAGGTTCAGGTAGAGCAGCAGCGCGGCCAGGTAGGTGGCCAGGTCGGCGATCGCGGGCAGCACCCGGCGAACCACGGCGCTGGCCGCCACGATGGCCACGATGGCCAGCCCGGCGATCCGCCGTGTCCAGCCCGGCCCCTCCAGCAGCGGCGCGACCGCGATGAGCGTGAGCACGGTGGCGATCGAGGCGGACGGGATCGGGCCCAGCCGGGTGGCCAGCCCGGCGCAGGCCACCACCAGCACCGCCCCGAAGCCCGCGTACAGAAACCCGAGCCCGTTGATGACGGTCAGCAGCGAGAAACTGGACAAGAACACGGCCAGCGCCGCGGTCGAGGTCAGCCGGGGGTTCATCACACCGTCCTCATGCTCGGGTCGGTGCCGTATCCGCCGGCCGTGCCGCCCGACTGATCGGCAAACCTGGGCAGCCGCTGCCAGGCCAGCGCTAGCGGGGTGCTCGCATCGATGGAGATCACCCGCCAGCCGGCCGCGCGCAGCACCGCCGCCGCGGCCCTCGTTTCTTCAGGATTAACGGGCTCGGGTCTGGGGCTGGCCGGGCCTGCCGCCTGGCTGCCGTTGCCGTTGCCATTGCCGTTGGAGCCTGCCGAGGGCCGCTCGGCCCAGCTCGACACGGCCAGCAGCAGCGCGATCCCCTGGGTCTGATCCCGGCGGCAGGCCGCGAGCTGCGCGGCCGCCTCGTCCGACATGGTCCCGCAGACGGCGACGATCAGGCCGCCGTCCCCGGCCCGGATGGCGGACAGCCCGCGGGTGATGTCGTAGTGGGCCGACGGCTTGATCACGGCCAGCGAGTCGAGCAGGGTCTCCTCGAACATCCCGCCGCCGTCCAGCGGCCCGTTGTCGGTGATGAGCTGGCCGTCCAGGCCCTCCCTGGCCACGTGCACGCCGACCGAGGCGGCGGCGCTGACCGCGAACTCGAACGACGAGGCCATCCCGGTGCCGAAGTGGCTGGACCGGCGGGTGTCCAGGAACAACAGGGCCCGGTTCCGCCAGCGCTGCTCCTCGCGGCGCACCATCAGCTCGCCGTAGCGCGCCGTCGAGCGCCAGTGCACCCGGCGCAGCTCGTCGCCGTCGCGGTAGGCGCGGGGAATGACGTCGTCCTCGCCGGCCGCGGCCGCGGTGCGGGTCCGGCCATCGCCGTCCCCGGCCCAGCTGCTGCTGACCACCGCTCGGGACAACGGCACGATCTTGGGCGTCACGACCAGCGCGGACCGGGAGGAGAACGAGCGGCCGACCTCGACCACGCCGAACGAGTCCGCGATGCGGATCTCCAGCGGGCCGATCTCGTACTTGCCGCGCAGGTCGGAGCGCAGCGTGTAGGTAAGCTCGCGGACCCCGCCGCGCTCAATGCCATCCAGCACGTAGCGGGGCCGGGTGCCGAGCGCGTAGGGGACGCTGTCCTGGGCCAGCATGAGCCCGGTGGGCAGCCGGGAGGCGTTCTCCAGCCGCAGGGTCACCGTCGTGGTGTGGCCGACGGGCACCTGGGCCGGGCTGATGGACCGGGTGCAGCTCAGCCGGTACCGAGACCGGCCGGCCGCCAGCCGGCCCAGCATCGGCAGCGCGATCAGGACCACGCCCACGCTGAGCAGCGCGCGCGTGCCCAGCAGCAGGCCCGCCAGGACGGTGGCGGCGCCCGCGGTCAGGAATGACGTACCGCGGGTGGTCAAGCCGGCCAGTAGCGACGACCGCATCTGGGATCCCTTCCCCGCTGCCCAGTCCTAATTTACCGGCCTGGCAGGGGAAGGCGCTCGACGATCTTGGCTAGCACCTTCTCGGGCAGCTGGCGGCCCACCATCGCCTCGGCCGTGGGCAGCAGCCGGTGGGCCAGCACCGGGATGGCCAGGGTCTGCACGTCGTCGGGAATGACGAAGTCGCGGCCGTCCAGGGCGGCGTACGCCTTGCTGGCCCGGTACAGGTGCAGCGCGGCCCGCGGGGAGGCGCCCAGCCGCAGCTCCGGCGACTGCCGGGTCGTGTTGACCAGGTCGATCACGTACTGCCTGATCTGCGGCGCGACGTGCACGCCGTGCACGGCGGCGACCAGGGCCCGCACGTCGCTGGCGTGCGCGGCCGGCTTGAGGTCATCCAGCGGGGAGGCCGTCCCGTGGGCGTCGATCATGGCCAGCTCGGCGGCGGAGTCGGGGTAGCCGATGGAGATCCGCGCGGTGAACCGGTCGCGCTGCGCCTCGGGCAGCGGGTAGGTGCCCTCCATCTCGACCGGGTTCTGGGTCGCGATGACCATGAACGGCGGCTCCAGCTGATAGGTGGCGCCGTCGACGGTGACCTGCCGCTCCTCCATGCACTCCAGCAGGGCGGACTGGGTCTTGGGCGAGGCCCGGTTGATCTCGTCGCCGAGCACGATGTTGGCGAAGATCGGGCCCGGCTTGAACTCGAACTCCCGGATCTCCTGGTTGTACGCGCTGACCCCGGTGATGTCGCTGGGCAGCAGGTCGGGGGTGAACTGCACCCGGCGGACCGAGCAGTCGATGGACCGCGCCAGCGCCTTGGCCAGCAGCGTCTTGCCCACGCCGGGCACGTCCTCGATCAGCACGTGCCCCTCAGCCAGCAAGACCGTCAGCGCCAGGCGCACCGCCGCCGGCTTACCCTCGATGACGGTCTCCACGGCGGTGGCGACGCGGCGGGCTATTTCCCCCAGCTCGTCAAGGCTGAGCCCGACCGGGCGCCCAGTTTCCATCACCACGTGTCCTCCCTGCGTCCGAAGCGGCGCATCCCTCAGCCAGTCCGCAGGGCGGATCGCTGCTCGGTTGTCCAGGCCCCGTTCATTATCCGTTGCGTTCAGACAGTACGTCGTGAGCGCTATTTGAGCGATCCCGCGATGGTTTCGTCGCCATAACGGCTCTGAATCCATTCGATGCCGGCGGCATACGGGCTGCTCCACTTCGCTCCCCTCCCCCTGACCTCGGCTCTCATGCCTGCTCCGGGGGCCAGCCAGGGCCGGGAGTCGTTGACGGTGGTGGAGAGTGGAGTACAGTGGAGGACCGTGGGGCCAGGAAGCGTCATGTGGTACCGCCAGTGGGGGATTGGGGAGGTGACTGCCGGTGTTCCTCGGCACTCACACGCCTCGCCTCGACGAGAAGGGCCGCCTGTTCCTGCCCGCGAAGTACCGCGACGAGCTGGCCCCCGGGCTGGTGATCACCAAGGGGCAGGAGCGCTGCCTCTACGTTTTTCCGCTGCCCGAGTTCGACCGCATCACCGAGGCGCTGCGCGCGGCGCCGGTCACGGCCAAGTCGGTCCGGGACTACAGCCGCGTGTTCTTTGCCAGCGCATCCGACGAGACCCCTGACAAGCAGGGCCGGGTCACGATCCCGCCCGCCCTGCGCGAGTACGCCGGCCTCCAGCGCGACTGCGTGGTGATCGGCGCCAATACCCGGCTGGAGATCTGGGATTCCGAGGCCTGGACCAGCTACCTAGACCAGCAGGAAGACGCGTTCTCCGACGCATCGGAGGAGGTGCTGCCAGGAGTTCTGTAACTGGGCGCGTGCTACGCGCGCCCACCGGTGCCCGGCGAGGTCCCTACCCGCGGCGGGGCGGCCGGCCGGCTGACGTCACTTCCCCGGCGTCAGGCGGCACGACGGCCGTCCGCGCATCACGCGGATGGGGGCCTGGCCGGGCATCACGCCCAAGTAGGGCCTTTAGGCAAATACATGTGCGAAACGCCCGGATGAGCAGGGGAGAGGGGATCCGATGAGCGCAGCCGACGCGGCCGCCGGCCACGTGCCGGTCCTGCGGGACCGGGTCCTCGCGCTGCTCGGCCCGGCGCTGGAGCCCGAGGGCGCGGTCCTGGTGGACGCCACCCTGGGCCGGGCCGGGCACGCCCGCGCGCTGCTCGCCGCCCACCCCGGACTGAGCCTGGTCGGCATCGACGCCGACGAGACCGCCATCGACGAGTCCCGGCAGCGGCTGACCGACTTCGCGGGCCGGGTGACGCTGGTCCGCGCGTTCTACGACGAGCTACCCGCCATCCTGGCCCGGCTCGGGCTGCGCACCGTGCAGGGCATCCTGTTCGACCTCGGGGTGTCCTCCCCGCAGCTGGACGACCCCGAGCGCGGCTTCGCCTACTCCTACGACGCGCCGCTGGACATGCGCATGGACACCTCACGCGAGCTCACCGCGGCCGAGGTGGTGAACACCTACCCGGCCGACCGGCTGGCGCGGGTGCTGCGCGACTACGGCGAGGAGCGCTTCGCGCGCCGGATCGCCGACGCGGTGGTACGGGAGCGGGAGCGCGAGCCGCTGGCCTCGACGCGACGGCTGGCCCAGATCGTGACCGACTCCATCCCGGCCCCGGCCCGCCGCACCGGCGGCAACCCGGCCAAGCGGACCTTCCAGGCGCTGCGCATCGAGGTGAACGGCGAGCTGGACCGGCTGCACCGGGCCCTGCCCGCCGCCTGCGACGCGATCGCGGTACGCGGCCGGCTGGCGGTGCTGGCCTACCACTCGCTGGAGGACCGGGCGGTCAAGCGGGTGCTGGCCGGCCGGTCGGCCGACACCACCCCGCCGGGCCTGCCGGTCTCGCTGCCTGGCAGCAGGCCGCAGTTCCGGCTGCTGACCAGGGGCGCCGAACGACCGGACGAGCAGGAACTGACCGCCAACCCGCGGGCGGCATCCGCCCGCCTGCGGGCCGCCGAGCGTATTCGACCAGCCGCTTAACGGGGGAGCAAGCTGATGAAGACCGACGTGGGCACCAGGGAGCAGGCGCGCCAGCGCGCGGCGGGCCGCACCTCACCCAGGACCGCGCCCAGGACCGCGCCCAGGACCGCTCAGCCCGCGGCGCCGCCGCGCCAGCAGCCGCCGGGCCAGCAGCCACCGGGCCCGCCGCCGCCACGGCAGCACCCGCCCGGCCGCCGCCCGGCCGGGCTGCCGCCGGGGCCGCCCCGCCCGGCGCGGGACACCCCGCCCGCGGGGACCCGCACCGCCGGCCCGGCCAAGGCCGCTGCTCCCAAGGCCGCCGGGCCTAAGACCGCCGGACTCAAGACCGCCGGGACCAAGACCGCGGGGACCAAGACCGCCCCACCGAAGACCGCCGCGCCGCCCACCACCGCCGAGCACCGGCGGACGTCCGCCGCCCGGCCGGCCGGCCAGGCCAGGGCCGGGGGGTCCCGCATGCCGTTCATGCTGGTGGTGCTGGGCCTGCTCGGCGGGGGACTGGTCTGCCTGCTGATCATCAACACCACGCTGTCCACCGCGCAGGTCAAGATCACCGACCTGCAGCAGCGGAACGCGCAGCTGTCTCAGCAGCAGCAGACGCTGCAGCAGCAGATCGCCACCGACGAGGCGCCGGGCACGATCGAGAAGCGCGCGTTCAAGCTCGGCATGCGCGAGCAGAAGCGGCTCTACTTCCTTGACGTGCGCAACGGACGCATCTACCGCCAGCCCAATCACATGCGCGGCGAGCCGGCCGTGCCGCATATCCCCGGGTTCAACCCGTGACCGGCGAGCGGGACGGGGACTGGTCCAGCCGCAAGGTCCGTCGGCCGCCCGCCGCGCCGGGCGGCACCAGGGGCCCGGACCGGCCGCGCGGCCCGGCCCGGACGGCGGGCACCAGCCGGCCGGCCAGCGGCGCGGCACCACGCGCGGGCGCCGGCCGCCCGGCGCCGGGGCGGACGGGCGCCGCCCGGCCGGGCACCGGGCGGGGCGGCGCCGGGCCCGGCGGTACGGGGCGCGGCCCGGCCGGGAGGGCGCCGGGCCCTGGCCGCGGCGGATCGGCCCCGCGCCGGGGCGCCGGGATCTCCTCCGCGTCTGATAACAGCAAGAAGCGGGGGACCCGCCAGGGGACGCTGCCGCCCCGCGCGCCCGTGCGGGTCCGGGCCCGGACCATGCTGCGCCGCAGCAACCCGCGGCACCGGCTCAACGCGGCCATGATCGGCATCGCCGTGGTGCTGTCGCTGTTCGCCGGGCGGCTGGTCCAGATCCAGGGCCTGCAGTGGTCCAAGTACCGGACCCTGGCCCAGCAGACCTGGACCAACACGATCCATATCCCGACGCTGCGCGGCTCGATCACCACCAGCGATGGCCTCACGCTGGCCCTGACCGAGCAGACCAGCCAGGTCGTGGCCAACACCACCCTGATGACGGCGACGCAGAAGGGCCAGGTGGCCCAGGCGCTGGCCGGGCCCCTGGGCATGTCGGCCAGCCAGATCCTGGGGATGCTCCAGCACCCGGCCTCGACCGAGAACGAGGTGCTGGACCAGACCGCCAGCCAGGCCACGTCGCAGCGCATCATGAAGATGCAACTGCCGGGCATTACGCTGGGCGCCTTCCCGACCTACGCCCGCCAGTACCCCAACAACACCCTGGCCTCCAACCTGGTCGGCTTCACCAACGAGAACTTCAACACCGGTGGCCTGGCCGGCCAGGCCGGGCTGGAGCAGGAGTACAACTCGCTGCTGGCCGGGCGGGACGGCACCGAGCGGGTCGAGACCGGCAGCAACGGCATGCCGATCGCCGGAACCGAGACCAACTACCGGCGGCCGGTCCCGGCCAGGAACCTGAAGCTGACCATCCAGTCGAGCATCCAGTACGACGCCGAGCAGGCCTGCAAGCAGCGGGTCAAGCAGACCAAGGCCAAGAACTGCTCGATCGTGGTCATGCAGCCGGGCACCGGCCGCATCCTGGCTATGGCCCAGTACCCGGCGACCGCCTCGCAGAACATCGCGGTCAGCAACGTGTTCGCGCCCGGCAGCACGCTCAAGCCGCTCACCGTGGCGGCCGCGCTGGAGAAGGGCGGCCAGACCCCGATGAGCACCTACACGGTGCCGTCCCAGATCGTGGTGCACGGCTTCACCTTCCACGACGCCGAGGCCCACGCGACGGGCCGGTACACGATCGCCGGCATCCTGGCCAACTCGCTCAACGACGGCATGGTGCAGCTGGTCCAGAAGATCACGCCCTTGCAGCAGTACGACTACCTGCGCTCCTTCGGCCTGGACAGGCTCAGCGGGATCGGCCTGCCGGGCGAGAGCCCCGGCCTGCTGGCCAGGCCAGGCAGCGCCAACTACTGGAACGACGAGCCCTACGAGCTGTCGTTCGGCCAGGGCATCGGCGTGACCGCGATGCAGATGGCCAGCGTCTACGCCACCATCGCCAACGGCGGCGTCCGGGTCCAGCCCACCCTCGTGGCCGGGACCACCAGCGCCTCGGGCAAGTTCACGCCGGCGCCCAGGGCGCCGCGCCGCCGGGTCATCCAGGCCAGGACGGCCAGGGAGCTGATGACCATGATGGCCCAGGTGCCCAAGGTCGACGCGCTGCAGGGCGAGCCCTGGGGCATCATCTACGGCTACCCGGTGGCGGCCAAGACCGGCACCGCTCAGGTGGCCGACACCCGGCAGTGCAAGCACCACACCCTGTGCCAGTACGGATCCAGCTACATCGGCATCGCGCCGGCCCAGGACCCGAAGCTCGTGGTCGCGGTGAATGTGCAGGACCCGACCGCGAACGGGTACTACGGCGATGTGGTGGCGGGCCCGGTCTTCTACAGCGTGATGCATTTCGCGCTGCAGACCATGAAGATCCCGCCGACGCACGCCGGGCCACCCTACATCCGGCTCATGCGCCCGTGATCGGAGGTAACCTCAGCCCGTGCCAGCGGCTCTCCGTCCCGATCGTGTCCCTGCGCGCCCATTCGCGGGACTTGCGGTGCTCCTGGGCCTGAAGACGTCCGGCCAGGACGCCCTTGACGTATTCACCGGGCGCAGCGGACCTGCCGGAGTTACCGGCATCACCCACGACTCCCGGTTCGTGCGGCCCGGCGACCTGTACGCCGCGCTGCCCGGCGCCCGGGTGCACGGCGCCCGGTTCTGCGCCGACGCCGCCGCGGCGGGCGCCGCGGCCGTGCTCACCGACGCCGACGGCCGCGAGCGGGCCGTCGAGGCCGGGCTGCCGGTGTTCGTGGTCGCCGACCCGCGCTCGCGGATGGGCGAGGTGGCGGCCTGGATCTACGGCTACCCGTCGGAGCAGCTGCTGCTCATCGGGGTGACCGGGACCAGCGGCAAGACGACCTCGACGTTCCTGCTGGAGTCCGGGCTGCGGGCGGCGGGCTACCGGACCGGGCTCATCGGCGGCGTGGCCACCCGGATCGGCGACCAGGTACTGTCCAGCGAGCTGACCACTCCCGAGGCCACCGACCTGCAGGCCCTGCTGGCGGTGATGGCCCAGCGCGGGGTGCGGGCCGGGGCGATGGAGGTGTCCAGCCACGCGCTGACCCTGGGCCGGGTCGCGGGCACCCGCTACGACGTCGCGGTGTTCACCAACCTGTCCCAGGATCACCTGGACTTCCACGCCAGCCTGGACGACTACTTCGCGGCCAAGGCCGAGCTGTTCACCCCCCGCTACGCGGCCGCCGGCGTGGTCAACGTCGACGACCCGCGCGGCCGCGAGCTGGCCGCCGAGCCGCAGATCCCGATCACGACGTTCTCGGCCCAGGGCCGCCCGGCGGCCGACTGGCGGGCCGTGGACGTGCGCACCGGCGCCGACGGCAGCACGTTCCGGGTCATCGGCCCCGGCGGCGTGGCGGCCGACGCCGAGGTGGCGCTGCCCGGCGAGTTCAACGTGGCCAACGCGCTGGGCGCGATCGTGGCCCTGGTCGAGGCCGGGGTCGGGCTGGCTACCGCGGTGGCCGGGGTGGCGGCCTGCCCGGGGGTGCCGGGCCGCCTGGAGCGGGTCGAGGCGGGCCAGGACTTCACCGTGCTGGTGGACTACTCGCACAAGCCCGGCGCCGTGCAGGCGGTGCTCACCGGGCTGCGTCAGGTCACCCTGGGCAGCCTGACGATCGTGCTGGGCTGCGGCGGGGACCGGGACATCGGCAAGCGCCCGCTGATGGGCGCGGCGGCCGCCCGCCTGGCCGACACCGCGATCTTCACCAGCGACAACCCGCGCTCGGAGGACCCGCTGGCGATCCTGGCCCAGATGCTGGAGGGTGCGGTCGAGGTGGACCAGGCCGAGCGCGGCCAGGTCATCATCCAGCCGGACCGGGCCGCGGCCATCGAGCAGGCGATCGCCACGGCGGGCAAGGGTGACGTCGTGCTCATCGCGGGCAAGGGGCATGAGACGGGTCAGTACGTCGGCGCGGCGGTGATCCAGTTCGATGACCGCGAGGTCGCCGCGCTGGCGCTGGCACGGCGCCGCCGCGCCGAGGGCACAGGCATTGCCGAGGGCACAGTGACATCAGAGGGCACAGTGATTTCCGAGGGCACAGTGATTTCCGAGGGCACAGTGATTTCCGAGGGCACAGTGATTCCGGAGGCCCAGTGATTCCGCTGTCAGTGGCGCAGCTCGCCGGCCTGGCCGGCGCCGTGCTCGATCAGGTACCCGATCCCGGCGCCATCGTGCCGGGGCCCGTGGTGATCGACTCGCGGGAGGCGGGTCCCGGCACGCTGTTCGTCGCGCTGCCCGGCAGCCGGGTCGACGGCCACGACTTCGCCGCCGCGGCCGTGGCCGCCGGGGCGACCGCGGTGCTGGCCGCCCGGCCGGTCGGGGTGCCCGCGCTGATCGTGCCCGACGTCCAGGCCGCGCTGGGCGACCTGGCCGCCGGAGTGGTCCGCCGCCTGCCCGACCTGACCATCGTGGCCATCACCGGCTCCTCGGGCAAGACCACCACCAAGGACCTGACCGCCCAGCTAGTCGAGACACTCGGCCCGACGATCTCCAACAAGGGCAGCTTGAACAACGAGATCGGCCACCCGCTCACCGTGCTGCGGGTGACCGAGCAGACCAGGTACCTGATCTCCGAGGTGTCGGCCACCGGCGCCGGGCACATCGCGGCGCTGTGCGCCATCGCGCCGCCGCGGCTGGGCGCGGTGTTGTGCGTCGGGCACGCGCACGCGGGCGTGTTCGGCGGCATCGAGGAGGTAGCTAGGGCCAAGAGCGAGCTGCCCGCCGCGCTGCCGGCCGACAGTATGGGCGGGGTGGCGGTGCTGAACGCCGATGACCCGCGGGTGCTGGCCATGGCCGCGGTCACCCCGGCCCGCGTCGTGACCTTCGGCCGCGCCGCTGACGCCGACGTTAGGGCCGCCGACGTGATCGTCGACGAGGCGGGCCGGGCCGGGTTCACGCTGGTCACCGCGGCGGGCTCGGCGCCGGTGCAACTGCGGCTGCACGGCGAGCACCACGTCAGCAACGCGCTGGCCGCCGCCGCGCTGGCCGCCGAGCTGGGGATGACCACCGACGCCATCGCGGCCGGGCTCAGCGCTGCCGAGGCCCGCAGCCGGTGGCGGATGGAGGTCACCCGTCGGCCGGACGGGGTGACGATCGTCAACGACGCCTACAACGCCGTCCCTGAGGGCATGCGGGCTGCGCTGGCCACGCTGTCGGCCATGACCGGCGGCGGTCGCCGTCACCGGGGCTTCGCGGTGCTCGGGTACATGACCGAGCTGGGCGACCGAGCCGAGGAGTTCCTGGAGGAGGCGGGCCGGATGGCCGCCCTGGCCGGCGTGACCGGGCTGATCGTGGTCGGCGACGCGGCCGCGCCGATCCTGGCCGGGGCCAAGGCCGTGCCTGCCTGGTCGGGCGAGCTGGTGCACGTACCGGACAAGCCGGCCGCGGTGGCCGCGGTGCAGGACCGGGTGGGCGACGGCGACGTGGTCCTGGTCAAGGCGTCCCACACGATCGGCCTGGAGGACGTGGCACTGGCCCTCACCGGGGAGCGGCCCCTGTGAAGACCATCATCGTGGCGGCCGGCGTCTCCATGATCCTGGCCCTGTTCGGCACGCCGCTGGCCATCCGGCTGCTGCGCCGGCGCGGCTACGGCCAGCTGATCCGCGAGGAGGGGCCGGCCGCGCACCTGACCAAGCGGGGCACCCCGACCATGGGCGGCGCGGTGTTCGTGGTCGCCACGCTGATCGGCTACCTGGTCAGCCACGTGGTCACCGACGACCCCATCTCCAGCTCCGGGCTGGAGGTGCTGGGGCTGATGACCGGCCTGGGCCTGGTCGGGTTCATCGACGACTTCATCAAGATCTACAAGCAGACCAGCCTGGGCCTGCGCAGCGGGGCCAAGCTGGCCGGGCAGGCGGTCGTCGGCGCGCTGTTCGCGCTGGAGGTGCTCCAGCACCCCGACGGCTACGACCTGACCCCGGCCGACGCCCACCTGTCGTTCCTGCGCGACTTCGGCCCGGCCATCGGCACGCTGCCGTTCGTGCTGTGGATCGTGATCATCATCGCGGGCACGTCCAACGCGGTGAACCTGACCGACGGGCTGGACGGGCTGGCCACCGGGGCGACCTGCCTGGTGCTGACGGCCTACATCCTGATCGGCATCTGGCAGGAGCGCAACGACTGCACCAACTTCCTGGCCTCCACCTGCTACGCGGTCCGCGACCCGCTGGACATGGCGGTGGTGGCGGCCGCGCTGCTCGGGGCGTGCTTCGGGTTCCTGTGGTACAACGCGCCGCCGGCCCGGATCTTCATGGGCGACACCGGCTCGCTGGCCCTGGGCGGGGCGCTGGCCGGGCTGGCCGTCTGCACCAAGACCCAGCTGCTGCTGTTCGTGCTCGGCGGGCTGTTCGTGATCATCACGGTGTCGGTGATCATCCAGGTCGGGTTCTTCAAGATGACCCGAAAACGGGTTTTCCGCATGGCCCCGCTCCAGCATCACTTCGAGCTCCTCGGCTGGGCCGAGACCACCATCGTGATCAGATTCTGGATGATCGCGGGCCTGTGCGTGGCGCTGGGCCTGGGCATCTTCTACGTCGAGTGGCTGCCCGGCTAGGCGCAAACCACGCGACACGCGGGCAGATGTCCCGCCGCCGGCCGGTCACGGCACGGACACTTGAATCATGAAGCTGACGGCGGGGGCGAGGCGGCGATGAGCGAGACGCTGGGGCAGATCCGCCGCGGCCTGGGGGCCAGGGGCCGGCCCGGTCCCGCCGGGGCTCCCGAGCCGCCCGGCAGCACCGCCGCCGACCGCCCGCTGGCCCGGCTCATCGGCCTGCTCAACCGGCCGCTCACCTCGTACTACCTGATCATCGGCTGCACGGTGCTGCTGCTGGCCATCGGGCTGCCGCTGGTGCTGTCCACCTCGCTGGACTCGGCCCTGGACCAGGGCCAGTCGCCGTTCGCCGCGTTCCAGAAGCAGCTGCTGGGCGCGCTGGCCGGGCTTTTCGTGATGTGGCTGGCCGCCAGGGCCTCGCCGCGGCTGTTCCGGGCCGCGGCCTACCCGATGATCGGCCTGGCCGTGGTCGGCCTGCTCCTGGTGCCGGTGATCGGCGTGGCCAGCCAGGGCGCCACCCGGGCCATCTCGGTGGCCGGCCTGACCATCCAGCCGTCGGAGTTCGCCAAGCTGGCGTTCGCGCTGTGGGGCGCCGACCTGCTGGCCCGCAAGGAGAAGCTCCGCCAGCTGACCGACTCGCGGGCGCTGCTGATCCCGCTCATGCCCGGCGCCGCGATCCTGGCCCTGCTGGTGCTGGTCGGCCACGACATCGGCAGCACAAGCGTGCTGCTGGCCATCTTCCTGAGCCTGCTGTGGGTGGTCGGCTGCCCGCGCGGGACCTTCTTCGGCGTCCTCGGGCTGATGGTGTTCGCGCTGATCGTCGTGATCCTCACGTCACATTACGCCCGGCAGCGACTGAACGGGTGGATGTGTCCGGCCACCGCGACCACGCCAGCGTGCTGGCAGCCCACCCAGGGCCGGGACGCGCTCGGCTCGGGCGGCCTGTTCGGGGTCGGGCTAGGGGCCAGCCGGTCAGCCTGGGGCTGGGTCCCTGAGAGCTCAACCGACTTCATCTTCGCCATCCTGGGCGAGGAGCTGGGCCTGGTCGGCACGCTGTCGGTGATCCTGCTCTACGGCGGGATCGCCTACGCGGGCATTCGCATCGCGCGCCGGATGACCGACACGTTCATGCGGCTGGCCACGGCGGCGGTGACGATCTGGATCGTGGCCCAGGCGCTGATCAACATCGGCGCCGTGCTCGGCCTGCTGCCCATCACCGGCATTCCGCTGCCGCTGGTCTCCGAGGGCCTGTCCTCACTGCTGGTGACCATGGCCGGGCTCGGCATGCTGCTGTCCTTCGCCCGCCACGAGCCCGGCGCCGAGCAGGCACTTGCCGCGGCTGGACCCAGCGTGCCCCGGCGCATCCTAAGCTGGCTCGGTCTAGGCGTACGCCGCACCTAGGGGCGGCGTGGCCGGCGAACTTTAGAGCAGATATGGGTGGGAGACTCGGATGTCGATGAGCGTGGTCATCGCGGGCGGTGGCACCGGCGGCCATATTTATCCGTCGCTGGCCCTGGCCGACGCGCTCCGGCTGGCCGATCCCGGCATGCTGATCACCTGCCTGGGCACCGAGCGCGGCCTGGAGACCAAGCTGATCCCCGACCAGGGCTACGACCTGGCCCTGATCCCGCCGGTCCCGCTCCCTCGCAGGCTCACCCCGCAGCTGGCCTCGGTGCCCAAGCGGATGCTGGGCGCGGTCGCGGCGGCGGCCGAGGTGCTGGACGAGGTCCGGGCCGACGTGCTGGTCGGCTTCGGCGGCTACGTGGCCACGCCCGGCTACCTGGCCGCCTGGCGCCGTCACGTGCCGATCGTGGTGCACGAGGCCAACCCCAAGCCGGGCCTGGCCAACCGGATCGGCGCCCGGTTCACCGATCGGGTGTTCACCGCCCAGCCCGGCGTGAAGCTGCCGCACGCCCACTGCATCGGCATCCCGATCCGGCAGCAGATCGCCCGCCTGGACCGCCTCGCGCTCAGCGACCAGGCCAGGGCCCACTTCGGCCTGCGGCACGACCTGCCGGTGCTGCTGGCCACCGGCGGCTCCCAGGGCGCCCGGTCGATCAACAACGCGGTGCTGGGCGCGGCCCCGGCCCTGCGCGACGCCGGCATCCAGGTGCTGCACATCATCGGCCCGCGCAACGCCGACGCGGCGATACCGCCGGGCGAGGTGCCCTACATCGTGCTGCCCTACCTGGACCGGATGGACCTGGGCTACGCCGCCGCCGACTTCGCGCTGTGCCGCTCCGGCGCGATGACCTGCGCCGAGCTGACCGCCGTGGGCCTGCCCGCGGCCTACGTGCCACTGCCGCACGGCAACGGCGAGCAGCGGCTCAACGCGCTGCCCATCGAGCAGGCCGGCGGCGGCCTGATCGTGGCCGACGCCGCCCTGACCCCGGAGTGGATCGAGCAGACGCTGCTGCCGATCCTGCTCGACGCGGAGCTGGTGGCGGCGATGTCCAAGGCGGCCGGCGACAGCGGCAACCGGGACGCCGACCGCCAGCTGGCCGGCGTGGTGATGGACCTGGCTCCGCGGGGCCGGGCGGCGGGCGCGGGCCGGCGTCGCCACTAGAAGCCACGGGAGGGGATATATGGGACTGGTCACACCGGTGGACCCGGTTCCGCTCGGCGACCTGGGCCGGGTGCACTTCGTCGGCATCGGCGGCGCGGGCATGTCCGGCATCGCCCGCATCATGCTGGCCAGGGGCATCTCGGTGTCGGGCAGCGACGCCGCCGCCTCACCGGGGCTGGACGAGCTGGCCGCGCTCGGCGCCAGGGTCGCGGTCGGCCACGCGGCGCAGAACCTGGGCGACCCGGGCGCCGCGGACACCCCGCAGACCCTGGTGGTCTCCAGCGCGATCCGCCCGGACAACCCCGAGCTGGAGGAGGCGCGGCGGCGCGGCCTGCGCGTGCTGCACCGGGCCGGCGCGCTGGCCTCGGTCATGCTGGGCGGGCAGGGCATCGCGGTGGCCGGCACCCACGGCAAGACCACCACCACCTCCATGATCACCACCGTGCTGCGGCACTGCGGCGCCGACCCGTCCTACGTGATCGGCGGCATCCTGGCCCAGACCGGGCTGGGCGCCGACGTGGGCAGCGGCACCGCGTTCGTGGCCGAGGCCGACGAGAGCGACGGCTCGTTGCTGATGCTGGCCCCGGACACCGCCGTGGTGACCTGCGTGGAGGCCGACCACCTGGACAACTACGCCGATCTGGCCCAGATCGAGGAGACGTTCCTGGCCTTCGCGGGCAAGATCAGCCCCGGCGGCCTGCTGGTGGCCTGCGCCGACGACCCCGGCGCCCGCCAGCTGGCGAGCCAGGCCGCCCGCCAGGCGGCGGCCGCTGGCCGCCCGCTGCGGGTGCTGACCTACGGCGCCGCGGCCGACGCCGACTACCGGGTCAGCGACGTGCGGCCCCGGGGCATGGCGACCAGCCTGACCATCACCGGCGGGCCGGGCACCGCCGCCGAGGGAGCGACCCCGGTGGGCATCGCCGTCCCCGGCCGGCACAACGCGCTCAACGCGGCGGCCGCGTTCGCGGTCGGCGCCGAGCTGGGCTTCGCGCCCGGCCCGGTCGCGGCGGGCCTGGCCGCCTACGGCGGCGCGCGACGGCGGATGGAGCTCAAGGGCGAGGCCGACGGGGTCCGGGTCGTGGACAGCTACGCCCACCACCCGACCGAGCTGGCCGCCGACCTGGCCGCGGCCAGGGACATCGCGGCCGGCGGCCGGGTCATCGCGCTGTTCCAGCCGCACCTGTTCAGCCGGACCAGGATCTTCGCGGCCGACTTCGGCGCGGCGCTGAGCCAGGCCGACGAGGTGCTGGTGCTGGACATCTACGCGGCCAGGGAGGATCCCGAGCCGGGGGTCACCGGGCAGCTGGTCTGCGACGCGGTGCCGGGGGAGCGGGCCCAGTTCCTGCCCGACCGGGCCAGCGCCCCGGCGGTGGCGGCGGGCCTGGCCAAGCCGGGTGACCTGGTGCTGACCATGGGCGCCGGGGACGTGACCGCGCTCGGGCCGCTGATCGTCGCCGCGCTGCGCGAGCGAGCGGGTGAGGCGGGATGACGCGGCCGACGTCGGCCAGCCTGGGCGGGGCGCCATCCGGCGGGGCGCCATCCGGCGGGGCGCCGGCCGGCGGGGCGCCCTCTGGTGGGCCGCCGTCCGCGACTGCTCCCCGACCGGGCGGCCGGCCCGGCTCTGGGTCGCTCAGGCCCGAGTCAGGCGGGAGTCGCGGGTCGGTGCCCTGGCGCGCCCTGTTCCTCATAATCGTGGCCATCGGGATCGTCGGGGGAGTGGCGTGGGCGCTGCTGGGCAGCAGTCTCCTCGTGGTGCGCAGCATTCAAGTAACGGGCAACGCCGGCATCCGGGCCGCGCAGGTGCGCGGGGCCAGCGGGATCAAGCTGGGGACGCCGCTGGCCCGGCTCGACGCCGCGGCCGCGGCGCGCGGCGTGGAGCGGCTCAGCCGGGTGCTGTCGGTGCAGGTCAGCCGGTCCTGGCCGGACACGGTGGTGATCTCGGTGCGGGTCCGGCGGGCCGCCCTGACGGTGGCCGGCCCTGGCGGCTTCGAGCTGGTGGACCCCTACGGGGTGGTGGTGCGCACGGTGCCCCACCGGCCCGCGGGGCTGCCGCTGCTGCGGCCGGTCCCGGCCCGGCTGCGGGGCAGCGCGGCGGTGCGGGCGACGGCGGATGTGCTCGGCGAGCTGCCGGCCGGACTGCGCCAGCGGGTGATCTCGGTCAGCGCCGCGACGGCCGACGAGGTGACGCTGCGGCTGCGCGGCCAGGTGACGGTGCGCTGGGGCGGCACGGACCGGGCCCGGCAGAAGGTCCGCGAGTTGCGGGCCCTGATGCGGACCCGGGCCCGGTTCTACGACGTGAGTTCGGCGGGAGAGGCGGTGACCGCGGGATGAGCGACAGGGAGCGGAATGAGAGACCGCAGGACGCCCGAACCATGCCCGCAGGGAGGCAGCGGGATGCGGGCCGGAGGTAAAGGCGCGGCCATCTGGGGCGACACGCCGGGCGGCTCGGCTACCGGTTAGTTGACCGGGCCTGTCGGGCAACTCTACTGTCCCTATCAGTCGGCAGCTTGACATAACTCTAAATCTCAAGTTGAGGGTGAGAGTTTGACGGGCTGGCATCCGCGTCTGCCGGCCCTACCGGGGGACGACTGGCCGTAACCGCGGCCTCGCGGGTACAACGGCACAGCGAAACGAGCGGAAAGGGTTCCTCCTCGTGGCAGCACCGCAGAATTACTTGGCGGTCATCAAGGTCGTCGGCATCGGCGGGGGCGGCGTCAACGCCGTGAACCGGATGATCGAAGAGGGACTCCGGGGCGTCGAGTTCATCGCCATCAACACCGACGCCCAGGCGCTCTTGATGAGCGACGCCGACGTCAAGCTGGACGTCGGCCGCGAGCTCACTCGCGGTCTCGGCGCGGGCGCCAACCCGGACATCGGGGCCAAGGCAGCCGAGGATCACCGCGAGGAGATCGAGGAGGTGCTCAAGGGCGCCGACATGGTCTTCGTCACCGCGGGCGAGGGCGGCGGCACCGGCACCGGCGGGGCGCCGGTGGTGGCCAGCGTGGCCCGGTCGCTGGGCGCGCTGACCATCGGCGTGGTCACCCGGCCCTTCGGGTTCGAGGGCAAGCGCCGCGCGGGGCAGGCCGACACGGGCATAGAGCGGCTGCGCAGCGAGGTGGACACGCTCATCGTGATCCCCAACGACCGGCTGCTGTCGATCTCCGACCGGCACGTCAGCGTGCTGGACGCGTTCAAGGCGGCCGACCAGGTGCTGCTGTCCGGTGTTCAGGGCATCACCGACCTGATCACCACCCCCGGCCTGATCAACCTGGACTTCGCCGACGTGAAGTCGGTCATGTCCGGGGCCGGGTCCGCGCTGATGGGCATCGGCTCGGCGCGCGGCGACGACCGGTCGGTGGCCGCGGCCGAGATGGCGATCTCCAGCCCGCTGCTGGAGGCCAGCATCGACGGCGCGCACGGCGTGCTGCTGTCCATCCAGGGCGGCTCGGACCTGGGCCTGTTCGAGATCAACGAGGCCGCGCAGCTGGTATCCAACTCGGCCGCCCCCGATGCCAACATCATTTTCGGCGCGGTCATCGACGACGCGCTCGGCGACGAGGTCCGGGTCACGGTCATCGCGGCCGGGTTCGACGAGCCGCAGGACAGCCGCCCGCGCGGCGGCCGCCTGGTCGTGGGCACCAGCGCCGGCGGCGGCTCGGCCCGGCCGGCCGACATCCCGGCGACGCCGTCGGTTTCGTCGTCCTCCTCGTCCTCGCCCTCGGCCTGGCGGCCGTCGGTCTCGGCCGAGCGCCGCGACCCGCCGCCCCCGGTGACGTCGGTGCTGCCCGCGCCGGTGAGCTCCGGCGCCGCGCCGCCGGCCGACCGGGCCGGTGAGAGCACGGCCGACTCGCTGGCGGGCGGCGCGGAGGAGCCGCGCGAGACCGTCGACGCGGTGCCGCCGCCCCGCCCGGCCGAGTCGGCCACGGGCGCCTCGGCCCCCCCGGCCGCCTCGTCCGGCTCGTCCGCCTCGTCCGGCTCGTCCGGCGACGGCAAGCCGGCGGGCAGCAGCCCCTGGTCGGCGGACAGCCCGGCGCAGTCAAGGGGCCTGGCCGCCGAGGGTGCCACCCGCCGGCGCTCGGTCGTCTTCGAGGAAGACGACGAGCTGGACGTCCCCGACTTTCTCAAGTAGCCAGGCCCTGCTAGCCAGGCCCTGCCCCGCGCGGCCCAGCGCCGGGCGCGATGATGTGCTGGTGACTCAAGAGCCTCACCTTGCTGACGACGAGCGCCGCAGCGAACTCCGCGAGAACCTGGCCGACGTAACGGCCCGGATCGCCGCCGCCTGCGCCGCCGCCGGGCGGCCCGCCAGCGAGGTGTCGCTGGTCGCGGTGACCAAGACCTTCCCCGTCTCCGACATCCGCCTGCTCAGCGAGCTGGGCCTGACCGACGTCGGCGAGAACCGAGATCAGGAGGCGGCCCCCAAGGCGGCTCAGGCGGCCGCCCTGGGGCTGCCGCTGACCTGGCACTTCGTCGGCCAGCTCCAGGTCAACAAGGCGGCCAGCGTGGCCTCCTACGCCGACGTGGTCCACTCGGTGGACCGGCTGCGCCTGATCACGGCGCTGGGGCGGCGGGCCGTGGCCGGCGGCCGCGAGCTGTGCTGCCTGATCCAGGTCGACCTGGACACCGACGAAGCCGACGAAGCCGGCGAAGCGGGCCAGGCCGACGAATCGCCCCAGGCCGGCCGCAACCCGGCCCGCGGCGGCGCCCGGCCCGGCGAAGTGGCCGGGCTGGCCGACGCGATCGAGGCCGAACCCGGGCTGTGGCTGGGCGGGGTCATGGCGGTCGCGCCGCTGGGCGCGCCGGCCCGGCCCGCGTTCCGCCGGCTGCGCGAGATCGCCGGCGCCGTAAGGGCCCGGCACCCCCGGGCCACGACGATCTCGGCCGGAATGAGCGGTGACCTGGAGGACGCGATCGCGGAAGGCGCGACACTCGTGCGGATCGGTACGGCGTTGCTCGGCGGCCGGCGAGCCTTCGTCAGGTAATGTCCGTCGAAGCGTGGCACGCCGGGGTGTGGGCGGGGCCGCTTGGCGGGCATGACGGAGGACAGAAGATGGCCAGCGCGATGCGCAAGATGGCGGTCTATCTCGGCCTGGTTGAGGACGACCACCGTTACGACCAATACCAGGACGAGTACGGCACCGAGGACGAGTACGACGAGTACGGTACCGACCTAGTCGCGCAGGAAGACCGGTCCGCCGCTTACTCCGGCTTCGTCGATCAGGACGAGCACGTCCCGGTGCAGATACAGACCACCGATTTGACCCGGATCACGACGCTGCATCCCCGCACGTACAATGAGGCTCGTACGATCGGAGAGCATTTCCGCGAGGGCACTCCGGTGATCATGAACCTGACGGAGTTGGTCGACAGTGACGCCCGGCGTCTCATCGACTTCGCCGCGGGCCTGATCTTCGGGCTGCGCGGGAGCATTGACAAGGTGACGAACAAGGTGTTCCTGCTGTCTCCGGCCAACATAGAGGTAGCGGCCGAGGACAAGGCCCGCATCGCGGAGCGCGGCTTCTTCAACCAGAGCTAGCCGCTACCAGGACATATACATGCTGCGTGCGCCCGGGAGGCGCCCGCGGCGGGCTGCGGCGAGCGGGGCAGGGACGTGAACATAGTCAAGCTGGTGTTCTACTATGTGCTCTCGGTCTATCTGCTGTTGCTCATCGGGAGGCTGATCCTCAGCTGGATCCAGGCCTACGCGCACGACTGGCATCCCCGCGGGGTTGTGCTGGTCATCGCCGAGGCTGTGTATTCGGCCACTGATCCGCCACTGAGATTCCTAAGGCGCTACATTCCCTCCCTCAGGCTCGGTACTGTGGCTCTTGACCTCAGCTTCATGCTGCTGTTCCTGGTGGTGCTGGTGCTCTGGCAGGTAGTCCAGTTCAGGTAAGTAACAGTTGCAGCAGTCGAAGTGATGTAGCGTCCATAGGGGACCATGCTCAAGGAGACGAGATGCCACTGACGCCCGCGGATGTGCGGAACAAGCAGTTCAGCACGACCAGGCTCAGGCCCGGCTACGACGAAGAGGAAGTGGATGCCTTCCTCGACGAGGTAGAGGCAGAACTCGACCGGCTGATCCAGGAGAACGAAGAGCTCCGGGCCAAGCTGTCCGAGGTTCTGCGCGGCGGGAAGACTCCGGTTGGCGCCGGTCTGAATGCGCCGCACGTCGAGTCCGGCCCGGACCTGATGGCTGCTGAGCCGCCGCGTCACGAGCCCGAGCGTCGGCCCGAGCCGGTGATGATGAAGCCGGTCGAGGACAACATGGACACGGCTGCCCGTGTCCTGGCCCTGGCCCAGCAGACCGCCGACCAGGCGATCGCCGATGCCCGGCGCGAGGCCGACGAGACGCTCGGCCGTGCCCGCCGCGAGGCCGACGACATCCTGACCAAGGCCCGTCGTCAGTCTGAGCAGATCACCAGCGACGCCAGGGCCCGCGCCGAGAGCCTCGAGCGCGACGCGCAGGAGCGGCACCGCCAGGCGATGGGTTCCCTCGTGCAGTCCCGCGAGGAGCTGGAGCGCCGGGTCGACGACCTGCGGGCGTTCGAGCGCGAGTACCGCAGCAGGCTGAAGGCGTACCTGGAGGGCCAGCTTCGAGACCTGGAAGCGGGCGCCGCGGACAGCGGTGTCTTCCCGGCGATCTCGACCGGCCCGCAGAGCGTGCCGAGCACCGTGGGCCGCATGGGCGGCCAGCCGTCGGTGTCCGGTTCCTACGCTGGCGTGCCCGAGCCCGTGGCCCACAACGGCTCTGGCTTCCACCCGTCCGACACTGGCCAGCACGACCGCAGGTAGTAGCCCCCAAGGGCCGCCGCCGGGGTGGTGGGCTGCGGGACTCGCTAGCCTCATTAGTGGAGCCTGTCAGTGATCCGCTTTAGTGCCATCCTGGCGGTCGTCGTCGTGGCGATCGGCCTGCTGGTCGCGGGAGCCGTGTCCGGCAGCCTGCTGGTGGTGTACCTGGCCATCGGAGTCGCGGCGCTGGCCCTGGTCATGCTGATCGTGGGCGTGATCGTCTGGCGCGAAGAGATATTCGGGGAGCAGGCGGCTGGCAGCCAGGCCAGAGCGGCAGCCACGCCGTCTGCGTTGGAACAGCAAGAGGATGAACGGCCCTCGGTGGCCGAGCCCGAAGGGGCCCGGCTCCCGGTGGCCGAGGTGCCGGTCATCGGCCTCGCGGCCCAGGCCGCCGCGACGTCGCAGTCGGCAGGAGCAGCGGCCCGGCACCAGGCGCCCCGGCGCCAGCAGCCCGCAGGCCTAGGAGCATTCGGCCGGGTCCCGGTCCCCGACCCGGCCGAAGCCCGCTCCTACGGACGGGCCGAGGATCGCCCGGCTGCCGATCGTCCAGCCGACGATCGTCCGGCTGCGGATGGTCCCGCCTCGGGCCTTCCGGCCGAGGCGGCCCGCCCGGCCGCGTCAGCCAAACCCGCCGCGTCGGCCGCCGAGCCAGGCACCCGCCGTCCGGCCCCGGTCTGGACCCAGCGCCCGGCCCCCTGGGACGCCGCCCCGTCCAGCCCGCCCGCCCCCGCCAGCCCGGCCACCCCTGCCAGCCCGGCCCGCAAGGAAGCGGCGGCCTGGGACAAGCCCGCCGACCGCCCCAAGCCCGCCACCGAGCCCGTCAAGGCGGACCGCTCCCAGCCCCAGCCCGTCCAGCCCGAGCCGGTCAAAGCGCAGTCGCCCAAGACCGAGCCGACCAAGGCCGCATCCCTCAAATCCCAGCCCGCCAAGGCGGAGTCTCACAGGCCTGACTTCGCCAAGGCCGAGCCAGCCAAGGCGGAACCCGTCAAGGCCGAAGCGGCCAGTGCGCCCAAGGCCGAGCCCGTCAAGGCCGAGCCCGTCAAGGCCCAGCCAGTCAAGGCCGAGCAGCCCGCCAAGGCCGAAGCGGCCAGTGCGACCAAGGCCGGTCAGCCGACCGGCCCGGCGCGGGAAACCCTCAGCTCGGGCGCCGCCGCGACCCGATCCCGGTCCGGGCCAGACGCCCCGCCCAAGGCCGCCGGCTCCGACGGTCCGCCGAGCGTGGACGAGCTGCTTCGCCGGGCCGGCCGGGAGTCATCGCGGTCCAGCGCCACCGGCAGCGTGCTCCCGCCCCGCCCCTTCCGCCTGGCCGACCCCCCGACCCCGGAGCCCGTCTCACCCTCGGGCCGAGGCCCCGGGCCGGACGACAGCCCAACCCCGGACCAGCCGCCCAAGCCGCCTTCCGCCAACAAGCCGGACCAGCCCAAGGCGACGGACACCGGCGTGAAGCCCTCGGCCAGCCCCCCGCCAGCCGCTCCCGCCCAGTCGGCTCCCGCCCAGTCGGCTCCCGCCCAGTCGACCTCGAGCAGGCCGTCCCCGAGCCAGTCGGCTCCAGGCAAGCCGTCCCCGAGTCCGTCGGCCGCCAGCCCGTCGGCCGTCACCCCGCCGACCGTCACCGACCCGGAGCCGGCCAAGCCCGAGGCGAGCAAGCCCGACGCCGCCGACGCCGGCACATCGGGCGGGGCCGGCAGCTCTGCGTCCATGGACCGGGAGGTCACTGTGGTGCCGGGCATTGCCAGGTATCACCTGGCCGGCTGCATCCTGATCCGGTTCCTCGGCCCCGATGACCTAGAGGTCATGACCCGGCAGGCGGCCGAGGACGCGAACTGCGTCCCCTGCAAAGCCTGCCGCCCAGACAAGTAGCCCCGCCCCCGATCGACCCATGATCTGGACCGTTTTACCGCAAAATCCTGCGGTCAACCGGTCGTGATCATGAGGCCGACCCTTACGGCGCCGTCGTAAACCGAGATCCGGCCAGGCGGCCCGGAGGCCGCAGGGGTCGGTCGAGGTGCTGGGGCCCGCGGCTGGGGTTAGGCGCGGCGGATCCAGAAGGTTAGGCCTAGGTCGGGGTCGGCGTGCTCCACGCCCGCCTCGTCCGCGGCCGGCTCAGCCGCCTCATCGGCCTCGGCGTAGTCCACGGCCAGCACCTCGGTGCTGATCAGGTCACCGTGCTCGGTTAGTGCCCAGGCCAGGTCCGGGTCGGCCGTGGACCAGCGCAGCGAGATGCGGTCGCTGACCTCTAGCCCGTCGCTCTTGCGCGCATCCTGGATCAGGCGGACGGCCTCCCTGGCGTAGCCCTCCCGGCGGAGCTGAGGCGTGATCGTGACCTCGAGGGCCACGGTCTCGCCGGCGTCCGAGGCCACGGCCCAGCCCGAGCGCGGGGACTGGGTCACGATGAGCTCATCGGCGGCCAGGCTGACCGGGGCGCCGTCGACCGGCACCGCCGCCGAGCCCTGGCTGCGCAGGGACTGAGCCAGCCCGACGGGGTCGGCGGCCTCGATCGCCGCGGCCACGGCCGGGGTGGACGGGCCGAACCGGCGGCCCAGCGCGCGGAAGTTGGGCCGCACGGTGTAGCTGACCAGGTCGTCGGCCACGGCGTCCAGCGGCTCGAGCACGTGCACGTTGAGCTCCTCGGCCACCTGGGCCCGCAGGTCAGCGGGCAGCGCGGCGAAACCGGCCGCGCCGACCAGGGCCCTGGCCAGCGGCTGGCGGACCCGGACCACGGCGCTGGCCCTGGCCGACCGGCCCAGCTCGACCAGCCGCCGGACCAGCGCCATCTGCTCGGCCAGCCCGGGGTCGATGAGGTCCAGGTCGGCCGCGGGCCAGGAGGCCAGGTGGACCGAGTCGGGCGCGGCGCCGGCCTGCAGCACGCCCCACAGGTAGTCGGTGATGAACGGCGTGATCGGCGCCATCAGCCGGGTCAGCGTCTCCAGCGCGGTGTACAAGGTCGCGAACGCGGCCGCGCCGTCCGGGGTGGCCGGGCCGTCCCAGAACCGGCGCCGGGACCGGCGGACGTACCAGTTGGACAGGTCGTCGATGAACGTCGCGATCAGCCGCCCGGCGGTGGCCGGGTCGAACGCCTCCAGCGCGGCGGTGACGTCGCGCACCAGCGTGTGCAGCGAGCTGAGCAGCCAGCGGTCCAGGACCGGCCGCTGCGCCACCGCGGGCGCCTCGCCCAGCCGCCCCGGCGTCCACCCGCCCCTCGAGCCGGCGCCGGCGTACAGGACCAGGAACGAGGCTGTGTTCCAGTAGGTCAGCAGGACCTTGCGGACGATCTCCTCCAGCACCCCCGGCCCGATCTTCCTGGTCGCCCAGGGCGAGCCCGACGCGGCGAAGAACCACCGGACGGCGTCGGCCCCGTGCGCGTCCAGCAGGGCCATCGGCTCCAGCACGTTGCCCAGGTGCTTGCTCATCTTGCGCCCCTGGTCATCAACCAGCAGGCCCAGGCAGACCACGTTCTCGTAAGAGCCGCGCCCGAACACCAGCGTCGACACCGCCATCAGCGAGTAGAACCAGCCGCGCGTCTGGTCAATCGCCTCGCAGATGAACTGGGCCGGGAACGCTTGCTCGAACGACTCGCGGTTGCGCAGCGGCGCCCCCCACTGCGCGAACGGCATCGACCCGGAGTCGAACCAGACGT
>Ga0134126_10001841_pt1 | contig 26927 bp, 25 predicted proteins | sample KB31752_FD_96881 | JGI IMG/M metagenome (GOLD analysis project Ga0134126, IMG submission 96881) | Terrestrial soil microbial communities with excess Nitrogen fertilizer from Kellogg Biological Station, Michigan, USA - KB3-175-2 | ecosystem: Environmental > Terrestrial > Soil > Unclassified ... | reverse complement strand
TTTCCATTGCTCGCCCCTGCCGCCGGCCGATGCCGCACGGCCGGGCTTCGACGACACCGCACTCGCGCGCGGCGGCTTGGGCGCGAATCCATGGGGCGAGCCGTTGCGAAGCGTCGTCGCCGCCCGTGACTGAGCTGAGTCCCTGGTTGGATTCCGTACAAGTTCAGGAGCCTCGGGGACATGTGCTTGTTCGGCTGATGTATCGGAACCCTGCCTCGCCCGGATACCGGGACCACTGTTGATCCTGGATCCGGCGAACTTCACCGGGGTGCTTGGTAAGCGGGGTTCGCGACGCTCGCGCGTCAGACGCAGCTCGCTGATCCACCGTGGCCGGAATACGCGATGGGACCGACAGAGTGGCGCCAAGCCGAGCTGAATGGTCCCCGATTGCCGCCGCAACCCGCCGAAGGGTGCTGCGAATGGCAACTGTGGAGCTACAGCCCGGCACTCGTGCGCGGCACCCCCATCGTGGACCCATTGTCGCCAACCTTGAGCCTCGAACAGGGCGCCGACGAGCGCGTGCAGATGGCGCTCGATACGAAATTCGGCGAGATGAAGCCGTCGCCAGCCTCTCGGCAATACTCATCTGACGGCGGGTTCTGCCGAGGTTTGCCCCATAACTCTGGCTGACTTTCTTGCGTCAGTCTCTATTTTCTTGATGACGGGACTTTAAGCATCGTATGTACGAGGGACTCTTTTCGCGGCACGACACAACGCACCCGTGTGCCCCCTTTCGGGACAGGCTGGACATCCACGAGACCTCCGAGCATGCGCGCCCGATACCGCATGATTTGAAATCCCATCCCTTCGGAGGCGCGGTCTAGATCAATTCGATCACCGTCGTTCGAGATGACCAGGACCGTCTGAGTCTCGCTGGTATTCAGATACAGCGAGATGCGCTGAGGATGCCCGTGCTTGACGGCGTTTGTAATCGCCTCCTGCGTGATGCGGTAAAGGTTTTCCGCCCCCGTTCCATTCGGTCGATATTGCGGATCGCCGCGGTATCGAACCGTAACCATTACCCCGAACGCCGCGCTGGTCGACCGAGACAGGTGCCGGAGAGCTCCCGCAAACCCGCCGTCGCTCAGATCCACCGGCAGCAAACCGTGCGCGATCGCCCGCGCCGTCTCGACCGCTTTGCCGGCAAGACTCGAGATTGCGATTAACTCCGGCGCTAGACTTCTGCAGTCTCGCTCGGCGCGCGTCGCCGCACTTCGGAGCAGAAGCGACAACCCCGTCAGATCCTGACCGAGGCCGTCATGCAGGTCGGCACCGAGGCGGGCTCTTTCCTGGTTGGCGGCATTCGCCACAAGTTCCCCGAGACGGCGTCGCTCGGTAATGTCCTGCGCAATTCCGAACAGCGATACAAGCCGTCCCTTTCGCATCGTAGCGCAACAGACTTCCCGAATCCAGATTCGATTGCCCCGTCCGGTCACAGTTTCCAATTCGAGATCGTAAGGCGTCCCACGCGTCAGGGCCGCCGTCAGTGCCTCTTTAATAATGGGGCGACTCGACTCTGTGTAATAGCAGTACGAGTCCTCGATTGAGGACATGAGCTCGTCCGTGGACGTAACCTCCATGATTCGACACATCTCCGGTGTCCGTACCACGAGACCGGCATTGACATCGATCTCCCAAGCGCCGATTCGACCAACGCGCTCCATCGCCTCCAGCAAGCGCGACTTTTTCTCGAGCGCTTCAACGACTGGGGACCCGGCGGCCACCTCCCGCAGGATGCGGACACACATTCCGGGCGCGACATTCCGAACGTCACGCGCGATGACGTCGACCAGCGATTTGTCCCGCCGCTCCAGCGTGAGCAGGGCATCCGGCGCGTGGGGCGCATCGGTCGTCGAGGACAAGTCGAGTGGGACCGATCGAAGATGCACCTGAACGAGATCCCGGACGCGTTTGCCGATCAAGTCGTCTCGGGTCCGTCCGAGGAGTCGAGCCGCGCGAACATTCGCCTCAACGATCTGGTCCCGTCGGTCTATCAGAAGCATTCCATCGACGGAATTCTCGAACAACACCCGCAGTGCTGCGCGAACTGGAACAGATTTGGGGCTCCCCGACGAAATCGGGCGCTTTCGCTTGCTTCTGACCATCCACGTCCTCAGGGCATTAGCTCAATTGGAGTGGGATTGATATCCCACGATTAAGGACCCTGAAGCCAACACTGGTAAGCCCCGGTGCAAGAACGATAACCGCTGCCGCTTCGGGTGCGGCAAAATTGCGCAGGAGCTGCAATCGGCAAACAATTCTCGTTTCCTCAGCCACGTCCCGGTGGTTTGGGGAGAGTATACGTCGTATCCATCAATAAACTACGCGAGCCGCCTATATGCGAAGGCCCTCTTCGTTGGCTTTCAGCATGGGCAAGGCCCAGAGTGAAGGCGGCGGACGGCGCCTAAAGGATCTTCCGGCTGATCACCGGCTGGTATACCGGCCATCTCGCCTAGTCAGCGTATTGGCCACACGACTCACCAGGGCGTCATATTCAAGCGCCATCATTAAAATGGCGGCGTTTTCTGCGATCCGGACAGATGCAGCAGTCTTGGCCGGCTGGGCGCGCAACGCATGGTCCACGATAGCCGCAACATCGTCGAGACGAGGAATCCTTGCCAGCAATCCTCGCGTTACCCTGGGCACTTCTGAGAGCAAGACCGCTTCATCTGCGTTGAGCGGCCCGGCATGCGCATATCCGAAATGACGACGGCCACTCCGGCCATCCGTTTCAGCGTTGCCGTTCGTATGGAGGTCACGCAGTCTCCTCACCGCCTAGTAGCGTCGTCGCCCGTTCCACCAGCGAGTCCCACGAATTAGGTAACCCAATCTCGCGCAAATAGTCGTTGTCCAGCACCGGCGTCTGCGCTTCGAAGGCTGGTACGTCTCGTGGATTTATTGCAAGGAGCAACGCCTGAGCGATGGCTACCGCGCCCAACACACCGAAGGAACTATGCGCAACGCGAGTGGGCACTTCGTGGTGGGCGACCGCCTCGACCACCTCGTACGGCAGTCCCCACAATCCCAGAAGGTAGCCGCCCGCGACGCCGTGGCTCACCCCAACATACTCTTGCTCCGCCTCGGCAAGCGGTCTTCCCTGAGCGGTGGCTTCGAGCACTTGTTGCATCTGATCCTTAAACTGACGCGCCAATAGCAGGAACCCGACATCGTGCAGCAGACCGGCGAGAAACGCGTCCTCGGCCCAGGGGGCATCGCCGGCGAGCGCGCGTGCGATTGCCGCCACGCTGAGCGCGTGCCGTTGCATCTGTCCGAGGTCGAGTCCCGGTGAAAGCGGTTTGCCGGGCCGAAATACTTCAGCTGACAGCACCATGCTGCGCACGGTCGATAAACCCAAATAATTGACCGCCTGCCTGATGGTCGAAACACGGCGTGGCAAACGAAAGAAGGCCGAATTGCAGACTTGAAGCACTTTCGCCGAGACCGCCGGGTCTTTCTCGATGATCGCGGAGACCTTGATCAGTTCGATGCTCGGGTCGGCGAGCGCACGCTGCAGCGCTGCAAAGGTGCTCGGCATCGGCGGCAACGCTCCGACCGCACCCAGCCGAACCCGAAGTTCCGGCGATTCGATCAGCGCTTGGGTCGCGAGGCATCGATCAATGCATTCCTCGAGCTGCATCGGCTCGCAGGGTTTGCTCAGATAACGGTGCGCGAGGGACACGAGGCCCTGCGACTGGCGTTCGTCCGCGTAACCCGACAGGACGACGCGTATGGTGCCGGGAGACTCGGCGCGGGCCCGGGCTACGAGCGTCGTGCCATCCACGCCAGGCATCCGAAGATCCGTTACCAGCACGTCGAAATGGGACTCCTGCATCAATTCGATCGCCTTGGCGCCACCATCCGCAAAGTGCATATCCCAATCCTTGCGCCGCGTGTGCAGGCTGGCTTTGAGCCCTTGCAGTATCCGCGGCTCGTCATCCACGAATAGCAGCCGCTTCATGACCGGACTCCCACGGAACTGTCGACCGGAAGGCGCAGGGTACCCATGCCCGCTGTGCTGGCCACGTGAATGCCGCCGCCATGTTTGTCAACCACAATGGATCGTGCGATCGCGAGTCCCTGTCCGCTGCCACGGCCTGCCTCCTTGGTGGTAAAACATGGGTCGTAGATATTATCGATGTCCTCCGTTGGGATGCCGCAGCCGTTATCCTCGAATTGAAGTTCTACCCATCCCTCCACCGGCGCCGTTCGGATATTGATCCTGCCACTCTCGGCATCTCGACCGGCGTCCGCAAGCGCGTGCGCGGCGTTCACGATATGGTTCAGGATCACCTGGCCTAGTTCGCCCACGTTGCGGATCACTTCAGGCACCTCCCCACAGTACAGTTCTACCGTCGCGAGGTATTTGTATTCGTCGCCCGCGATGAGAAGCGTCGTCTTGACCGCGCGGTTGAGATCGGCCGGCGCTTTCTCGGTGGCGCCCGGATGAGCAAACTCCTTCATCGCGCGGACTATGGCCGCGACCCGTTGAGCGCCTTCAGTGACTCTGTCGATTGCCCGGGGTGCCTCTTCGCGGAACAACTGAAGGTCGGCGGCGGTATCGGTATCCGAGGGCCCCGCGGCGGTCAGTGCCAGCATCTCGCCGAAGGCGGAACCGAGAAAATGCAGGCTATCGCCGATGTACTGAATCGGCGTGTTGATCTCATGTGCCATCCCTGCGGCGAGCCGACCGACCGCCTCGAGCTTCTGTGCCAACCCCAGTTCCACCTCCAGCGCTTTACGCAATCGCATCTGCTCACGCAAATGCGCATTGGCATGTTCCAGGGTCGTGGTTCGAATTCGAAGAGCTTCTTCAAGCGTGGCGACTCGCTGACGTAGTTCCCGCTCGTTGGCGGTCACCAAGGCGCGCTCTTCGCCGATGGTGCCGGAGACGAAGATGAGCGGGACCTGCGGTGCGTGCGCTGAAGCAATCTCCAAGACCCGTAGTCCGTCGAACTGAGGTAACGGGAAGTCGGAGAGAATGAGGTCGGGCTGTACCTCTCGCAGCGCCGAGGCAAACTCCGGTTCCGTTTGTACTCGATGGATGTGGCACTCGAGACGCGCGTTGGCCAAATGCCGTGCAACGATCTCCGCGCCCGTCACACCGTCCTCGACCGCCACCAGCTGCAATGGGGATACGGTAGTAGCTAGAGATCCCTTCCACGACGGATCTAGGGGCGCTGTCATCCGTTTCCCAGCGGCTCGCCGATTGTCGGCCCAGCACTGCGCCCTTGAGGCGGGGTTGCGATCGCGTGACGCGGTACATCACGGCGTCCGAGACGCCGCTCCGCCGGATTGGACGGACGACCATCGCTTCTTCCGTGATGGGCGCCAAAGGATAAAACGCCGGGCTCATCCGGCGCGCCACAAGCCACCTCGGCTCGCACCTTGCCGTCCCATGCCCTCGAATCTCGTGTCCGCCAAAGGCGCTGCAATGGGACCACCGTGCCTTCTCCCAGACTTTGAATCGGATTGCTCGAAGGGCATAACGGCGGTGGGCCTGCTTACTTGAAAGATTCACACCGAATGTCCACCAAATCGGAGTCTTCCCTACGCCATGCCCAGCCCTTTGCCCTACAGAGTGAATGCCTGCGCCTTGTCGAGTATGGTGGGATACATGTGTCCCCGCCGCAAATTGCCCTCGCTCACTTGCTGAAAGAATCGCGCAATTCCGATATCGATGAACAAAAAGGCAATACCGTACGGCATAGTAAGGTGTTACCCGAACGCCCGTCTTGCGGCATTTAGCACAACACACCAGTTGTGCGCATCGCGTTGAATTGGTGGTAACCGCTCTGCATCCGTGACCTTGTGTGCGGACTCGGCATCTCCGTCCGCACCTCCGGACGACAGCGGCGCTGGCAAGCGCAAGAATTTCTATCACCGTAGATATCGCTTTTGGAGATGCGGTCGAGCCCAGTGTCGAGGAAGTTGACCTGCCCGTACTGCTCGAACAAGCTCGCGCTCTTTTACAGAAGGACGGACGCGGATTAGGAGTCGTGCCGCTGATAGGCCGAGACGCTGTTTCTGGCCGTATGGCGGAGAGGGAGGGATTGCTCGTCGCGGACGCTCCTCGTCCTCCGCTGACGCTCCGGACCACCGTCGCAGACGCGCCGGTGTCATCCCTCCCGCCCATTGGCTCATTCGCAGATTATTGCGCTGATAGGCCGAGACGCTAATTCTGGCCGTATGGCGGAGAGGGAGGGATTCGAACCCTCGAAGGGCTTTTGACCCCCCGGAAGACTCTTAGGAATCAGCAACTTACTGATTCACAACGGATCGCCGTCCCCTGCATTCCCCTCATTTCCCCGTCGCTGGCAGTAGGGCTGGCAGTAGAAGCGCAACTCTTGGTACATGCGCTTTTACAGGCCAACCGACGGCCCCCTCTACAATCGCCACCATGGTTGAATTGTACGCAACTGGCCCGGAGCTATTCGAAGGTCCTTTACTATAATATGGCTGCATCACCGGACCGGGAGACCCCGCATGGAAAAGCTGGATCGCATCACACAACGACCCGAAATCATGGGCGGCAAGGCTTGCATTCGTGGGATACGCGTTACCGTGGGCATGATCGTCGGGCAGATCGGAGCTGGTCGCAGTGTTGATGAACTTCTGGCGGAGTATCCGTACCTCGAACGGGAAGATATTCTGCAGGCGCTACGATATGCCGCGTGGCGAGCCGAGGAACGTGAGGTCGTGCTGGCCGACGCGTGAAGCTTCTCGTCGATATGAACCTGTCGCCGCACTGGGTAGATCGGCTGCATGCGGCGGGCCTGCCTGCCGTTCATTGGTCAGGCATCGGCCGGATGGACGCACCCGATGTAGAGATCATGGCCTACGCCGCCAAATACGACTACGTCGTGTTGACACACGACTTGGATTTTAGCGCCATCCTCGCGGCAACCCAGGGGACGAAGCCCAGCGTCGTGCAAATTCGCGCGGACAACATCAGTGCAGCAGTCATCGGTGATCCGCTTATCGCAGCTTTACAACAAATGGCTCCGGAGTTGGCGGCAGGCGCGCTGCTCACGATTGATCCGGGTCGCACCCGACTCCATCTGCTGCCACTTCGCTCCAACAAGCCGTGAATCGTGGCATTGCAAACGGTAGCCGAAGCACGGCGGCTGTCACCGCATGCACGCGCGCCTAGCCCGCACTATTCGTGAAGGATCTGATTTTGGGGATCATGGACCCGAGTATTGCTATGTAGCGGTGTGCTGTCGATGCGCTGTGTGTAGCGAGACATTGAATGATGGAGACGGAGGCGCTAACATCCATCCCGAAAGGAGATGGCATTCCTCCTCAAAACCGCCGTTTCGCGGCTGATGATGCCTACGCTTTAACCGGACGGTCAGCGTAGTCACGTTCGCATGCTGTCCGACCTTTTGAGTCAGAGACAGGTGTATGTGGAAATCAATCATTGCGATTTCATTGGGAGCGAGCCTCGGCGCCCTGTTGCGCTGGGTATTGGGCCTGTCGCTAAACCGCTACTTCCCGGCGATCCCTCCGGGCACGCTCGCCGCGAATCTGATTGGCGGCTATATCATTGGACTGGCCGTCGCCTCCTTTGCGTCGTTCTCAAGCTTAACCCCCGAGTGGCGCCTATTTGTCATTACTGGCTTTTGCGGTGGATTGACGACCTTCTCGACGTTCTCCTCTGAAATCGTGACCCTGTTGCAGCAAGGACGACCTCTCGTCGCGTGCGGCGCGGCGGCGATCCATTTGTCTGGTTCGGTCCTGATGACCTTGGCTGGCATCGGCACGGTCGCGTGGACTAGAAGTTAGAACATCGGTGGAAAACACCGAAGGAGTCGACATGCAGGGCTCATTCTTACGGTTGTATGTCCATGAAGGGCAACGGCATCATCACCAACTCGCATGGGAATGGCTGCTCGTACAGGCGAATCAACTCGGCATCCACGGCGGCTCGGCGTTTCGCGCCATGGCCGGATTCGGGCGGCATCACAAGCTGAGTGAAGCGAAGTTCTTCGAGCTTGCGGGTTCGCTCGCCGTGGAGGTCGAATTTATCGTCACCGACCAGGAAGCGCAGCAACTTCTCACCTTGGTCCATCAAGAAAATATTCCACTGTTCTACGCCCGCATTCCCGCCTGCTTTGGCGTGATCGATCCGAGCACGGCACAGGCCCCATTGATCACCGTCGGGAAATGATCGGCCGCGGTGCCATTGGGGAGGGTCCGTCATGCAAGGCTCATTCTTAAGGTTCTATGTGCACGAGGGTCAGCGCCACCACCATGGCGTCGTCTGGGAATGGTTGCTGATGCAAGCCAATAAGCGTGGCCTTCGCGGCGGCTCGGCGTTTCGCGCCATGGCCGGATTTGGACGGCACCACAAGCTGAGCGAGGAGAAGTTCTTTGACTTGTCGGGCTCGCAAGTTATCGAAATCGAATTTGTCGTGACGGATCAAGAAGCGCAGCAAATGCTCGACCTCGTGCATCGAGAAAGGATTCCGCTCTTCTACGCATATATTCCCGCAAGCTTTGGTGTGATTGATCTCCATACAGCCGCTCCGCCATCGATTGCCGCGAGCGAATGATCGGGGAGCTGCGATGATCGCAATTACAGCGCACCCTGCACCCCCATCGATCGGGCCGCGCGTGCCGGCGCCATGACAACGGCCCGGCGGATTTGACTGAATACGAAAAGACCAAATTTGAATTGGCCGATATCGTGCGGTTTGCGGCGGCCAAGGTATCTCGGGGCGCTGACCCAATTTACGGCGATTTCCTGGACTTTTCCGCGCGGCTTGGGGAAGATCGTTTCAACCTGGTCGTCGCAGGCCGATTTAGCCGCGGCAAAACCTCCCTCATGAACGCCATTCTGGGCATTGACCGCCTGCCCGCCGGCATCGTGACGCTGACCTCTGTGATAACCAGTGTCGGCTACGGCAGCTCGGAACGCGTCCGCGTTGAGCGCGAACGCGACGGGTGGCCGTTCGAGATCCGCCTGGACGAAATCGCTCAATACATTACCGAGCGCGGCAATCTCGGCAACACGCGGGGAATTCGTCAAGCCAAAATCGAATTGCCTGCCGAAATCCTCCGGCGCGGCTTCTATTTTATCGACGCGCCGGGACTCGGGTCCTCGATTCCGGAGAATACACGAACCGCGATGGGGTTCCTGCCCGAGGCGGACGCCCTGGTGTTGGTGTCCGGCGCCGCACAACGCGAATAGGAGCTTGACCGGTATTGAAGGCAGTTCGGCCGAGCGCAGCATCTGCAGCAAACCATCGGCGCCCATAAAAGCCCGCCGCCGCCGCGCGCCTGCGGCCACAGGTTCGCGTCAAAACAACGGCAGCACGGCAAACACGATCAGCAACGCCACAAATGCGTAGGTCACGTAGGCGTTTATGCGGCCATGGTGCATCGCCGCCAGCCAGCGCGCGAACCACAGGGTCGCTGATCTGACCGGCTCGAACACCAGTCGGTCGACGAGGTGTACGCGCTCCTTCTCCCGGCGGATGGCCATGCGGAAGTGCTCCGCCACCGTCTCGCGCGTGTCCTCGACCGTCGTCGGGCGGAATATCGCATCGAAGATCACCCGCACCGGGTTGGAAAATCCCGTGGCCGTGTAAGTCATTTCCGGGAGCAGCCTCCGCACCCCGCCGTCCCAGCGCTCGCGGCGCGCCAGTCGCCGGGTGCGCGTCAGCCACAAGCGAATGATGATGTAGGTCAGAAGCAGCAGACCGATCAGCGCCAGCAGCATGTAGGAAGTCGACATGGCAAAGACCACCGGATTTTCCGTGGCGCCCCGATGCAACACCACCAGCCCGCGTCCGGGCAAAACGGCTTGGCCCACCTGCGCACCCAAATCGTGAAACTCGCCGACAAATGGCGCCGGCAGCGCGCCATGCCCCGGCGCCTGAGCAAAGAACGGCGGCACCAGGGCGTCGGCCGCACTAGTGCCGGCCAGCTGCATCGACACCGGGTTGAGCATCGGGATCACGTACGTCGGCAGGACACCCAACGCGAGGCACAGCACCGCCAGGATGGCCATGGAGGCGAGCACGGGCGGGGCGGCTTCGGTCACCCGCCGCTCCTCGAGCCGGCGCATTCCCAGAAAGCTCATCGCGAACACCTTCACAAAGCAGGTCACCGCCAGCGCCGCGGTGAGCGCGAGCCCGGCTCCGCACAGCGCGAACACGATCTTGGCGCCGGTCGACGACAACTCCGCCGAGCGCAGCATCACCTGTAGCGTGAGCCATTCACTGACGAAGCCGTTGAACGGCGGCAGCGCGCCGATCGACAGCGTGCCGACCAGAAAGCCGAGCGCGGTCAGCGGCATCCATTTGATCAGGCCCCCGAGCCGGTCCATGTCGCGCGTGCCGGTCTGCGTCTCCACGGCGCCGACGCCGAAAAACAGCAGCGCCTTGTAGAGCGAATGATTGATCATGTGATAGAGCGCCGCCATGAAGGCCATGGCCGCGAGCGCCGGATGGTTCGTGGCGACGAATACCATCCCCGCGCCGAAGCCGGCGACGACGATGCCGACGTTTTCGATCGAACTATGCGCCAACATCGCCTTCAGATCATTGTCGGTGGTCGCGTATAGAATCCCGAGCAGCGCAGAAGCGGTCCCGACGACGAGTGCGATCAGCCCTGCGCCCGCCTGCGTGGCCGGCATGAGATCGGCGTTGACCCGCAGGATGCCGTACAGGCCGAGATTCAGCGTCACGCCGGCGAGCACGGGCGCAAACGCGCGCGGGGCAGTCGCGTAGGCGGGCTGCAGCCAGGAGTTCACGGGGACCAGGCCAGCCTTCACGCCGAACCCGAAGAACGTGAGCAGAAAGACTCCCCAGCGGGCGTTCGCGCCCAGAGCCGAGGCGCCGGCTTTGAGCGCGCCGAATTCCAGTGAGCTCGCACCGAGCGCGAGCACGAGGAAGCCGAGTGCGGCAGCCAGCGTTCCTGCCTCGCCCATCGCGAGCAGCAGATACGCCGATCCGACTTGGCCGTTCTCCCGTTCCGGGCTGGTTACCACGAGCAGGTAGCACAGGATGGACATGACTTCCCAGGCCAGCAGGAACAGCAATGCATCACCCGAGATCAGGATGACAACGACTGATGCATACAGCGCCAGAAGCAGCACCGTGAAGGCGCGCTCGTGGCCGCGAAATGAGTCGCGCTTCAATTCACCGCTCGCGTAAATCGAGGCTGGGAACAGAACGAGCCCCGCGACGAGCACGAACGCGGCCGAGAGCTGGTCGAGGCGCAGGGTGAGGGTAGTCAGGCCGGACAATGACCATAGCGGTTGGGCGAATACCTTACCGGTCAGAAGAACCTCGGCGCCCGCCACGCCCGCCGCGATGGCGGCGAAGCAGCCGAACCACGCGAGAACGACCCCCTGGCGCGCCGGACGTACCGCCAGTGAGAGCAGGATGCCGGCGCCGCACGCCGCGAAAAACACGATAACGAGCGTTGCGGTGCCCATCAGCGCCCCGCTGCAGCCGGCTTGTACCCGGCCGGAGCCAACGCCTGCGGCGGCTTGCGTCCCACCGCCACGAGTAAACCGTGCAGGATCGCGAGCGGCGGCGGCGGATTGCCCGGTACTTCCACATCCACCGGCAAGACCTCCGCCACGCCGTTCGCGCACGCGAAGCTGCCTGCAAACACCCCACCAGACAGGGCGCACGCGCCCACGGCGACGACCCGTTTCGGCGTCGGCATGGCGTCGTAGACCTTCTTGAGCGCGAAGCGCATTTGATCGGTCACAGGACCAACGACCAGCAGCACGTCCGCGTGGCGCGGGGTGGGCGTGATGAAAAAGCCGAGCCGGTGCATGTTGTAATACGGATTGTTGAGCTGTTTCACCTCGTTCAAGCACGCGCCGCAGTCGCCCGCATCCACGACGAGGACGTGGATGGAGCGCCGGAACGGCTGCCCCAATTCGTTATTCAGCGGCGGCGCCGCGGCGGCGCCGGCCCATTCGTGGGTCGTGTCCCAGTCGAGCGCGTGTGCGACGCCGCGGACGCAACGGTAGCAGTGAACGCAACGGCGGATGTCCACCGAGATTTCTCCCTCCGTTTGATCGAGTGCGTGCGTGAGACACCGTTCGACGAGCCCCGCAGCGTCGGCGCCGAAATCGCCGCCGCGGGGCCGACCCGGCGTGACCCCTGCGGCGTTTTCTCTACCGCGCGGATATACGGTGGTCTTGATGCCGGTGCGAATGCCCTTGATGACCCATTGACTCATACGCTGTCCTTTGTCGTCGCTGTCATCGGTCGTTCTCGGCCACGGACAGATCGAACGTCGAGAGAATGATGGGAAAATCCTGAAATGCGAATTTCTCCGCGGCGAGATGAAAGCTGTGCCAGTTCGCGAACGACGGCGTGATCACGCGGTAGCGTGCGATCCGACCGCCCTTATCCAGCCTCACCCAGTGAAACGTGGCGCCACGGGGCGCTTCGACCGAACCCAACGCGGCACCCGGTCGGAAATGCACCGGCCGGCAAACCTCACCTTCAGTCAAGACGGCGGCCGCTTGTTCCATGATCTGGACGGATTGCCGGGCCTCGGCGAACAACACCCGAAGTCGCGCGTAGCCATCGCCTTCCTGTTCGGTCGGTACCTCAAATTTGAACGCTTCGTAGCCCGAATAAGGCCGCACGCGGCGCAAATCGCGGGCGAGTCCCGACGCACGTGCCACCGGCCCGACCAGACTGTAGGCCTTCGCGGTGGCCGCCGAGATGACGCCGACTTCCTCGATCCGGTCGAGAAAACTGCTGGAGATGCTCAGCCGCCGCTCGAGTTCATTCAGCCTCTTCAGGATGTCTTGCGACCGGCTGAGCGCCTTGTGGCAGGCATCGGGCGGCAGATCGCACAGGAGCCCGCCGGGAGCGAGCAGGCCGAACAGGTAGCGATGACCCGTGAGTTCCCCCGACACGCGCAGCAGTTCCTCCTCGAGCACTCCTGCCTGGCTGCTGGCGACGACCAGCGCGGTGGATTCGCAGATTTCCTGGATCGCGCCGGCGTGCTGGCGCAGCCGCTCGAGCTCGGCCAGGAACACGCGCAGGGTCCGCGCGCGCACCGGCACGTCCGTGCCGCCGATCGATTCGACAGCCCGGCAGAAGGCCAACCCGTGAGCAAAGGCCGTCGTCGCCGCGAACCGTTCCGCGAGCAGCAGGACTTCATCGACCGTCTTGCCCTCGGCGAGCTTCTCGACGGCGCGCCATTTGTAGAACAGGCGCGTCGAGGAGCGGATGACGTCTTCGCCGACCGTCTCGAGCAGAAAATGGACCGATTCGGTCACGCCGGAGAATATGGGGCCGACGGGCATAACGAACGCCCCCGCCTCCTGGACGATGCGGAGGGGCCGCCAGTCGGCGTCCGGACGGCGGTTGTGCATCGCCGCCTGCGCGTCGAAGCCGCGGCGCATCGGCTCAACGTGCTCCTGCCAGGCGTCGTCGTGGAGCACGAAATCGCCGAGCCGCGGATGACCCTCAAAATGCACGCCGAACAGATCCTCTGCCTCACGCTCGTGCCAATCCACCGCGTGAATCCACTCGACGACGCTGGGGAAGACACTCTCCGCGAGCGGCGCACTCACCAGCACGTGCACCCAGCCGGTGCCCCGTTCGCCGTAAAACACGTAGCGCAAGCGCCACTCGCTCACGCCCTCCTCGACGATCAGACCCGCGAAACTGAAATCCCACTCCTCGACAAGTCGACGGCACACCTCGGTGAGCACCGTGCGGTTGCACCTCACTTCGGCCGTCGACCTCAAGGCGTCGAAGCCGTACTGCGCTTGTCCGAGCCAGCGGCCTTCGATATGATTCTGTAATTCGGTGGGGTTCATCGGCGTTTCATCTCGTTACCGCGGCAACGGCCAGCGTTAGAAGATCTTGCAGCGGCTTGGGGATGTAGACACCGAGCACGAGCACCGGCACGGCGGCCAGAAGCAGCGCCAACCGGCAGCTGAACGGTAAGTGAAACGTTTCGGCTGTTTCCCGTCCGGGATTTCTTTGCTCCGGTGCGCCGTTCGCCGGCGCACCGAAGACCATGCGGTTCACATGGGCCATGATGCCGAAAAACGCGACGACGATGAAGATGGCCAGAAGTCCCGTCGCGACGTACTGTCCCTGCGCCAGACCTGCCTTCAGAATCTCGAATTCGCTCAAGAAAACCGCCAGCGGCGGCGCGCCGGCGATCGCGAGTCCGCCGAAGATGAGCGCCGCGCCGGCCAGCGGGGATCGGCGGATGAGCCCGCGTACGGCGGCAATCTCGCGCGTTCCCGTGGTCAGCAATACCGCTCCCGCGGCGAAGAAACAAAAGGACTTGGTCACCGAATGACTGACAATTTGCTGCATGGCGCCGTAATCGGCCGCGGATGCGCCCAGTCCAAGGGCCGCTAGGATAATGCCCATGTGTTCGACGGTGGAGAAGGCGAACAGCCGTTTGTAGTCCTTCACCTGGAGCAACAGGAACGCAGCGGTGCCAACCGAAATCAAGCCGAGAACGAGCGCCCAGGTATCGGCGTGTGCGCCGGGCACGGCCTGCACCACCGGAAATAGCCGCAGAATCACATAGAGGATTGAGGTGGTTTCGATCCCGGAGAGCAGCGCGCACACCGGCGATGGCGCCTGGCTGTGAGCATCCGGCAGCCACGTGTGCATCGGAACGAGGCCGACTTTCGTGCCGAGACCGATCAAAATCAGCAGGAACGCCGTTTGCACCAGAAGCGCCGGCATCCTAGGGGCGGCCATCACCAACCCAGTCCAGGTGTAGGTGCCCCCGCCCCCCGCGTGCATCGCGGCGAACAACACTAGAAAGCCGAACAGGGCGATGCCCGCTCCCATCAGGGATAGCACGACGTACTTCCAAGCCGCTTCCAGTGCTTCACGCGTGTTATCGAAGGAGACAAGCAGCGCCGAACACAGCGTCGTCAGCTCGACCACGATCCACACCAGCGTCGGCTCCGCCAGCACCGGAATGGCGAGCATGGAAAAGATAAAGAGGTTGTAGTTCGCGTGATAAAGCCGCAGCTTTTTTGATGTCAAGTCGCCATGCGCCATGTAACCGATGGAGTAAATCGCGGCGGTGGTTCCGACCAGGGCGATGAGCAGCAAAATCAGTGCGCTCAGTCCGTCCACGGCGATCCACTTCGACCACGCCGGCGCGAGGAGTTCGCCTGGAGCGTGGTCCGATACGATCTGCCCTGCGAGCCGCGCGACCAGAACCAGATCGGCCGCGCATGACGCCACCGTCACACCCGGTACCCAACGTCTCCCCAGGGGAACGCAAACAAGCACCGCAGCAACGAGGGGCAGCAGCAAAATAATGATGACGCTCACAGCGGCGCCTCGTCGGCGTCCGACGCCCCGGTCGTTTCCTTGAGACTCGCCAATGCGCCGACGGCCGTGCTGCCGATCTGTTTCTGGACGGCGCGGACCAGCACGCCCATGATGAACACGATGACCAAACCGTCCGTGGCAACGGCGAGTTCGACCAGCATCCCCAGATCGCGCGCGATGGAAATGCCCGCGAGGAACGCGCCGTTCTCCATGACCAGAAGACCGATGAGCAGGGACAACGCCTCACGCCGCACCGTGAGGGTGAAGGCGCCGAGCAGCAGCACGGCGATGCCGATTGGCACATTCGCGCCGCGGGCCTCAGGCCCCACGGCATTGGCGAGCGGAATGCCGACAAAATAGGCGCCGATCGCAAGCGCCAGCGCGATGGTCAGAGCGGTCGGAATGTTCAGTACCTGGTCGATTTCTCGGCGCGTATAGATCTCCGCCGGAGAGGTTTTTCGCAACAGCCAAGGGACGATGATGGGCTTACTGATCAGGTTGACGAGCGCCACGCCGTAGAGATGTTCCGATCCATAGCGCAAGCCCAGCAGCACCGCGGACGCCGCGAGCAGCAGGGATTGCACGATGAACAGGTTCAAACAGGCCCGGGCCTGGCGCGTCGCGACGATGCCGAAGGCGGTCAGCAAGAACAGGCCCGCCGCCAGCGCATTGAGATTTTCCAGTAACTGCTTGGTCGCGTCGTTCATATGCGTTAGGGCAAAAAGACCTGGGCGATCATCGCCGCCACCGAGGTGATGAACGCCGCGCCGAGGAATTCGACGATGCGAAACAGCCGCAGTTTGGACAGCGTGGACTCGATGACCACCAACACGAGCAGAAAGCAGAAAACCTTGAAAAGCACCATCGGTACGGCGAGCAGCACCGCCCCGTAGCTTTGTTCTCGCGCCAACCCCCACGGCGTCAGCAGAACGTTCAGAAAAACGCAGAGAAGCACGAAGAATTTCATCTGGCCGCCCCACTTCACCAACGCGAAGCCGCGGCCGGAGTATTCGAGCGACTTGGACTCGTCGATCATCGCCAGCTCGAAGTGGCCGGTGGGGTTGTCAACCGGGATTCGGCCGCCCTCGGCGAGGATCAGCATGACAAACGCCAGCACGAGCAGTATGTGCGACGGGGTGAAGAAATTCGCGAGCGGCGTCACCCATTTCTGCTGGACGATGTAAGGGATGGTGGAGCCGGCCACGAACGACAGGGTGAAGAACACGATCATGAACACGGGCTCGGCGAGAAAGCCCACCATGCGGGTGCGGCTCGCGCCAATGGGGCCGTAGGGGTTCGCCGTATCCACCGCGGCGAGGGTGGCGAAAAACCCGCCCAGCGCCAGTACGAATCCGACTCCGAGCATGTCGCCCATGAAGGCGAAGAAGAGCGGATAACTCGTCAGCACCGGAATCAGCAATGTCACAAAAATCGGCGCAACGAAAATGATGTATGGAGCGAATCGGAAAATCCATGAGCTGTCCTCGGACACAATTTCGTCCTTGTGGAACAGCTTCCAGAGGTCCCAGTAAGGCTGAAAGATGCTCGGCCCGCGCTTGGACTGAACCATTTCCTTGAGCCGCGACAGCACGCCGCTCGCCAGTGGCGCAAAAATAAGCACCACCGCGACTTGCAGGACGTTGAACAGAATGCGATCGAGCACGGCTATGCGCTCCGCCGGAATAGGGGGAAGCACCCCCCGCCTTTGCGGCAGGCACGCCGAGGGAGATCGTCGCGCGGGCGGAGACTATCGACAGCGAACGAATTGGTCGGCACGCATGCGCCGTGTGCCGGTCGAGCTATCGAGCATTGAGGTACTGCCGCCACCAAACCCTCTCTTCGTGTGAGATTGGATTGTGGTAGGCATCATCAGCCGCGTCCGGCGGTTACGAGGAGGAATGCCATCTCCCGTAGTCAATATACCGGCTGCGCCCGTTGGCGGCAAGCGAGGCACGTAGACGGCTTTGTCCGCTTTATTTTATCAGCGGACAACCTCAGGCCTTAGGGTAGATGCGCACAGCGCTTGCGCATTGCCCCCTGACGCTCTACGATTTCTGCAAGGGAGATGGCATCCTCCCCTGACAAACCGCCCCCGGGGCTGATGACGCCTGCCCTGTAGCACCGAACTGTCGGGCGAGTGTTGGCATGTCAAACCTTCCCCCGTCGATTCGACTGACTCCTGGGTTGCGTCCTGCACAAATGACGTACCTGCAACGGTGCGCGTGGGGGCACACCTCGACGGAGGATCGGTCATGTACCCCAACGTCAACGTGCTGCGCCGGGATGTCGGGAGACGCTTGCGGCGAGGTGAGCATATGGTCCTCTACGGGCCGTGCGGCAGCGGCAAATCGACACTCCTCGCCGATTTGGAGACGCGCCTGACCGGTGCCAGCATTCCTTGCGCGCGCGCAGCGGCGACGCACAGTATCGACGACATTACGCGTGCGCTCGAGCAAGTTTATCCCGCCGTGGATGCCCCCGAGGTGCCACGGCGAACGGTGCAGCCACGCTTGTGGGAGGCTGCCGATTTACAAGGCACCGTGCTGCTGCTGGATCATCTGACCGATATCAGTAACGCGATGGTCAGATTTCTGCGCCGTCTGCGCGGCGGCATCGTCGGCGTATTGACCGCTGTAGACATAGAGGTTGAGCACGAAAGACGGCGCATGAAACCGTGGCGGCTCGGTGCACTCACGATGCGCATGCCACCCGTCGCTGACGCGCTCTTGCGCGAACTGTTGCAGGCCCGATGCGCGGACCTGCACGTGCCGTTGCCGGGGCCGGACGCCGAACGGCAGCTCGTGCGGGTGGCTCGTGGCCGGCCGGGCTGGATTCTCAAATGCGTGGAACTTCAGACTCAGGGCCACTATTGGCAGGGCGAGCAGCTCTTCGTGTCCGTCTTATCTTCCGATACCGAGATTGCGCTTCGACAGTTAGCGCTCAGCATGATGCCTTCCGATGAGCCGATGGATCCGTCCGATGACGTGTACTCCTAACGATCGACGTTCATCTCCCTGATGCTTGAGCACGCAGCGTTTTCACCGCAATACCGATCGGAATCAGCCCGGCGAGCTGCGCCAGCGCGGCGACCGCTACGGTCGCCGTCAACGACCGATCGTAGAGTGCGCCGAGCGTCGCGCTACCCGCAAACCAGGCAACGCCAAAAATCGCGGTGAATATTCCATAGGCCCGCGCACGCCGGTGGGCTGGAACCATATGCGCGATAGCCGCTGACATCACGGTTTCATGAATACCCACGCCAAGGCCCCACAGCACCGTGCCGATCAATGCCGGCCAGAATCCTCCCAAAAAAACCAACGGCGCGTAGGCAGCGATGAGGAAGGTTGAGGGAATGAGCACCGTGAGCCCACGGTGGTCATACCATCGACCGGCGGCCATTGAGCCAACGCCCGCCGTGCCCATCGCCAGCGCATACAGGATGGGCACGCTGGAACTGGACATCGTCTTGGCGACGGTGAAGTGATAAGAGATCAAGGCATAGTCCGCGAAACCAAAGGCCACGAGTGCTGCGCCCGCGGAATACCACCAAAAGGCGCGCGGCAATCGGCCACCACTCACTTCGTCGGCGCGACGATCGTCAGCCGACGGCACAATCTGCCCCGCCACCGGATAGCGCAGCCGCACCGACAATACCAGCAGCACGGTAATGGTCGCCGGGACCAACATCCAGGCAAAGGCGGCGTGATAGTCGCCTCGGCATGCCAGCATGATTGCCGCGAGCAACGGACCTATCGTGGCCCCCGCCTGATCGAGCGCCTCATGGACACCGAAGGCCCAGCCCTGACCGATGGCTTCACCGGCCTGCGAGAGCATCACGTCGCGCGGCGGATTACGCGTCGCCTTGCCGACACGTTCGAGAATGATCAGCCCCGCGGCCGCGGGCCAGTTGCCCACCAGCGCAAGCGCGGGTACCGCGGCCATTTGCACCACATAGCCTGCCAGCGTGATCGGCCAGTACAGACGACTGCGGTCCGCAAGGCGGCCGGACCCCAAACGCAGCGTGTAACCCAACAGTTCGCCAACACCGGCAATCAGGCCCACCGCCGTCCCGCTCGCGCCGAGCAACGCGAGATAGGGACCGGAGATCGACCGCATGCCCTCATAGGTCATGTCGGCAAAAAGGCTGACGACCCCGAATGAAAAGACGAAGCGCAGCGCTGCGGCAGGGGTCAGCGGCGTACGTCGAGCAGCGTTAAGCACTATCAGCCATGAATGTCACCCGCCCTCTCATTCGACCCGGAATGAAATTCAGGTAGGCATCATCAGCCGACAACGGCGGTTTCGTGCGGAGGCATGCCATCTCCGATCGTTTGACTATACGGAAGAATCTGTGCAATGCGCAAGCAGCGGCGCCGGTGGCGGATGGTCGCCGGCAGTGCGATGATTTAAGGAACCATGTTCCATGAGAACCATCGGCGCTATCTTCTCAGTCAGTTCCACTCCATCGACCAGCTGTTCAGCGAGATATTGGCGGATCTGCGTCCCGCCGATGACGGGCGACTGTTCGCAACACTCGCGCCCGACGCAACCTTAACCAAGCGTCAAGTATCCTGATGATATGACATGGCGTCCATGCATGGCCTTCAGTGGCCGCCGCCAAACACAGCGGACGTGCCGAGTTCGTCTTCAATTTCCAGAAGCCGGTTGTATTTGGCGATGCGTTCCGAACGACACAGAGAACCCGTCTTGATTTTCCCACCGTTCATCGCCACCGCGAAATCCGCAATAAAGCTATCCTCGGTCTCACCTGACCGATGTGAGATGATGAAGCCCCAACCGGCATCGCGGCACAGTTGGATGGCGTCGATGGTCTCACTGACGCTCCCGATCTGATTCAGCTTGATCAACGCGGCGTTGCAGGTCTGATTGGCAATTCCCTTTTGGATATAGATGGGGTTGGTCACCAAAATATCATCGCCCACGATCTGAGTGGTTGCGCCCAAGGCAGCGGTGAGTTCACGGAAACCCTTCCAATCGTTCTCCCCCAAACCGTCCTCGATCGATACGATCGGGTATCGCTGCCGCCACTCGCGATAAAGCGCAACCATATCAGCCGCCGACTTCTCACCTTGACCGCTGCGGGTCAGGTGATACTGGCCATCAGCGTAGAAAGAAGACGCCGCGGGATCGAGCGCAATGGCGATGTCCTGGCCTGGCCGGTACCCGGCGCGTTCGATCGCGGCGACGATCAGGTCGCAGGCCTCCTCATTGTTCGAGAGATGAGGCGCAAAGCCGCCCTCATCGCCGACCGCCGTGCTTAGTCCTTTTTCGTGTAGCAACCCTTTGAGCGCCTGAAAAGTCTCGGCGCCGTAACGCAGAGCCTCGCCAAAGGTCGGTGCACCCTGCGGCATAATCATGAACTCTTGAAAGTCGAGGCTCGAGTCGGCGTGCTTTCCACCGTTAATCACGTTCATCATGGGTACCGGCAAATGTTTAGCGCCGACACCGCCGAGATAGGCATAGAGAGGCAACCCGCAGGAGGCTGCGGCGGCGCGAGCGACGGCCTGCGACACGCCGAGAATGGCGTTGGCGCCCAGCTCAGCCTTATTCGGTGTCGCATCGAGATCGATCATGAGCTTGTCGATCCGAGCCTGTTCAGTCGGAACCAAGCCCTTGAGGTGGGGGGCGATGGCGGCGTTGACCTTCGTCACGGCCTTGTGCACACCCTTTCCGCCGTAGCGCCGCGGATCTCCATCGCGCAGTTCCACCGCCTCGTTTTCTCCCGTGGATGCGCCCGATGGCACGGCGGAGGCGGCCTTCGTGCCGTCGTCCAACGTCACCTCCACAGCAATAGTGGGGTTGCCGCGAGAATCCAGGATCTCTCGAGCCCGAACCGAGTGAATGCGCGCTTTCATGAATTCTCCGACGTCCTAAGCCGCAAGGGCCCAAGAGGGCACTCGCAATGATGATGCAGGAATTGCGCGAGCCAAACTTCCACCAATCTCAGAAATGCCATGATCACGAGGCCCATTCCTCGCCATACAACGGCGTTCCAAACGACGGCAATGCGATCAACGATTGGAAGCTGGACATAACACACCCGAGACGCGGCGGGTGCGCCCCACCGCTTGCATTCACGCAACACGGTAGGAGTCATTAGCTTGTTAGCGGTTCTTGGGGGACTCCATCCCCGATTTGCAGTCGATTAATAGGCTAAGGTACTGATATCGATCCGTCAACCACTCCACTCGTCCATGTGGTTTGCAAGAGGGCTTGGCGGCCCCGTACAGGCTCGTACGCACGATGTCTCCGGGGGCGGCAGGCGGTACGCCGCCCTCGCAACCAGGGCATCGCGTGGAGCCGCTCGCGATCTGTCGCTGTTGGCCGGGTCCTAGCTCAGAGCCTCTAAATGGGCAGTTTGGTTCATGTTCATCACCACAGTGCGATCAGCCGTCAAGGACATTTCATTGATCGCACAGGGCGCTTGTACGAATCTCCAATACGCAGACGGCGGCTGGTCCAACACGTGGATGAGCAACGCACGATTGAGACTGTCGTGGCTCACCATAACTATTGTTTGCGCGGGGTGTTTTTCTAGCGCAAGTCGCATTGCATCTGCGGCACGCCCCAGCAGGTCCTGCAATGATTCGCCGTTTGGAAATCGAACCAGTTGCGGCGTCGTGCGCCACCGGTGATAGGCGGTTGGACATGCAGTCGCGACCTCATCATGTGTCTTTGACTGCCAATCGCCGTAGTCGATGTCGTCAAGAAAGCTCGGGACTTGTGTATTCACCCCGCATAGCGAGGCGATCGCTCCTGCCGTGTCAATACAGCGTTTCCGAGGACTGGTATAAACGATCGTTGGCCGCCATCGCTTTGAAATCCATTGGGCTGTACTGCGGGCTTGAAGAACGCCGCGCTCCGTTAGTTGGATGTCGGTGCGTCCACGAAATGTCGCGGGCTCAATTCCGGGCACGTGACCATGCCGTACCAACAAAAGTGTCGTTGTATCGGTGAGATCCATTAGGCCCCTCCCGAGCGCCACGACATACGCGGTCCGCACCGACTTTCGCGGATCACTATTTCTGTATCGGTGCATAGCGCGGCCAAATGCAATCGGCCATCGCGCCAATACTCTTGCATTCCCAGTCGACGAATGCATTCGTTTAGCCACCCGATTCTGCCGCGCGCGCCGTGCGCGATTTGTTGCGCCAACTTGGATTCGACTTGCGGAAGGTCGGATGATTGAATTGCCTCCATTAGCAACTGATGCATCTGCCGGTCAGATGCGGGAGGCATTTGGATTGAAAGCGCGCCGGCATGCCAGGCGCGCATGCGTTCGCGCTCATGCGGGGTGTCAACATCGACGGCCAATAACGCACCCGCAATGCCGCCGCGCAATCGCCGAAGGTATCCCAACATCGCCGTCGTTATGCCAGTCGCGTGATCCAGCAACAGCACACCCGACACTCGATCGGCCGCCATGCGCAAGCGGGCGCGCGCCGCGCGCCTGCCGAGTCCCTCGACGTCGGTCCCCGGATAGGCCTGTGCCAGAGCAGCCACAATATCGGACAAACCCGAAGTGACGGGCGCAAGACCGCACGGAGCGCCCATTGAACGATTCTGGTCCCTTAATATCGCCAAGAGCGTTGATTTTCCCCCACCGCGTGGGCCGTACAAAATTAAATGCGATCCCGCCTGCAACCTCGATCCGAGTTCTGCGCTAAACGCCTGAAAGCCCCTACTCTGAACTATTCGGCTTGGAGGATGCGTAACCGAAGTATTCGCGTCGCAAACCAGAGCCATTTCGACGAAGCGATTCACGGCGTCGACCCTAATCGTGCCCCAAGACCGTCCGGCCCCTCGGACTTTTCCTTGGCGCGATTGATCACGGCTGTCATTAATTGAGCCCACGTCCATACCGTCAGAGCCAGCATCCCCAGAACGAGGCCCGGGTGGTGATCGCCCGCATCGTATGTAACTCTAAGCAAGTGCCACGGCCACCACAGACACGCATTCAGCAGAGTCAGGCCGACGATACGTGGATCCACAAGCCTTAGAAAACCCAAGCGTGCACAGGACTTCACGAGAAAGCGTGGGATCGGGGGACTCTTCACTCGCGCACCTACCTTCCCAGTCGGGTCGTGTAGGCATCATTAGCCTCTAGGGCTGTTTCCTTTTGCGGAGGAATGCCATCTCCGAATTCATCCTATAGCTGCTTGGTTGCACGCGCAAGGGTAAGCATTTTCCAATGGGGTATGAGTCTGGAGAGGGGGGCGTGATTCCAACGGGGTATGAGTCTGCGCGCGTACCCCGCGTACGCCCGGGAGACAGTCGTCGCAGAAAAATTCCAAGCCATTGTGGCGCTTGGAAAGGCCAATAGTCGCAGGAAAGATTTCTACAATGTATGGGCACCCAGCAAGATTTTCGACTTCAGCCATGAACGTCTCGCACAAGCGATCACCACCACGTTCGCGAGACGACAAACAGCGATTGCCGAGGCGCCCCCGGATGCCTTTACGCCTGAATTCTTTCGCGACGAAGGCAAGTTGCAGCAATGGTCAGTCTTTGTTCGCGATCTCTCGGCACAGATTCCACCATTTGACACGGTGATTTCAGAACTGGCGGCGTTCATTGCTCCAGTGACAGTCGAAGCTCGCACTCTTTTACGGAAAGAGGGGACACAGTTCCGGAGTCTCGCCGCAACGGCGCTCGAGTCATACGAATGAACCAGAATCCCGACATAGCTGGCAGTAGGCTGGCAGTAGAAATCAGCCGGTTTTTGTCTTTTACCCCAATTCGCCCGCAGGATCTTGTTTTTTCTGGGATTTTTCAATGGCGGAGAGGGAGGGATTCGAACCCTCGAAGGGCTTTTGACCCTTACGCCCTTAGCAGGGGCGCGCCTTCGACCACTCGGCCACCTCTCCGGTCGGGAACGCCTGACCACGGAGCGCGGGATGATACCCGTCGCAAGCCGCCTAGGTAAAGCTAAAGGGCTTAAACGCCGTAGGGTTCAAGCGTCATCGACGATTTTGGAAACGGGCGTCTCGGAGCGGGACTCCTGGTCTTCCTCACGCTTGATGCGTTCGTAGATCTCTTCCCGGTGAACCGCAACGTCCTTGGGGGCATTCACGCCGACTCGGACTTGATTGCCCTTCACACCCAATACCGTCACCGTCACTTCGTTGCCGATCATGACGGTCTCGCCGACGCGCCTAGTCAATATCAACATAATCGAACTCCTAGGTTCCATGGCATTGCAGCGACGGCAATTGCTGCTTCTGGTACCGCATCGCCATCCAGTCTTCAGTCAGTCGCCAAGAATACAAGAATCCTAAGCGCAATTGTTGCATCTTAACAATCGGAAAAAACGAACCATTCAGTTGGACAGGCGGTTGCGTATCAGGGTTTCCACTCCTGCCAGGGCTTTCCCCAAATTTTCTGGCTGTGTGCCGCCTGCCTGGGCGAAATCGGCCCGGCCCCCGCCCTTGCCCCCGACCTGCGCTGCAACGGCGCCCGCGATTTCTCCGGCCTTCATGCGCCCCAGCAAATCCGCGGAAACTCCGGCCACCAGCACCACCTTACCGTCCTGCACGCTCGCCAGCACGATGACCGAGGAGCCCAATTTGCTTTTCAAGCTGTCGACCGCATCGCGCAACGACTTGACGTCCGCCCCGTCGATTTGCGCTGCCAGAACCTTGATTCCGCCCACGTCCTTCGCCTGTGATGTCAAATCGCCGCCCTGGCCGCTCGCCAGCTTGGATTTGAGCTGCTGGACCTCTTTCTCCAGCCGGCGCGAACGCTCCACGAGTTCGCGCACCTTCTCGTCCACATCCTCGCGGCTGCCCCGCAGCACGGCGGCAATGTCACGCAGCACCTGATCCGTGTGCACCACCCAGTCGTAGGCCGTCTTGCCGGTGATCGCCTCCACGCGGCGTACGCCGGCGGCGACGCCCGATTCGCTCAAGATCTTGAACAAGCCGATGTCGCCGGATCTTTCGACGTGAGTGCCCCCGCAGAGTTCCATCGAGAAATCGCCGATCGACAATACCCGGACGTCGCTCTCATATTTCTCTCCGAACAAGGACATCGCTCCCGCCGCGACCGCCTCATCCAGCGCCATCACCCGGGTTTCGGCCGGCGCATTGTCGCGCACCGCCGAATTCACCAGATCTTCCACACGCCGCAATTCCTCCGCCGACAGCGCCTGCGTGTGCGAAAAATCGAAGCGCAAGCGATCGGCCGCGACCAGCGAGCCCTTCTGCTCGACATGGGTGCCGAGAACCTGGCGCAGCGCCGCGTGCAGCAGATGGGTTGCCGAATGATTGAGCACGATGGCCGCGCGGCGCTCGCCATCGACCTGCGCCTCGACCTCATCGCCCACGCGCAACTCGCCGGCGTCGAGCACGCCCCTGTGCGCAAAGGACGCGCCGATTTTTTGCGTGTCGCGCACCATGAAGCGCGTGGCCGGGCCGCCTGCGATGGGTGCCGCGCCGACCAGAACGCCGCTATCTCCGATCTGGCCGCCGCTCTCGGCGTAAAACGGCGTGTGATCGAGCACCACCTGGCCTTCCTGGCCTGGCCGCAGTGCGTCAACCACCGCGCCGTCGAAAATCAGAGCCGTAACTCGGGCTGGGTTCGTGAGCCGATCGTAGCCCACGAACTCCGTCTTGCCCGGCAGCGTGACCGATTCGCGCAGGTCCGTGCCGAACTTGCTCGCCGCGCGGGCGCGGCCGCGCTGCGCCGCCATGGCCGCATCGAAGCCCGCTTGATCGATGCTGAGGCCGCGTTCGCGCGCCACATCAGCCGTCAAATCCAGCGGAAATCCATAGGTGTCGTACAGCCGGAACACGGTCTCCCCGGGAATCACCGTGGACTTGAGCTTCGCGGTCTCCGCATCGAGCAGCGCCATGCCCGTGGTCAAGGTCTCGGCGAACCGGATCTCTTCCTGGAGCAGGACTTGCGTGGCACGCGCCTCGCCGCTCACCAGCTCGGCGTAGTAGGCACCCATTTCCCGCGCCAGGCTCGCCGCCAGCTTATGGAAAAAAGGCTGGGTCTGACCCAATTTGTGGCCATGCCGGATGGCGCGACGGATGATGCGCCGCAGTACATAGCCGCGCCCTTCGTTGGACGGCACCACGCCGTCGATGATCAGAAACGTGCACGCCCGGATATGGTCGGCGATCACCCGCAGACTCGACGATTCGAGATCCCCGGTGCCCGTGACTTCAGCCGCCGCCCGTATCAGCGACTTGAATAAATCGATGTCGTAGTTGCTGTGCACGCCCTGCATGACCGCCGCGACGCGCTCCAATCCCATACCCGTGTCCACCGAGGGCTTGGGCAGCGGCACCATGACGCCGTCCGATGAGCGGTCGTACTGCATGAACACCAGGTTCCAGATCTCGACATAGCGATCGCCGTCCTCATCGGGCGAGCCCGGAGGACCGCCGGGGATCTCCGCGCCGTGATCGTAGAAAATTTCGGTGCACGGGCCGCATGGGCCGGTTTCACCCATGGACCAGAAGTTGGATTTCTCGCCCAGGCGCGTGGGGTGCATGCCGATTTCCTCGGTCCAGATGCGCGCCGCCTCATCGTCCTCCTTGAATACCGTCACCCACAGCCGCTCCTTCGGTATGCCGAGAGTTCCGGTGATGAAAT
>Ga0134126_10001840_pt1 | contig 26928 bp, 30 predicted proteins | sample KB31752_FD_96881 | JGI IMG/M metagenome (GOLD analysis project Ga0134126, IMG submission 96881) | Terrestrial soil microbial communities with excess Nitrogen fertilizer from Kellogg Biological Station, Michigan, USA - KB3-175-2 | ecosystem: Environmental > Terrestrial > Soil > Unclassified ... | reverse complement strand
GGCGACAGCTACCGACTGAAGGACCGAGACATGGGGAGGATGACGACGAACGAGGAGAGCTGACCCGCCAGGGGGTCAATTTTCGGCCGTCGCCAGGGGGTCAAAATTCGGACGTCGTTGACAAGAAGTCCCTGCTCGACTCGAGGACGCCGTACAGGTGGCCTGATGCATGTGTACCTCCGGTAGCCTCGCGGAGCTCACGGTCGGCGTCCTGTCAGCCGAGTTGGAGCGTTGGGGCCAACGCAGAGATCGGGCCCTCGCCACTACTTGAACGAATCGGGCTCATCGGATCAGCGGGGTCCAGTGGTCTGGCGGCCACGGCGTGTCTCTGGCCAGGATCAACCTTCGCGGAACGCGATCCCGGGATAGTCGAGCACGAGACCGGCGGCGTCGTACACAATTCGGCATTGGAAGTCGAATGCCGGTGCCTCGTAGGCAAAGGTGAGACGATCATGCCCATCAGAGCGGGTGTAGAACTGTTCGAGGCGTTCGATTCCGTGATTCGCTAGGCGGACATAGGCGGCGGGGGCGGCCACTCTTTCCGTTGGGGTCGGGTTGAGACGGTGCACGGGCAGAGTGTTCGTCATTGCCGATGCTTCGAGGTCGATGTCGAGGCAGTCGTCAAGGTGCGGGGCATGCCCTCCGTCGACCAGCCAGTGACCCCGGCCGTCAGACTCGACCTCCTTCCGGAACGATCCGGACGCGTTGGTTGACGTGATCTGGGCGCGGCGAGTCCGCCAACGAGCGTCCACGTCGATCTCGTAGCTCACCACCCAAGCGTCGGCATCTTGGAGCCCGGTCGTGGTCCCCACGATTCGAAGTCCCGATGGCGCTGGAGCGAAGAACGAGACCTCGAAGCCGGAGCGGAGACCCTGATGTCGCCAGCACGCCGCGGGGGGCAGGTCAGCAAAGCCCATACGGGGAGTTTGCCAGTTGCATCGCGGCCCCGACACGTTACCTTATCATGGACGACATCGTCCATGTAGTGTCTCCGACAGTCGGTACCTCGGCTCCCAGTAGTACCGGAAAATATGGTGGACGTGGCAATCGCCCGTAACGGGTCGACACTCAAAAGTGGACTTGACCGTCTAGTATGGCGGGACTACCTTTTCGATCGTTCCAGGGTGTCCCCCGGGCGGCGAACCGGCCGGCCGTTGCACCCACGACGCGCACTGGAGGACGTCATGTCTGATGTGGAGCTGTTGAATGCGGGCCTCGCCGGTGAGCACTTCGGTATCGCCGCATACCAAGCCGCCCTCGACTCGGGTCTGCTTGACGAGGGTACGGCCGCGGTCGCCAAAGCCTTTCAAAACGATCACGAGGCCCATCGGGACAGGCTGGCGTCTGTCGTGGCCGAGCGCGGGGGCGAGCCGGTTCCGTCCCTGCCAGCGGACTCGTACGCGGCGCAGTTCCCACCACTGGCAACGGCGGCCGACATCGTGACCTACGCGATTGAGCTCGAGGCCGGCGCGGCACGGGCGAGCGTCGCTTCCGTCGCCGAGTACGAGGATCGGCAGCTGGCCTTGCTTGCGGCGCGGATCGGTGCCGTTGAGGCCCAGCATTGGGCAGTGTTGCTCGGCGCGACCGGCCAGCATCCCGTCCCGTCGCCGTTCATCGAGCTCGACGTCAGCTGAACATCGTGGGGAACGCGCAAAGAGAAGGACACGGAATGAACGAGCAGTCCGACGAAGACCTGGCGATCCTCAAGCAACTGAACCTCGACTACAACCACGCCGACCAGGCCAGCGACGCTGAGCGCTTCAGCCAGCTCCTCGCCGAGGACTTCGTCGTGCAGACGCCGGGTGTCACTCGGAACCGGGACGAGTACCTCGTGTACATCGCCAAGCCGCGCCCGTTCAAAGACCTCGAGCTGCTGGAGTCGCGGGTGAGGCTGCTCGGCGATGTCGCCCTGATCCACGGTCGCGCCGCGTACACGATGCTGTCCGACGGCTCGCGGCAAGAAGCCCTCTACACGGACGCCTACCAGAAGCGCGACGGCCGCTGGCTCTGCATCTCCGCCTGTGCCATCGCCCCCGGCGCGTAAACGCAACGACATGCCCGGACCTTCGCCTCAAGACCGCTACGAGCAGTTCGCGGAGCTGCATCGCGGCCCCGACCCGTTCATCATGCCCAACGTGTGGGATGTCCCATCGGCCCTGCTCTTCAAAGAGGCCGGGTTCGCCTCCATCGCCACCTCGTCAGCCGCGTTCGCCGCGACGTTGGGCCGGCTCGACGGCATCCACGCCGTCGGCCGCGAGGCGCATCTCGACCATGCCGCGCTGCTCACCTCGGCGAGCGGACTGCCGATCAACGGCGACTTCGAAGACGGATACGGACAGACCCCGGCCGACGTCGCCGCCACCGTCGAGGCGGCGATCGCCCGCGGACTCGCCGGCATCGGAGTCGAAGACACGACCGGCGATCCGTCCCGCCCGATCCGAGGCTTCGATGACGCCCTTCGACGCATCGAGGCCGCCGCCGCATCCGCCCGCGGACGGATCATCCTGACCGGTCGTACGGACAACTTCATGTGGGGTCTCACCGATCTCGACGACACGATCCGCCGCCTCACGGCCTTCGCCGAGGCCGGCGCCGACGTCCTCTACGCGCCGAACCTTCCCGATATCGCCTCGATCAGAGCAGTCGTCGACGCGGTCGCCCCGAAACCGGTCAACGTCCTGGTCGGCCCGCAGGACGGGGCCACGCTGGCTGAACTTCAGTTGATCGGTGTTCGCCGGATCAGCCTCGGAGTCGACCCGTACACGCACGCTCTCGACGCCATCCAGGCTGCCGCGTTGAAGCTGGCCGGCGGGGATCTGACCGCGCTGGCGTCGAATCTCACCTTTGGCCACATCATCGGCCTCATCAAAGGCTGACGAGGGTCAGCCACCGCGCCGGGGCAAAGCCGAGCGATCAGCGGCCGATGCACCAGGGGCCGCAGTGACGAAAGCCGAAGGAGGGACGGCGCACCGCTCGTCGCAACTGCGCGTGATCTCCAGCCAAGGATGCACCGCGGCCATCCCCGTCACGCCCGCGGAGGCGTCCGTTACCGGAAGTCCAAATAGCCGGCGAGGATGGGCCTCCGTCGGTGCAGTCGCCCTCGGCGCGTTCATCATCGTCATGACCGAGACGCTCCCGGTGGGACTTCTTCCGAAGGTCGCCGACGGACTACACGTCCCCCTCGGCCTCGCCGGCCTACTGGTCCTCGTGCCGGGCTTCACGGCCGCCGTGTCGGCTCCGCTCTTCTTCCTCGGATCCGGCGGCTTCAACCGGCGCACGCTCATCCTGGCGCTGGGGCTGACGGTGCTGATCTCGAACGTCGTGGTGGCGATCGCCCCTGACTTCATCCTGGTGCTGGTCGCCCGCATGCTCTTCGGCGCCACGCTCGGCGCCTTCTGGACGGTGGTCTCACCGCTGGGACCAAAACTGGTCGGCCCCGTCAGCGGCACCCGCGCCATCACCATCATCGCCGCCGGCATATCCGGCGGGACCGTCGTGGGGCTACCGGCCGGCCACTTCCTCGGCAACCTCGTCGGCTGGCGCCCCACTTTTGCCATCGCCGCCGCGGCGACGCTGCTCGTCGTCGCCGCGCAGATGATCGTGCTGCCGAGTCTTCCACCGGACGCCAGCCCGCAGCTCGGCGATCTCCTGGGAGTTGTCAGGCGGCCAGTCGCCCGGTTGGCGATGTTGGCCGGCGCCATCGCCTTCGTCGGACAGTTCACCGCCTGGACGTACATCACCCCGTTCCTGGTCAGCCACGCCCATCTGTCCAGCAGTCTGATCTCTCTGCTCTACATCTTCTACGGCTGTGGCGGCATCGCCGGCTCGGTCCTCGCGGGATCGTTGTTCAAGCGCGGAGTCATCGGCAGTTTCGCCGGGGCGGCAGCCGTCGTGGCCGGGTTGCTCATCGCTCTGGCCTGCGCTGCCCCGCCGCCTTGGCTGGCGGGCGTGCTCCTTGTGCTGTGGGGTCTCTTCTGGGGGATCGTCAACCCCGGAACCCTCGTCTGGATGCTCCAGGCGGCGCCGGAGACGCCGGAGGCCGCATCCGCGGTGAACGTGACCAACCTGCAGGTCGCCTTGGCGGCAGGGTCCGGGCTCGGCGCCATCCTGGTCTCCTCGACCGGCCTGCAGACCGTGTTCCTCACTGCGGGCTCTATCGTCCTCGCCTCGGCGCTGCTGGCTACGGCCGCGATCAGGATCACGAGCACTGCCCATACGAGGTTTGATTAGTCCCCGGCGGGTTCAGTCACAGGTATTGAGCGGCGGAACCAGCCACGATGGCCTCTTCGCCGAGAGTGGTGGCGTTGAAAAGGCTCAGGCCATTGTGCGTTCGCTTCTCGACCAGGTTCGCATGTTCCAGCAGTTGGGTCGCTTCCCGTACGGGGACTTCCAATGCCTTCATGATCCCGGTGGCCTTTGGGTGGTCACGCATCACCCAGATGATCTACGCCGACGCCGTGCGGGCCTGAGCTCGTGCGGGGGCGGCGCCAGCGTCGGTGGTGCCGGCATCCGTGGCGGGGGCGGGCCAGGCGACCACGTCGCCGTCCACCGAAAGGGCGACGGCGTCGCCGAGCTGCGGGGTGTCCTGGCCGCCACAACGGACACGGACGGAACGACCGCCGCCGGTGGACACGACCAGCATGCAGTCGTGCCCGAAGTACTGGCGATCGACCACTCGCCCCGTGGCGGGGTCGCTGGGGTGGGTGTCGTCGAGCCGGTGCGGGACGACCTGCTCGGGCCGGACGAGGACGGTGGCCGGCCCGACGAAGGGTTGCCGACCGGCGACGAGGTGGAGGTCGCCGAGGGCGGTGTGCACCAGCCGGTGGTCGACGCCGCGGCCTTCTGCACCGCGGTCGACGGTGCCGTCGACGAGGTTGGCGTCACCGAGGAACTTGGCCACGGCGGCGTCTGCCGGCTGGTTGTAGAGGGTCTCCGGGGTGGCCAGCTGGCGGACCGTCCCGTCACCCACGATGCCCACCAGGTCGGCGGCGGAGAGGGCCTCGGCCTGGTCGTGGGTGACGAACAGGGTGGTGGCGTGCTGGTCACGGAGGATGCGCATGACGTCGGCGCGCAAGGACGACCGGAGGGCGGGGTCGAGGGAGGAGAACGGTTCGTCGAGGAGGACCAGCCGGGGTCGGGGGGCGAGGGCGCGGGCGAGGGCCACCCGCTGCTGCTGCCCGCCGGAGAGCTGGTGGGGATAGCGACCACCGAGGTCGCCGAGGCCGACGAGGTCGAGGAGCTCCCGCACCCGCCCGGAGGACCGCTGGGCCCGCGGGAGGCCGAAGGCGACGTTCTTGGCCACGGTGAGGTGGGGGAAGAGGTTGCCTTCTTGGGCGACGAACCCGATCCGACGCTTGTCGGGAGGGACGAACCGTTGGGCGGAGTCGACGACGTCGTCGTCGAGGGTGATGGTGCCGGCGTCGGGGCGCTCGAAGCCGGCGACGAGGCGCATGAGGGTGGTCTTCCCGCTGCCGGATTCACCGATGAGGGTGACGACGGCCCCGTCGGGCACCGCCAGGTCGAGGCGGTCGAGGACGCGGGTGGTCCCGAAGGACTTGGTGAGGCCGACGCAGGTGATGGTGCTCACGTCAGGTTCTCCAGCATCGACGGCTGCCCGGGCTCGGCGAACCGACGGTCGAACCACCGGCCGAGGAGGTACGCCGGGACGATCGAGATGCCGATCATCACTGCAGCGTACGGAGCGGCGGCACCGAAGGCGACGCTCTGTTCGGCGTAGGCCCAGAATTGGGTGGCCAGGGTCTGCTGGCCGGTCGGCACGAGCAGCAACGTGGCGGTGAGCTCGGTGGCGGCGGACAGGAAGACGAAGCAGAAGGCGGCGGCGAGCCCGGGGGCGATGAGCGGCAGGGTGATGGTCAGGCGGGTGGCCAGGGGTCCTTTGCCGAGCGACCGCCCCATCTCCTCCAGCCGGGGCGACGCCCGGGTGACGGAGGACGACATGGCGACGAGGCCGAGGGGGAAGAACATGACGGCGTAGGCGACGACCAGCATCTCGGGGCTCTGGTAGAGGGAGCTGACGTAGTGGCTGGTGAGGTAGACGAGGGCCAGCCCGATCACCACCCCGGGGATGGCCTGGACGATGAAGGTGGAGCGTTCCAGCGTCGAGGTCCACCGGTTCCGGTAGCGGGCGGCGAGCAGCGAGACCGGCAAGGCGGCGAGCATGGCGACGAGGGCGCCGAGGGCGCTGTACAGCAGGGTGTAGCCGGCGGCGGAGGTCACGGACAGGGTGGCGGGCACACCGGACGACCCGCCCTGGACCATCCAGTAGACGACGAGGGCCAGGGGGAACCCGAGGGCGAAGCCGACGAGGACGGCGACGGAGGCCAGGGCGGGCACGGTGGCCTTCCCCAAGCGGATCGGCGTCTGGGCCCGCTGGGCCATGGGACCGGCGCGCTGGAGGCGGCCCCGCTCGGCGAAGACGGCCTCGCCGCCGAGGACGAACAGGGAGAGGACGACCAGCACGAGCGACAGTGAGGAGGCGCTGACGGGGGAGAACTGCGTCTGCAGCTCGCCGAAGATGGCGGTGGTGAACGTCTGGTAGTGCAGGGTCTCGAACGCCCCGTAGTAGGCCATGAGGGAGAGGCAGACCAGCAGGCAGCCGCCCAACAGCGTGGACCGGGTCTGGCGGACGCTGACCCGGAGCCACGCCGCTGGGCGGGAGAGGCCGAGGCTCTGCGCCACCTCCTCCTGGCCGGGGTCGATGGCCCGGAAGGCGCCGGCCATGGGCAGGTAGACGAGCGGGTACAGGTGCAAGGTCATGATGAGCACCGCCCCGAGGTAGCCGTGGACGGAGGGGAAGATCGACGTCCACGTCCAGGCGAGCACGAAGTCGGGGATGACGATGGGGGCGATGAGCAGCACCGCCCAGATCCGCCGCCCGGGCAGCGAGGTGCGGTCGGTCAACCAGGCGGCGCCGGTACCGATGATGGCCGACAGCACGGTGACGACCACCGCCAGGCGGACGGTGTTCCACAGCAGCTCGGCCACGAAGGACCGGTCGATGAGCGACCACAGGTCGCCCCACCCGGCCTGCACCGCCTGGGCGACGATCAACCCCAGCGGGGTGAGCAACGCCACCACCACGACGACGCTGATCCCGGCCAGCACCCAAGGGGGTCCTCGTCGGCGGCCGCGCCGCCCGCTGTGGAGTGCCTCCACCCCGGTGGCCATCGTCAGGTCAGCCCGGCCTGCTGGATCAGGTTGGCGGCGGGGAGGTCGTTGCCCAGGCTGACCACGCTGATGACGGCCGGGTTGAGCTGGGACAGCGGTGGCAGCGCCGGGTTCGGGGCGACACCGGGCCGCGCCGGGTACTCGTAGTCGTCACCGGCGGCGATGATCCGCTGGGCGGTGGGGGAGACGAGGAAGTTGACGAACTTCTTCGCCGCCGCCTGGTGTTGGGAAGACGCCACGACCGCCGCCCCGGAGATGTTCTCGATGGCGCCGACGTCGTGGTGCGGGAAGTAGTAGAGCTGGCTGTGCATCTTGGCCGCCCCTTCCTCCTGTCGCAGCCGGTACCAGTAGTACTGGTTGATGACCCCGACGGCCTGTTGGCCCTGGTTCACCGCCGCCACCACCGACTCGATGTCGGGGTAGGTGGTGGCGTTGGCCTTCAATCCCTGTAGCCATTTCAGCGCGGCCGCCTGGCCGTGCTCGGCGATGACCGCGCCGACCAGGGGAACGAAGTCGGAGTCCGTCGGAGCGATGGCCACCTTGCCCTTCCACTTCGGCTTGGCCAGGTCCATGATGCTGGCCGGGAGCTGCGAGGTGGAGATCTGCGACGGGTCGTACGACAGCGCCGAGACCCGGAGGGCGACCCCCACCCAATTCTTGGTCGGCGAATCGTACTGCGTGGGGATCTGGCTGGTGATGGAGGCCGGGAGCTTCGCCAGCAGGTGATGCTGGGTGAGGAGCATGAGCTCGGGGGAGTTCTCGGTGAGGTAGACGTCGGCCGGAGAGTGGGAACCCTCCTGGAGGATCTGGTCGGCCAGCACGATGCCGTCGTCGGTCCGCACCTTCACCTGGATGCCGGTCTGCTGCTCGAAGGCCTTCACGATCGCCTGGGTCAGCTGCGGATGCTGGCCGTTGTACACGGTGATGGTCTCCGCCGACGCGGCGCCGGCGGAGCCGATGGTCAGCCCGGACGCACCAATGACCGCGGCCAGGGCCGCCGCCGCCCAGCGCCATCGGCCACGCGTCCCGACTCGGTACTTCCGGGGGGACCTCGCCATGGGTGTTCCTCTCTTGTCTGGTGCCGGCTCGTGTCTGGTGCTGGCCTCGTCAGGCGCCGACGCGCCTCGCCGCCTGGCAGGACGGCCAACCTCTGGATCATAGGTTAGGCAAACCTAATTTATCGATCAAGAGCGCCCGATCATCGTCCGCTCGGCCGACCGGCCTGAGCCGGTCCGGCTCGCAGGCAACGATCCGTGTAAATCTCGGGTGTCACCACCGATGGCCGGTGCCTACCTCGAGGGGAAACTGTGTCACGCGTTCGGGTTCACAACTTCTCGGTCTCGCTCGACGGCTTCGGCACCGGTGACGGTCAGAGTCTCGAGGCGCCCTTCGGACACGCTGGCCACCGGCTCCACGAATGGTTCTTCCCCACCCGTACGTTCCGTGGCTTCCAGGGCGACCCGGGCGGCAGCACCGGCGTCGACGACGCCTTCGCCAGCAACTGGGCGACCGGCATCGGCGTCGAGATCATGGGGCGGAACAAGTTCGGACCCCAGCGCGGCGAGTGGGAGGACGAAGAGTGGAAGGGCTGGTGGGGCGATGACCCGCCTTTCCATACCCCGGTGTACGTGCTCACCCATCACCCCAGGCCTTCCATCGAGATGGAAGGCGGGACGACGTTTCACTTCATCGACGCCGCCCCCGCCGAAGCCCTCGAGGTCGCTCGGGAGACCGCCGGCGGCTTGGATGTCCGCCTCGGCGGAGGCCCCTCGACCATCCGCCAGTTTCTGGCGGCCGACCTGATCGACTACCTGCACGTCGTCATCGTGCCCATCGTCCTCGGGCGGGGCGAGCGCCTGTGGGACGGGCTGGAGGGGCTCGATCAGCGCTTTGTTATGGAGTCGGTGAGCTCTCCCAGTGGCGTCACCCATCTCACCCTCGTCCGTCGCTAGACCGCCGTCCGCCAGAGGCGGGCGACGGTGCCCCAGCCGGTGAATCCGAGGAACCGGTGATCCGAACCGGTCCCTCGGCCGTACTGATTGGGGGGGGGAGGGCCAGCGCCAACCGGGATGAAGCGTCTGCTTGTAGGAATTGGGGGGATCGCCGTCGGAGGCATGGTGGTGTTGGCGCCCGGGATCGCGTCGGCCACCCCGAGCCCGAACGGCCCTGGCCAGCCCGGTTCGGTGGGCGTGGTCACCTGCCAGGTCTTCACGACAAAGAACGGCAACGCCATGAACGCCGCGTCGCCGTTCAACCCGACAGGCAACGCCGGTCTTCACTACGCGGGCAACCCGGGGACTTCGTCGGCTGCGCACTCGAACAGCCCCCACTCGGTGTCCGAGTACGACATCGCCTGCTTCCAGAACACCACCCATTAGCCACTGGCTGGACGTGGCAACCGGGATGGTCAGGCCAGACCGCGCAACCGGGTGGCCTCGGCCACTCGGGTGATCCCGACCATGTAGGCCGCCGTCCGAAGGTCCACCCGGCGCTCGGTGTGCCGCTCCCAGACCGACTGGAACGCCCGGTCCATGAAGTCCAGGAGCTGCCGGTTGAACTGCTCCTCGGACCAACGAAATTCAGTGAGGTTCGACGTCCACTCGAAGTAGCTCCCGGTGACGCCCCCGGCGTTGGCCAAGATGTCGGGGACCACGATCACCCCCCCTTCGCGCAGCTTGGCGTCCGCTTCGGGTGAGAGTGGATGATTGGCGGCCTCGACGACGAGAGGAGCACGTACCGCCGAGACGTTCGACCCGTCGATGGCGTTCTCCAGGGCCGCCGGGACCAGCACGTCGCAGTCCAGGGCGAGCAGCTCCGCGTTGGTGATGAAATCGCCGACCGGCACTTCTTTGAGCAGTACGCCCGGACCGACCTGGGGGAGCAGGGCCGGCACGTCGATCCCGTCGGCCACGTACCGCCCGCCGGACTCGTCGGAGATGCCCACGACCACCGCCCCCTGGGCCGCGGCGAGCTCGGCCACGTTCCGTCCGACGTTGCCGAATCCCTGGACGACCAGTCGCTGGCCGGCAAGGCTCCGGCCCAAGGCCGTAAGGGTCGACGCGGTGACGGCGACGACCCCCCGTCCGGTCGCCTGGACCCGACCGGAGACGCCACCGAGGTCGAGCGGTTTGCCCGTGACGACCGCCGGTGACCAGCCGGCGCGGGACGAATAGGCGTCCATGACCCACCCCATGACCCGCGCATCGGTGTTCACGTCGGGGGCCAAGATGTCGAGGTTCGGGCCGATGACCCCCGAGATGGCATGCGTGAAGCTCCGGGTGACCGCTTCGAGCTCCCGCGGCGACAGCGCCCCCGGATCGAGCGTCATGCCTCCCTTTGCCCCGCCGAAGGGCAGGTCGAGGAGGGCCGACTTCCACGTCATCAACGAGGCCAGGGCTCGCACTTCGTCGAGGTCGGTGTCGGGGTGGTAGCGAAGGCCTCCCTTGAATGGTCCCCGGGCGCCGTTGTGCTGGACCCGGTAGCCGCGGAACGACAGGACCGAGCCGTCGTCGGCGTGGATGGGCACCTGCACGTCGACCTGCCGGTAGGGCTCGGCCAGGAGGATCCGGACGCCGTCTTCGACGTCGAGCAGCGTGGCGGCGCGGTCGACGTACTGACCGACCGACGAATAGAACGAAGAAGGCATGTCGGCGAGGCTACCGACGCCAAGCCAGGGACCGCATGGCCGGGGACCGCATGGCCTGGGTCAGGATGGCCGGGGTCAGGGAAAGCGCCAGGTCGTCTGGCTGTAGTGATCGCCCTTGCGGAACCCCAGGCCCCTAGCCGGGCGCACCCGGAACACGAGGATGTGCCCCCCGGCCTCCCGGTCGCTGAAGGCCCCGTCCCGGACGACGAAGTCCCACGGACCGGCCGGGTACTTGACCGCGAAGGCCGCCGCCACGGGCTCGAGCTCGGCGTCGTCCACGACCGGTTCGGCCCGGCCCTCGAGGACGACGTCGAACGCCCCCTCGACGAGGGCGCTACCCCCGGTCGTCAGCACGCACGACGGGTTCTCGGCCAGGTTCCTCGCCTTGCGCTCGTCGGGCCCGGTGGTGAACCAGAGGGCCTCGGCGTGCCAGACGGCGATCAGCGGCGTGACGTGTGGTCGCCCGTCGGGACGGACGGTGGACAGCCAGAACGTGTCGGCCTGGCGGAGCTGCTCGAGCCCTTCGACCCACGGCGTCGGCGTGGCGTTCGGCTCGCTGAACCCGTGGATCTCGGCGACGACGTCCTCCGCGGCCATCCCATGTCCTCTCTCCCCCCGATCAACGTACAGGCCTTTCCCGGATCGACGTACGGCTCCGGATCGACTTACAGGGTGCGGCATCTTCGCCTTCGGGTCAGCCGGCTTCGCCGGCTCGATGGGTGGCCGGCCGGTCAACGCCCCGATCGTCGGCATGGCCGCCGCCCCCACAGGGCACGGCTACTGGCTGGTGGCCGCCGACGGGGGCGTCTTCAACTTCGGGTCGGCTGGCTTCCTGGGCTCGACCGGGGCCGCCCCCGGGAACGCCCCCGTGGTGGGTATCGCCAGCCGCCGAGGAGGACGGACCCGTCTAGAGGAGCTCGAGGAGCCGCTCGGGCGGCCGGGCGATGACCGCCCGGTCCCCGACGACGAAGATCGGCCGCTCCAGCAAGATGGGGTGGCCGACGATCGCCTCCAAGAGCCGTTCGGCGGTCACCTCGGCCAATCCCAGCTCCCGGTACACGGGCTCCGCCGTGCGCATCATCTCCCGGGGATCGTCGATGCCCAGGCGGGTCATCAACTGCCGTAACTCCTCCACCGTGGGGGGCTGGTCGAGGTATCGGACCACGGTGGCGTCGACGCCGCGCTCTTGCAGCAGGGAGTCCGCGGTGCGGCACTTCGAGCAGGAGGGGTTGAAGAACAGCGCGGCCTGAGGATCCACCACCGTCACGCTAGACGGCGGGTGGGCTACCGCAAGATGTTGACCGCCCGGGCGATCACGAGGCCCAACACCAGCAGCGACCCGGTGGCCTGTACCGACATGGCCAACTTGGCCCAACGGGCGAGGGGCATGGCATCGGTCGGGCTGAACGCCGTGGCGTTGGTGAAACCGAGGTAGAGGTAGTCGAAGAAGAGCGGCCGCCACCCCGGCTTGGCCACCTCGGGGGCGAGCTGCTGGGGGAACGCCAGGTCGGGGGCGGTCGAGGTCGTCGTGGCCCTGACCTCGGGGCCGCCGCTGTCGAGCTCCCAGTAGAGGAAGGCGAAGGCCAGGATGGTGTAGAGCCACACCAGGAAGCCGGCCCGGAGGAGCGGCCCCGCCGAGCTGGTCTCCGGGCCTCCCTCGACCAGATCGACGACCAGCCGGACGGTGACGCCGGCCGCCCCGACCACCAGGACGGTGATCAGCACCATCGAGATGACCCGCACCGTCGTCGACGGGCGGTCGATGCGGCCCGGGTCGGCGACGATCAGCGCCACGAGCAGCACCGCCTCGATGGAGGGGACCAGCCACTGGACGCCCAGGCTGAAGCGGCCGGGAAGGAGCAGGGGGATGGCCATGGTGACCACGAGCGCCGCGGCCATCGGCCACCGGTTCTCACCCCGCTGACCGCGGCCGAGACGCTCCCCTTCTCGGCCGCCACCACCCTGGCCGCCGTGGCTGTCGCCGCCCCGACTCTTGGACATCCAGACGACGGTAGCCAGGCGCTGGGCCGTCTGCCGGGAGGGTGCCCCTCAGGCCGCCCGGGTGGGGAGCTGCTGGATGGCCCAGCGGTTGCCGTCGGGGTCGTTGAAGTAGACGAAGCGTCCCCAGGGGAGGTCTTCCACGTCGCTGACGGGTGCGCCGCGCCCGACCAGCTCGGCGCGGGCCGCCTCGACGTCGTCGACCACGAGCTGCAGCTGCGCGGAGCCGGGGGCCGATTCGGTGATGCCGATGCCGAAGACGATCGAGCACGCCGAGCCGGGAGGGGTCAGTTGCACGAACCTCAGCTGCTCGTTCACGACGTGGTCGTGGTCGGCGTGGAACCCCACCTGGTCCACGTAGAAGGCCTTGGCGCGGTCGACGTCGGTGACCGGCACCCCAGCGAGCTCGAGTCGGTAGTCCATTTCCCGCTCCTCCAGTTGATGACAGAATGCTGTCATGTCCACTGTACAAGGACGACAGCATGCTGTCAAGAGTGGTCGCAGTCCCGAGGGAGACGTGCTCAGCAAACTGGTCGTCACCCTCTTTCGCACCGAGGGGTTGCTGAGCGCGGCCGGGGACGGGCTGGCCGCTCCAGCCGGCCAGACCGCGGCCCGCTGGCGGGTCCTGGCGGCGATCTCGACGGAGGGACGCAGCGTTTCCGAAATTGCCCGAGCCTGGAGTTTCGCCCGCCAGAGCGTGCAGCGGGTCGCCGACGCCCTCGAGGCCGACGGCCTCGTCACCTACGAGGAGAACCCCCAGCACCGCCGAGCCAAGCTCGTCGTATTGACCGAAGCCGGCCGCTCCGCGCTCGCCGACATCGAAGCGCGCCAGCGGGAATGGGCCGACGCGGTGGGTCGGCGGGTCGGGCTGGCGGTCCTCGAGGCCACGGTCCAAGGCCTGGCCACCCTCCTCATCGAGCTCGGCGACGAGGGTGGGGGCAGGTAGTCGCCGACGGCGCGCCTGGTTGGGTTCAGAACCGGAACCGAGTCAGCCCGCCCGGTTCGACGTTCAGCACCACGATCGCCGAGTGCGGCTCGATGCGGTACACGTTCCACGGCGGAGGCCCCTGTGACGGTGCGTTGAACGGGGCCGTGATGCCCGCGCCGCTCTGGTCCGGCTCGGCCGGCCACCCCTGATCCGCCCAGGCCTTCGCCACTCGGGTCAGGGCCGCCGCGTCGGTCACCCGCGTGGCCTTCCCCTCGACGACGACGTCGGCGTCACGGACCGACACCGCGACCGAGCAGCGAGGGTCGCGGGTGACGTTGTGCCCCTTCCGGGTGCCCGTTCCGGTCTGGAACCAGTACGCGCCGTCCAGCCACAGCGCACCGACGGCGGTCACGTGCGGGCTGCCGTCCTCGTTGACCGTCGAGAGCCACGTCGTCCGGGCGTTCAGCCCGTCCGGCGCCGGTGCCGAACCGGCTGCGAGCTTCTCGGCGACGCCCTCCCAGCGAACCGGGGGTAGCCCGTCTGCCTCGCCCAAGTTGATGGTGTCCATCTGGGTCTCCTTACTGGTCGCCGACGGAACCGCCGGTGGTGTCGTTCTTCTGACGTACCCCAATCGGCAGACTCATCGCGCCTGCGCCAGAATCCAGGGGGAACGTAGTGGTCGATGATCGCCGGCAGGGCGTGCTGTGACCGGACGGGAGGGATGTTCATGCCGAGTGAGCCGGCGGTCGGCGACCCTTCGACGGTGATCCCGGCGGACTATCTGGCCTGGCTCAGGGGGTTGCACGGCGCCGGCCGAGGAGCGGCGGCCAGTCCGTTGGGGACCGCGTCGTTGATCGACCAGGCGGCCCACCGGCGGGCCGTCGCCGCCATGGGCGAAGGGAGGCCGGTGAGCCTGTCCCGGCCTCTGGTGGCCGGACCCAGCATGCGACTGGACGGTCGCCCGGCCTTCGCCATGGAGCGGTTCTTCCGCGACGGCCCCCTGGCCTGGGGAACCGACCACGTCGAGCTCGACTGTCACGGCCTGGACAACACCCATCTCGACGGCATCAACCACGTCGGCCTCGACGGCACCTGGTACGGGGGGTTCCCCGTCGACGATCCGACGGCGCCTTCGGTCGCCGAGTTCGCCCGCACCGGGATCTTCACCCGGGGCGTCCACGTCGACGTCCCGGCGCTTCGCCGGACGGACTGGGTGGATCCCGATCGACCGGTGGCCGGCGCCGACCTGGAGGCGGCGCTCGCCTTGGCCGGCGTCGGGTTCGAGCCGGGCGACGCCCTCCTGCTGGACATGGGCCGTGACCGCTTCGAAGCCTCCGGCCACCGGTTGGACTGGGGATCCACCCTGAGCCCCGGGATCGGCGCCGACGGTGCCCGTTGGATCGCCGACCACGGGGTCTCGGTCGTCCTCTGGGACTTCCAGGACTCCTTCCATCCCGACGACCCGCGGACGGCGGTGCATCTGCTCAACTGGGCCATCGGGCTCGTCCTGGTCGACAACTGCGACTTCGCCCGCCTCCGCGCCGTCCCGGACCGCCGATCCGCCACCTGCGCCGTCGTGATCGCCCCGCCCCCTTTCGTGGGCGCGACCGGCGCCAACGTCAACCCGATCGCCGTCGCCTGAGGCGGGGTGCGGCGCCCGGGGTGCCGGTGGCGCGCCGTGGGGTGCCGGTGCGTCGCCGTGGGGGCGCCGAGCGGACGTTCAGCCTTCCGCCACCACGTTGGCCAGGGGCGTCCCGGCGCGGTGCCGGCGGACGTTCTCCCAGAAGATGGCGTGTAGCGCGTCGAGCATGTGCGGCCAGTTGGCGGACACGTGGGGACTGAGCCGGACCTTCGGGTGGCCGTACAGCCAGTGGCCGGCGGGGAGCGGCTCAGGCGTCATCGTGTCCAGCGATGCCGCGGCCACCCGGCCGTCGTCGAGCCCGGTACGGAGGGCGTCCTGGTCGACGAGGCCACCCCGGGCGATGTTCACCAGATGCACCCCCCGATCGACCTGGTCCAGGGCGGCGCTTCCGAAGATGCCCTCGGTCTCCGGGGTCAGCGGTGCGGCGAGGACGACGTGGTGGGCGTCGGCGAAGGCCTCGGCCGGGCTGCCCACCACGGTGATCGACGGACCCTCGGCGGGCCGACCGGTACGCCGGAGCACCCGGACCTCCATGCCGAAGGCCACGGCCAGCCGGGCCACTTCTTTGCCGATGGCGCCGTAGCCGACCAACCCCAGCCTCCGGCCACGTAGCGTCCCGAGGTTCTCGGCCGGGCGGTGCCACCGCTCCGGCGGCTGGTCGATCCAGGTGTCGGGAAGCCGCTTCTCGAACGCCAGCATCATGGCCAGCACCCACTCCGAGATGGGCACGGCCGAGGCCCCCGCCGAGTTCGTGACCACCGCCCCGAGGCGCCTGAGGCCGGCCACGTCGACGCCGTCCAGCCCACTGCTCACCAGGTGCACCCAGCGCACCCCGGTCGCCGCCGCCACCTCCACCATGTCGGCGCAGCGGACGTCGGTCACCAGGACGTCGCCGGTCAGGCCCTCGGGCAGGGGTTCTCCGGTGGTGGCTTCCACGAGGGCCACCTGGCTCACCAGCTCTTCGGGGACCGGCCATCGGTAGTAGGGGGCGAGTTGGTAGACGACGGTGGTCGGTGGTTCGCTCATCTCGTAGCGAGGGTACCCCGGAGGCCGGACTCTAGGGTGATGCCGTGGGCGAGGGTGATGCGGTGAGTGGGGGGAGGAGGAACGGGTGCGGCCGGTAGCCGACCTCCACTCCGTGGCGGCGGTGCGCCGTCGGGCGTCACGACGGCTGCCGAAGCCGATCCTGGACTTCGTGGAGGGTGGCGCCGACGACGAGGTCACCGTGGAGCGCAACGTCGAGGCGTTCCGCCAGGCCGTGCTGGTTCCCCGGCACGGCACCGGCGTCCGGTCGGCCCGGCTGGCGAGGACCGTGCTCGGCGGCGAGTTGGCGGTGCCGGTCCTCTTCGCCCCCTGCGGCGGCCTGCCCATGGTGGCGCCCGACGGTGACCTGATGGCCACCCGGGCGGCCGGTCGGGCGGGCACGACGTTCGTCTTGAGCGCGTTCTCCGGGACCCCGGTCGAAGAGGTGGTCGCGGCCAGCTCGGGACCGGTCTGGTTCCAGACGTACCTCACGGGCGGCCGGTCGGGGACCGAGGAGCTGCTCCACCGGGTCCGGTCCGCCGGATGTTCCGGCCTCATGGTGACGTTCGACAGCACGGTGTCCGGCAACCGGGAGCGGGACGTCCGCCACCATCTCTACCAGGCGGCGGCCCTGGAACCGCGGGGTTTGCTGCAGGTGGCGCCGCACGTCATCCGGCATTGGCCGTGGTTGGCGGCCTTTCGCTCGAGCGGCCTGCGCCCCGGGGTCGCCAACGTCCCCGGTGCCGGTCGCGGGACGGTTCCCACGGCGGAGGTCGCCGCCCTGCAGCAGGCGACCCCACCGACCTGGGCTGACCTCGGGTGGCTCCGCACGGTGTGGGACGGACCGCTGGTGGCCAAGGGGATCCTCACCGTCGAGGACGCCCGGAGGGCCGCCGACGCCGGTGCCGACGGCATCGTGGTCTCCAACCACGGCGGCCGACAGCTGGACCGGGCGCCGGCGACCCTGAGCGTCCTCCCCCGCATCGTGGCGGCCGTCGGAGGCGACGTGGAGGTCCTGGTCGACGGCGGCATCCGGCGCGGCAGCGACGTGGCCGTGGCCCTCGCCGCCGGGGCCCGGGCGGTCCTGATCGGCCGGCCCTACGTCTACGGGTTGGCGGCCGGCGACGTCGCCGGTGCCGCCAGGGTGGTCGAGATCCTCGTGGCCGAGCTGGCCCGGACCCTGGTCCTCCTCGGCGCCGAGAGCCTGGACGACCTGGACGCATCGTTCAGCCCCGTCGACGCCCAGCGTTCCCGAACGGGACCGCAGTAGCCTCGCGGCATGAGCACGCGCCAGGACTATCCCCCCGGCGTCCCGTGTTGGGTCGACACCAACCAGCCCGACCCCGCGGATGCCGCCCGGTTCTACTCCGGCCTGTTCGGCTGGCAGGCGGAGGACGCCATGCCCCCCGACGCCGGGGCTCACTACTACATGGCTCGCATCGACGACCGACCAACGGCGGCGATCTCGTCGCAGCCACCCGGTACCCCGCCGGAGGCGACGTGGAACACCTACGTCCGCGTCGAGTCCGCCGACGCCACCGCGGCCAGCGTGCGAAGCGCCGGGGGCCAGGTGCTGTCGGAGCCGTTCGACGTGTTCGACGCCGGCCGGATGGGGGTGTTCGCCGATCCCGAGGGTGCGGTCTTCTGCGTGTGGCAGCCCGGTGCCCACCGGGGCGCGGCCGCCGTCAACGAGCACGGGGCGGTGAATTTCAACAACCTGCACACCGACGATGTCGAGGCGGCCCAGGCCTTCTACGGCTCGGTGTTCGGCTGGACCACGATCGACGTGGGCTCACCGATGTGGGCGCTCCCCGGCTACGGCGATCACCTCGAGGAGCTGACGCCGGGCCTGCGCGAGGGGATGCGGCAGATGGGCGCACCCGCAGGTTTCGAGGACGTCGTGGCGACGATCATGCCCCGGGAGGGCGGCCCGGCCCGCTGGAGCGTGACCTTCGCCGTCGACGACGCGGATGCGATCGCCGTCCGGGCAGGCGAGCTCGGAGGATCGGTCCTCGCCGAGCCGCAAAATGCGCCCTGGGTGCGGTTCGCCGTCCTCGCCGACCCGGCTGGCACCGCCTTCACGGCCAGCCAGTTCGTGGCGGAGAACCGCTAAGCCCACCCCCCTCCACCGACGGCGGTCCTGGCCCGTCGGTGATCCGATCGCCGGTCTGGTGCGTATTTCCATCGAAGGGGTCATCGGGCATCGGCCAGTCACCCGGGCCAGGTGACGCTTCCTCCCATTGCTCGTTCGACGAATTTCGAGGAGGGAACGTGAAGACGATCCACCCAGCAGGAACGCACCGACTGCGCGTCGGCCGACTCGCCGTGGCCGGGGCGGCCGCAGGGGTAATGGCCGTGTCCGCCTGGGGAGTCGTTCCTTCTGGCGCCAGCCAGACGCAGGTCACCATCTCGACCATGAAGACGGCCAAGCACGGGACCGTCCTGGTGGGCGGGCACACCACCCTCTACACCCTCAAGCCCAGCTCGACGCCCTGCACGAGTGCCTGCCTGAAGGTCTGGCCAGCGGTGATGCTGGCCTCAGGCCAGACCAAGCCCATCGTCGGCCATGGCGTGACGGCGTCGTCCCTGGCCACGGTGATGGCCAACGGTGGTCAACAGGTCACCTACGGCGGCCAGCCGCTCTACTGGTACTCGGGTGACAAGAAGCCCGGCCAGGTCAAGGGCAACTTCACCGACAAGTGGGGGAAATGGACGGCGGTGGTGACCGCCAAGTCCTCGTCCGGTGGGACGGGTTCGGGCTCCGGTGGCTCAGGCTCCGGTGGGTCGGGCTCCGGGACAGGGGGGACGAGCTCCGGCTCCGGCGGGGCATCGTTCTGATGGACCAGCCCGTCGCGGTCGGGCGACGGCGCGGGACCGGTACCGCCCACCGACGGTGGGAGGCCGTCAACTCTCGCGTCTACCTCCCGGCGGTCGGTGTCGCTGGACTGGCCGTCGCCCTGATCGCCATCGGCGTGGCCACCCAGTGGGGCGGGACGGACTTTGCCGGGTCCGTGGCCAGCCTCCGGCTGGTCCTGGTGGGCCCGGTGGCCCTGGGCGCGCTGGTGCTCATCCTGATCGCCGAGCGGGTCCGCCCCGCCCAGCGGCGCCCACTGTTGTCGCGGGGTGCCCGTCAAGATGTGCTCTACACGATCTTGCACGCCACGCTGGGAGCGCTCCTGATCACCGCCCTCAGCCTCTCCTTCGAAGAGCTGATCCGTCGCGCCGCTCCCTGGATCGTGCTCCCCAGGATGGGGTTGGTGCCTCGAGGGGCGGCGATCGTGGCCATCTTCGTGGCCATGGACGCCTGTAACTGGTTCGTCCACCTGCTGAACCACCGGGTCCGGGCCCTGTGGCGGTTCCACGAGCTCCACCACTCCCAAGAGGACCTGAACGCCCTGAGCGTCTTCCGGACCCATCCGCTCATCGCCGTCTCCTACCTCCTGGCGCTGGTCCCCGGGGTGGTGTTACTGGCCAACGGGGCCCTGTCGGTCACCCTTCTCGTCGTCTACGGCAGCATCGTCGCCTTCGCCCACTCCAACACCAACCTGGGGTTCGGGCCGCTCGGGCGGATCGTGGTCAGCCCCAACTTCCACCGGATCCACCACCGCCTGGTGGGGGCGCAGGACGTCAACCTCGGCTTCGTCTTCACCATCTGGGACCAGCTGTCCCACCGGGCCGTCTTCCCGACCCCCGACACCATCAGGATGGACACCGGGATCCCCGGGCGTCCCCTTCGGGTCGAGCAGGAAGGCACCCGCTCCCGCCACCTGGCCACCTTCGCCACACAGCTCATCGGGCCGTTCCGTCCGATGCCCAAGCCGGTCGACCTCCCTACGGTCCGGGAACACGACTAGGGACCGTCCCCATCCGGGGGGACGGTAGGCCGTCGACGGCGTTGCCCGACGTAGAAGGCGGCGCCCCCCGCTCAGAAGGCGCGGGCGGCGCCCCCCGCTCAGAAGGCAGCGCCTCCCCCTGACGGGGCCGTCGTGGTGGTCGTCGGGGGCGGGGGGCTGGTCGGCGGAGGGCTCGTCGGCGGGGGACTGGTCGGCGGAGGGGTCGTTGACGGCGGGCTGGTCGGGGGCGGGCTCGTCGGCTGAGGACTCGTGGCGGGCGGAGTGGTGGGGGACGACGTGGCCGGCGGAGTGGTCGGGGATGGGCTAGAAGTCCCGCCAGGAGTGGGCGTCGCCGATGGACCGGCAGACGACGTCCGTGGCGAGCTCGAGCTTCCCCCGACGGGAGCCGTCACGGGTGCGTTCGGCGCGGTCGAGGGGGTCGGCGGAAGGGTCGAGGTCGTGGTCGATGGGGAGGAGCCCAGCCGGACCGCGGTGCCGTCCGGGCGGACGGCGAAAAACAGGTTCCCGAAGCCCTCGCCGGAGGTGCTCATGAGCGTCGTGTCATGGCGGGAGAAGTACAGCGGGCGGCCGTGAAAGGTCACCTGGATCCCACCACCCTGACGGTGGATCGTGCTGAGACCCCGTAGGTGGCCCAGGTGATGGGCCACCGTGGCCGAGACGACGAGCGGAGGCCAAGCCGTGGCGCAGGCGCCGCTGCAGGTGCTGTGCCGACGGCGATCATGCGTGAAGATGTACAGCGGGCGGCCCTCGGCGACCAGCACCGTGCCCAGTCCCTTGACGTGGGCCGTCGTCACCACTGGTTTGGTCATCGCGCCCCCGGCGAGCGGCGGCACGAGCACCGACCCGGCGGCCACCAGGCCCAGGGTGGGCACCAACGCTCGTGGAACGGTTCGGCGGCGGCCACCCTGGGAGTCCGACCCGTTGTCGCCAACAGACTGTCCATGGTTCATCGTGCCGGTTCCCTCCGTTGACGACATCGGTCCTCTGGAGTTACGGCCTACGGCCAGAAGTGGATCAAACGGCCCTCGATGCGTTGCTCTTCGGGGCGCCCTGTGGTGCACTGGGCCACCTCGACCAGAGGGAGGGGCTGGGGCGATGTCCGATCCGCCTGCCCGTCTCCGACGTCTCTCCCGAAGGCGCCGGAGGGGCGCCCTGAGAGAAAGAGACCCACGGTGAAATACATGATCTTGACGTTCGGTTCCCAGCAGGACTACCAGGAACTGGTTGGACAGCCGGCCGCCCAGCACGGCTGGACGAGAGAAGAATGGGCGGCCCTGGCGTCGTTCATGGGCGCCCTGAACCAGGAGTTGCTCGACTCGGGTGAGCTGGTGGAGACGCGTGGCCTGGCGTCGCCGGTGCACGCCCGCCGGGTACGGCTCGAAGGCGGCGTGCCGATGGTGACGGACGGCCCGTACGCCGAGACCGAGGAGGTCCTGGCTGGCTACTGGGTGGTGGAGTGCGAGAGCTTCGACCGGGCCACGGAGATCGCCGCCCGGCTGACCGCCTGCCCGGGTCCTGATCACGTCCGGGCCCGGGCGTACGTCGACGTGCGGCCGATCGACGAGCACCAGCCGGACTTCGAGGGCTGATCCCAACCGTGGGCGGCCCGAGCGGTCGATGACGGGTGCCGGAACCGAGGACCTGCTGCGCCGGCTGGCGCCGCAGGTCCTCGGCGCCCTGGTTCGCCGCTACGGCCACTTCGACCTGGCCGAGGAGGCCGTCCAGGAGGCCTTGGCGGCGGCCGCGCAGCGTTGGCCCCGAGACGGGATGCCCGAGCACCCGAAGGGTTGGCTGATCACGGTGGCGTCACGGCGGCTCACCGACCGGCTGCGCTCGGAGCAGGCCCGGCGTCGTCGCGAGAGCCTGGTGGCCAGTTGGGAGATGGCCGACCGACGGACCCCGGTGGTGGACGGGCGTAGCACCGACGATGCCGACGACACGCTGGTGTTGCTCTTCATGTGCTGCCATCCGGCGCTTTCAATGGCCTCGCAGGTCGCACTGACGCTGCGAGCGGTCGGTGGCCTCGGCACCGCGGAGATCGCCCGGGCGCTGCTCGGATCCGAAAAGACCGTCACCCGTCGCATCACCCGGGCCAAGCAGTCGATCAAGCGAAGCGGCGTCCCCTTCGCCCTGCCCGCGTCCGACGAGATGGCGGTTCGGCTGGAGATCGTCCTCCGGGTCCTGTACTTGATCTTCAACGAGGGCTACGCCGCCACGGCGGGGACCGTTCTCACCCGGGTCGACCTGGCCGAGGAGGGCATCCGCCTGACTCGGTTGCTCCGGGCCGCACTGCCGGAGGACAGCGAGGTCGCGGGTCTCCTGGCGTTGATGCTCCTCGTCCACGCCCGCCACCGAGCCCGGAGCCGTCCGGACGGATCGCTCATACCGATGGCCGAACAGGACCGCAGTCAGTGGGATCGGGCGGCCATCGTGGAGGGCATCGCCCTCGTCACGGCGGCCCTTCCTCGGGGCCCGGTCGGCCCGTACCAGCTCCAGGCGGCCATCGCCGCGGTCCACGACGAGGCGGACAGTGTGGAAACGACCGACTGGGCGCAGATCGTGGCTCTCTACACCGTCCTGCTCCGGTTGGACGACAACCCGGTCGTGGCCCTCAACCACGCCGTCGCCGTCGCCATGGTCGCCGGCCCCCAGGCCGGTCTCGAACTGGTCGAGCGTCTCCGTGGGGACGCCCGGGTCAACGGCGATCGCCGCTTCCACGCGGTCCGCGGCCACCTGTTGGAATCGGCGGGCGACCACGACGGGGCGGCCGCGGCCTACCGGGCGGCGGCCCAGGCCGCCACGAACGTCCAGCAACAGCGCTTCCTGACCGAGCAGGTGATCCGCCTGCAGGGCCAGCTGGGTAGGTAGAGACTGGAGGACGACCCGTCCACGGGAGGACGCCATGGGAACCGGAGCCGAGCAGTGACCGACGACCGGGTGCCGCACTCGATCGCCACCTTCAACGAGAGCTACGTCGGCGCCCCGCCCCCCTGGGACATCGGCCGACCACAACCCGCCTTCGCCCGGCTGGCCCAGGCCGGAGGCCTCGTCGGCCGGGTCCTCGACGTGGGCTGCGGCACCGGCGAGCATGCCCTGCTGGCCGCATCGCTCGGCCACGAGGTGCTCGGTGTGGACATCGCCTCCCGGGCCGTCGGGTTGGCCGAGGAGAAGGCGACGGCCCGCCATATGCAGGTGACGTTCCTCGTCTTCGATGCGTTGCGCCTCCCGGAGCTGGGCGGGCAGTTCGACACCGTGCTCGACTGCGGGCTCTTCCACGTCTTCGACGACCAGGACCGGGAGCAGTTCGTCGACGGCCTGGCGAAGGTCGTTCCGCCGGGTGGCCGGTACCACATGCTCTGCTTCAGCGACCGCCAACCGGGCAGTTGGGGCCCCCGCCGCATCAGCGAAGCGGAGATCAGAGCGTCGTTCCTCCAGGGTTGGACCATCGAGTCCGTCGACCCCACCGTCATCGATATCACCATCGACCCGGCCGGAGCGCAGGCCTGGCAGGTGTTGGTGTCGCGCACCTGATCCGGCGAACTGGGCGCTCGGGCCCGGCCGCCCTCTGCCGGCGGTCAGGACCGTCCGGCGGGGGGATCCGTCCGGGTCGCCGGCTCCAGCAACTCGACGAGCGCCGGCTGCCCGAAGTGCCGGGCCCACCCCAACGGGGTGGCTCTGTGGTGAAGGTCGACGATGTCGGGATCGGCGCCGAGGTCCAGTAGCCGCTGCCCGAGGGCGACGTCCCCTCGTTCGGCGGCGACATGGAGGGCGGTGTGCCATGGCTGGTTGCCGGGAACGTCGCTGCGGCCGAGCGCGTTGACGTCGAAGCCGGCTGAGACGAGGAGCTCCACCGCGTTCGGTGCTCCCTGGGCGGCCGCCCAGGTGACGAGACCCGTCCGCCTCCGCCGTACATCGCCGACGACCCGGGCGGAGGCCCGGGTGACGGCGCCGGCGTCGCCGGCCAGCACGGCGGCGACGAACGTGTCGGATGGGCTCAGTCGGGGTGGCCGGGCGCCCAGGGCGGCGAGCTGGTCGGCCAGCTCACGGTGGCCGTTCATCAGGGCGACCTCGATCGGCGTGCCGCGGCGCGGGCTGCGCAGCTCGGTGAACGGGCTGACGATGTCGACGCCGTGCTCGGCGAGGAGGGTGACCCGCCGTCGTTGGTCGTGGGTGATCGCCCAGGCGAGGAGCACGCGCAGCATCTCCGCCGGTGGTTCGAGGGACTCGCCGAGCAGGCGGTGCCAGGGGCCACCGGTGTCGGTGCCGAGGCCGAACTCGAAGAGGAGGACGAGGTGGTCGTCGTTGGTGCCGAACATGCGGTTGTAGAGAGCCTGCCCGTCGTTCGGGTCGGCGCCGGCGTCGAGCAACAGCCGGGCGAACGCCGTGGCGTGGGGGTGCCAGGGCTGGCGCCGCTCGCCGTACCCCAGCACCCCGGTGAGCACGGTGAACGGGGTGGGCAGGGCGTGCCAGAAGCGTCCGTCGTTCGGGTCGGCGCCGGCGTCGAGGAGCAGTCGGGCGGCCGTCAACGTGGCCGCCCGGTCGACGTGCGGGTCGTGCCGGGCATAGGCCTGGTAGAGGATCGGCGACCACCCGTGTGGCCCTCCGGTCACCGCAGCGGTGGCCGGCCTCCCGGCGAGGTGACGGCGGAGGGCGGCGACGTCGGCGCAGGCCGCGGCGACGAACAGGTCGGTCTCGGGCAGCTCGGGATGGGCGCCCAGGAGCTGGGCGGCGGCGGCCCGATCGGCGGCGTCGTCGTCCCCGTAGGTCAGGCAGGCGAGCCGGAGGAACCGATCGGCTGTCGACTCGCCGTCGGGGATCGGCGCGCCGGGGTTCCAGGCCCGGTCGGTGACGACGTCGACGTAGCGGCGTAGGCGGGCCCAGCTGGCGAACCCGTGCTCGCGGGCCACGACGAGCTGCGCCGCGGCCAGTGGGAACGTGTCGGCAGTCGGTGGGGTCGGGTGCCACCGGGACACCCGGTCCAGCGCGGCGGCCTCGCCTCGGCGGACACCCCGTTGCAGCTCGCGGGCCCGGCGACGGAGCTGGTCGAGGTCAGGGTCTTGGGGGAGCGTGGCAGTCGCCATCGCCGTCTCCTTTCGTCTGCCGGCCGGTCCGCGAAGCCGGTCGAAAGGAGGGACCTGAACAGTGACGCACGATCCTGTTCGTCGGGTGGGCTCAGCCCTTTCCGCGGACCCGGAGGCGCCCCACGCGCCTGCTCAGATCATAGCCGCCGGCTGGTCCAGCTCGGCATCCAGACCGCCGTCTCGGGTTCCGCCGCCCGCCGGGCGACGAGGTAGTCACGGAATTCGCCGAGCGCCGGGTGCGTGTTGTCGTCCCGCCAGATCAACGACATCGGGTAGACGGGTACCGGGTCGCGTATGGGCACGCGCCGCAGGTCGTAGTGGTCCGGCCACAGGTACCGCGAGGTCTCGCCCACCAGCGTCGCCAGGTCGGCCGAGTCGGCGAGCTCGTCCAGCAAGGCCTCGTTGCCGAAGACCGGTCCGAGCATGTCGATGGTGAGCCCGAAGGCGTCGGCGAGCTCGGTGTAGTAGTCGGCCACCTCGCCGCGGGCGACCAGGCCGGGCATCCAGATGCGGTACCCGGCCAGGGCGGCGGGGGTGACGGCGCGAGCGTTGGCCAGCGGATGGCGGGGGCCGACGAGCAGCTGGTGCCGCTCCTCGATCACCGGCGCGGTCTTCACGGCGTCCGGCACCGGTTGTTGTGGGGGGACGCCGTGGAAGGTGGCGTCGACGGTGCCGGCCTCCACCGCAGCGATGGCGCCGTCGACGTCGGTGTCGATGGTGACCACGTCCAGCTCGATGTCGGGGCAGGTGCGGTGGAAGTCCTGGAGGAGCACCGCCGATTTGACGCGTCGGTTGACGACGTCGACCCGCAGCGCCCGCTGACCGGGGCGCACCGAGGCGTCGGCCCGTTCCGCCACCCGGAGGAGCTCGCGGGCGTGGGGCAGGAAGGCCTGGCCGTCGATGGTGAGCTGGGCGCCGCGGGCCGTCCGGGTGAACAGCCGGACATCCAGGTCGTTCTCCAGTCCGGCGATGCGCTTGGAGACGGCTTGCTGGGTGATCGACAGGGCGGCGGCGGCTTCTTGGAACTGGCCGGCGTCGACCACGGCGACGAAGGTGCGCACGGCATCGAGGTCCACCGACCGACCCTACTTCGCACAACTTCGGGTTGTGGGTCCGTCCTAGCCGAGTTGTTTGACCCGCCCTGATGCCGTTGGTTTGATCGGCCTGCGCAACGACACGTTGTTCGACGGGATGGGGAGGCGGGTGCCGAGGCGATCGCTGGGACGCCAATTCGGGTGGTTGTGGGCGGCCTACGCGGTCAGCGCCTATGGGTCCGGGTTGGGCTTCGGGGCCTTCCCACTGATCGCCGTGCTGGTGCTCCACGCCGGCCCCGCCCAGGTGTCCGTCCTGTCCGCCGTGGGGCCGGCGGTCGGCGCGGTGATCGCCGTGCCACTGGCGCCGTGGGTGGAGCTCCGCCGCAAGCGACCGGTGATGATCGCCATGGATCTTTCCCGGTTCGCCGTCATGATGACCGTCCCGGTCGCCTACGCCGTCGGCGGGCTGACCTTCGCCCAGTTGCTCATCGTGTCGGCCGTGGTCGCTGCGGCCAAGATCGCCTTCAACGCGGC
>Ga0134126_10001839_pt1 | contig 26937 bp, 25 predicted proteins | sample KB31752_FD_96881 | JGI IMG/M metagenome (GOLD analysis project Ga0134126, IMG submission 96881) | Terrestrial soil microbial communities with excess Nitrogen fertilizer from Kellogg Biological Station, Michigan, USA - KB3-175-2 | ecosystem: Environmental > Terrestrial > Soil > Unclassified ... | reverse complement strand
TATTGGTTGGCAACCACGCCCCCTTCACCTGGGGAAACACGGCCGAAAAAGCAGTTTATAACAGCGCCGTACTGGAGTCCATAGCACAAATGGCGTATTTAACCGAACAGATCAACCCTAAAGCGGCCAGGTTAAAAGATTCGCTCATAAAAAAACACTTTGAACGCAAACACGGACCGGATAGCTATTATGGGCAATAGGCAATTATTGAATTATTGAATTATTGAATATAAACCACCCACTCGATAGAATAATGATCAATGACTAATCAATGTCGTTTAGCTAAGACTTTACCTGGCTGTTTGGCCTCACCTAAACGGCGAAGTCCTCACTCATCCTCTCCTTCGGAGAGGACTTTAGCGGCGGTCTTCGCCGTGCCTTTTAGAACCCTCTCCTTTGGAGAGGGCAGGGTGAGGCCACGATGCCAGGTGAACCCTGAAGTAACAGACATTGAATGACTAATGACTCAATGACCCAATGACTAATGACTAATGACCAATGACTAATGACCAATGACTAATGACCAATGACTAATGACTAATGACCAAATGACCAAATGAAATTCACGCTGTACCTGTTCTTTTTAACTATTTTTTCAAATGCGGCTTTTGCGCAAAGCGGTGATTTTCACCAATGGGCGCCTGCGCCGCCAATGGGCTGGAACAGTTGGGATTGTTACGGCCCTACAGTTGTGGAAAGTGAGGTGAAAGCCAATGCAGATTACATGGCAAAGCACCTGCAAAAAGCGGGCTGGGAATATATAGTTGTTGACATTCGCTGGTACGTGGCTAATGATAAAGCACACGGCTACAATGACAAAGACCCGGATTATGTGCTGGACGAATACGGAAGATTTCAGCCCGCCGTAAACCGCTTCCCATCATCGGCCGGGGGTAAAGGGTTTAAACCACTGGCAGATTATATTCATCGCAAAGGTTTAAAGTTTGGTATCCACATTATGCGGGGCATACCGGTTTTGGCGGTGAAAAACAATCTCCCGATTTTTGGCAGTAAAGCTTCAGCAAAGGATATTTACAGTCCGGATGGTCAATGCGAATGGTTAAAAGATATGTACACGGTTGTAGCGGGGCGTGACGGCGCTCAGGAATATTACAATTCTCTTTTTAAACTCTATGCTTCATGGGGCATAGATTTTATAAAGGTGGATGATCTTTCACGGCCGTATCATACAGCGGAAGTCGAAATGATCCGCAAAGCAATTGACCTGTGCGGCAGAAAAATAGTATTAAGTACTTCTCCCGGTGAAACGCCCCTGGCCGATGCGGAGCACGTACAGCAACATGCCAACATGTGGCGTACGGTTGATGATTTTTGGGACAACTGGAAAATGCTTAAGGATCATTTTGATGTTTTTGAACGCTGGAATCAATACCGGGCGCCGGGGGCATGGCCCGACGGCGATATGCTGCCGCTTGGCCGGATTGGCTTACGGGCCGAAGTGGGCAACCCGAGGATGACGGCCTTTACCAAAGATGAACAATATACGCTTATGACCTTGTGGTGCATCTTTCGCTCTCCTTTGATGTTTGGCGGTAATTTGCCGGATAATGATGCTTTCACTTTATCCTTGTTGAATAATAAGGAAGTAATAGCGGTGTTAAAAAATAGCGCGGATAACAAAGAATTATTCAGGACTAAAGATGCCATTGCCTGGGTTGCTGATGACCCCGAAACGGGTGATAAGTACCTTGCATTATTTAATCCGGCCGATGGTACTGCGCCCGGGAAAATAACGGTTCAGTTAAAGCAGTTGGGCTTTAGGGGCGATTGCATGGTCCGTAACCTGTGGAGCAAAACTACCCTCGGCCAATTTTCGGGTGAATTTTCCGCGTACATCAACCCCCATGGCGCGGGTTTGTACAAAATTTCCCAAATCACTAATTAAAAATCGCATTCAATCACTAATTCATAATTCAATAACCGTATTCAATCAATAATTCAATAATTCAATAACTGATTCAATCACTAATTCACTAAATCACTAATTCAATAATTAACATGGTAGATCTCAAGGCATTCGAAATCTGGTTCGTAACAGGCAGCCAGCATTTATACGGGGAAGAAACTTTAAAAAAGGTAGCGGAGCATTCGCAGCAGATCGCCAAAGCGTTTGATGCAGATAAGCAGATACCTGTAAGGGTTGTTTTTAAGCCGACGGTAAAATCTTCGGAAGAGATTTACAGCGTGTGCCAGGAAGCCAACACTGCCAAAAATTGTATTGGAATTATTGCCTGGATGCACACCTTTTCGCCGGCAAAAATGTGGATCGGCGGCCTAAAGATTTTGCAAAAGCCCTTAATGCACCTGCATACCCAGTTTAACCGCGATATCCCCTGGGACAGCATCGATATGGATTTTATGAACTTGAACCAGAGTGCGCACGGCGACCGGGAGTTTGGCTTCATTATGTCAAGGATGCGTTTGAACCGCAAGGTGGTGGTTGGCCATTGGGAAGACCAGGAGGTGCTGGGGCAGATCGGGGCCTGGGCCAGGGTTGCCGCCGGCTGGCACGACTGGCAGGGCGCAAGGTTCGTGCGCTTTGGCGATAATATGCGCTTTGTGGCCGTTACAGATGGGGATAAAGTTGAAGCTGAATTGAAGTTTGGCTATTCGGTAAACACCCATGGCGTTGGCGATTTGGTGAAGGTCATTAATGATATAAGCGACGCCGAAACCGATAAGCTTATTGCTGAATATGAAGAAAGATATGCCGTTGTTCCATCATTGCACAAAGGCGGCGCACACTATAGTTCCATGCAGGCTGCCGCAAGGATCGAGCTTGGGCTGGCTGCTTTTTTAAGGGACGGCAACTACAAAGGTTTTACCGATACGTTCGAAGACCTGCACGGCCTGGTGCAATTGCCCGGGATTGCCGCGCAGCGATTGATGGCGCAAGGCTACGGTTTTGCCGCCGAGGGCGACTGGAAGACGGCTGCCCTGGTGCGGGCCATGAAAGTTATGGGCAGCGGCCTCGAAGGCGGCAACTCGTTTATGGAGGATTATACTTACCATTTCGATCCCGTAAATCAAATGGTTTTAGGCTCGCATATGCTGGAGATCTGCGAATCGATAGCAGCCGGCAAACCAAATTGCGAAATACATCCTTTGGGCATTGGTGGCAAGGCCGATCCGGTGCGCCTGGTGTTTAATGTGGCCGGCGGCCCGGCTTTAAATGCTTCGGTGATCGATATGGGCAACCGTTTCAGGCTGCTGGTGAACGAGGTGGAGGCAGTAACCCCCGAATTTGACCTGCCAAAGCTGCCGGTAGCGCGTGTATTATGGAAACCATACCCCGATATGACAACCGGCTGTGCGGCGTGGATACTGGCCGGCGGCGCGCACCATACTTGTTTCAGTCAGAATTTAACAGCATCGCACCTGGAAGATTTTGCCGAAATGGCGGGGATAGAGTATGTTTTGATAGGCAAGGATACCCGCCTGCACCAGCTTAAAAAGGAACTGCAGTGGAGTGAGGTTTATTATAGGTAAATGTGCAGATGTGCAAATTATTTGAAAATGTGTTGATTTGAAAATTTGAAAATGTTTTGATCGGCCGGTCAATTTGCACATCTGCACATTTGCACATTCCCGCATCCGCACATCTGCACATCAAATCAGGCTTCTCACAAACTCATCCCTAAAGTCGTCCGCAAAATGGATCACGTTTTGTAAATGGATGAATTCTTCGGGTTTATGAGTAGTAGTAATGATCACCGCTTGCATACCGGCATTGGCGGCGGTTTCGGCGCCTTTGGGCACGTCCTCAAAAACCAGGCAATCGGTTGGATCAACGTTTAACAGTTGTGCGGCTTTTAAAAATGTTTCGGGGTTGGGTTTGCTCATCACCACATCGTCGGCGCTTACTATCGCTTTAAAATAATGGCGTATGTTGAGGTTATCGAGCACAAAATCAATATTTATCGGGATGGCGGCCGTGCCAATGCCCATGGGTATGCCTTTTTGATAAGCGTGTTCTAAAAAATCATGCAGGCCCGGCAAAAGCTCGAGATACGGAAGAAACTCCCGTTGGTATGTTAATTCTTTTTCGACAGATAAACGGTCCATTTCTTCCGCCGTAAAACGATTTGGCCCCAATATCCTGACCAGCACCTCCTGGTTCTTGCCGTACATCTGCGGTTTCACCTCGTCCCAGGTAAAGTTACCTCCAAGGTCGTTATTTAACAGGTTCTGCCATGCCCTGGTATGATAGGCCATGTCATTGATCATGGTGCCGTTAAGATCGAAAATAAAAGCCTTCATTCGCGAATTTTGTATTCGGGGCAAAAGTATGCTTAAATAAAACAGTTCTAAAAAATAAAACTGAATTGTATCGCTTCCCGTAAATGGTTCGTAATGCCTTGTAAACCTGCAAAGTTTACGGCCCTGCAAAAGCCTCTGAAAATATTAAAAATGTGGCTAAATAATTAAGGATTGCGCGATGGATTGGTTTGTGCGATTAATCTCTATTTAGCAAAAGCCCGTTTAGCAATAGCTGAAGGGCTTTTTTGTTGGTGGTTGAGTGGGTTTGAGTTGATTAGGTTGATTAAGTGAGTGGGTGATTAAGTTGATTGGGTGGGCAGTTAAAAAGGGATGAAAAGCTAAGCCGACCGTGTGTCACGGATAACCTAATGACTCAATGACCTAATGACAACCCAACCACTCACCCAACCACTCACCCAATCAACCACTCACTCAATCAACCAAACCCCCAATACTTTTTTAATAATTTTAATATCGCAAATAATTATAACCAAAAGATAATTAATATCGTACAAGTATTGATTTTGATAAATAAAATCATGGAAAATAATAATATTCCATAAATAATTATTTAAACCAGCTCATAAAAACACACTCATGATCAACGAACAAAGCCGTCTGAAAGCAGTAAGCCGGTTCAAGCAGCTTTACAACAATACCTCAACAGACCTGGACGGAATTGCCAGCCTGGCGGCGCAGATTTGTAATACCCCCATTGCACTGGTCACCCTTATCGATGAACATATGCAATGGTATAAAGCTTCGGTTGGTACCGAGATAACGTGTACGACCCGCAAGCTGTCTTTATGCAATCATACGTTAACTCATGAAGGCGTGCTGCTAATTCCCGCTACCGACCTCGACCCGCGTTTTAACGCCAATCCAAACGTAATTAACGAACCGCAAATAAAATTTTACGCCGGTACCCGGCTAATCACTAAAGAAGGCCTGGCGGTAGGCAGCTTATGTGTGATGGATTATAAAGCCGGCAGCCTGGACAGGCATCAGCAAAGATCACTGGAAATATTGGCAGCGCAGGCAGTAAGCCTGATGGAACTGCAGTGGAACCTGCAATCAGTTACCCGTCAGCATCAAAAAATACAGGAGCAAAAGCAATCTGTTGAAGAATCGGAATTAAAGCTGAAAGCAATGTTCGATAGTTCAAAAGATACCCATATCCTTGTCGGCAAAAAACTGGAAGTGCTGGCCTTTAACAAATCGGCATCTGATTTTATCCGCACCACTTATAAAAAGAAGCTCTCGGCCGGCGATTGCATAATGGATTACACCGACCCAAAATTGTTTATACAGTTTACCAAATATTTTGCCCTGGCCTTGTCGGGACGTTCGATCAAGCGTGAGTGGATGCTCATGCCCGGTACGGTTTATGCCTGCTGGAAAGAAACTTCGTTCATCCCGGTTAAAAACAATACCGGCGAAGTGATAGGCATAGCGCTCAACTCGACAGATATTACCACCCGCAAACGGCAGGAGGAGCAGATCAGCACACAAAACGACGCGTTAACCCGCATTGCTATCATCCAATCGCATGAATTGCGCCGCCCGGTGGCCTCGCTGCTCGGCCTCATGGACCTGATGAAGCTTGAACATATTGATTTTGGATATTTTAATATCATGGAAATAACTGTTAACGAGCTGGATGAAAAAATACGCAGTATTGTAAAGGACTCCGAAGATACCATACATGGCCCGAAACTGGCGATTGTGGCTTAGGCTAAAAAGAGCCAAGAGCCAAGAACCAAGAGCCAAGACGAAAAAATTAGAAGCATACTCAAAATAACAGCGAGCGCGGAGTATCAAACCGCTGTAAAAATTCTCCTTGCTCTTGACCTTTGTCTTCTTAATCCTGGTTCTTGGCTCATGATTCCTGGCTCTTCTTCCCCGCAACCGCTGAGAACCAAGAGTCAAGAACCAAGAGGAAAAAATTAGGGGCATACTCAAAATAACAGCGAGCGCGGGGTATCAAACCGCTGTAAAAATTCTCCTTGCTCTCTTCTTAGTCTTGATTCTTGGTTCTTGGTTCTTGGCTCTTCCCCACGGGCTTTTTGGAAATATTTATTTTATATGAATTATTATATGTACCTTGCCGCCTTTAATAAATAAAATAATGCAAAAAGAAGGAACAGTAAAATTTTTTAATGAAACAAAAGGTTTTGGTTTTATTACACCAAACAGTGGTGGCCAGGACGTATTTGTTCATTCAACAGGCCTGATCGACGAGATCCGTGAAAATGACAAAGTTGAGTTCGAAGTAGAGAACGGAAGAAAAGGCTTAAATGCGGTAAATGTAAAAGTTATTTAATTATAATAAATTCATTAAGCATACCAGGCATCCACCCAAAAGTGGATGCCTTTTTTTGTGGTTTATTTAAATGCGGAATTCGGAATGCCAATTGCGGAATGTTTTATTTTCTTACCAGGTGCAGTTACTCAACGATGTACCAATGAACCGGTGAACCAGTGAACCAATGAACACTGGCATTGTTATTGTACTTATAAAACCATCTACTAAAATCAATGAACATGAAAGATACATCCAGAGTAATAGCAGCGCTTCTGATAGGAGCGGCGGCCGGTGCGGCATTAGGAATATTGCTGGCGCCCGCAAAAGGCGAAGAAGTAAGAGACGGCATTGCCGACTTTGTAAACGATTTGATTGATGCCGCGAAAAATAAAGCCCTGTCAACTACAGGCAATTTAAAGGACATGGGCAACACCGCCTATGACCGCGCGAAATCAAAATTCAGGACAACAGTTAACGATGCATCGGATTATAAGGACGAAGCCATAAATAACGCAACAGCGAAAGCTGAAAACTTTAAAGACGAGGCCCGCGACACTTATAATGCTGCAAAAAATACGATAAAAAACACCCCCGGCCAATAAAAAAAATCGTTAAAGGCATAACTGATTAATCTCAAATAAAGAAACCCGGCTCGTAAGCGGGTTTCTTTATTACCGACGGATGTCGGCCATTTTGGTCGCGCATGGCTACTTTGCTGTCCATTTGTTATTGCTTTCGTCGGCATCCATAAATATCCCTCCGTTTAATACTACCGATTTAATAGTTTTATTTGTTTTAAGAGCAACGGTTGTTTGCTTCTGATTTTCCTGCCAAACTGACGGTGTTTGGTGGAAGCTTTCGGTCGTTCCGTCGCTGTAGGTCACATTGGCATCAAAGGGAACGGCAAAGCCGCCGACGTTACGGATGGACAGGTCATACCCGCCTTTGGTTTTAGTTACATTTTTCAGATCTAGATCGATATAATAATTAGTAAAGAACCAGTTGTTGAAAAACCAATTGAGGTTTTTGCCCGAACCCACGCTCATCGAATTAAAATAATCCCAGGGGATTGGATGTTTTCCGTTCCAGTTGTCCATATAACTATGCAGCGCTTTTTTAAACAGGTCGTCGCCCAGCATATCTTTCAGCGCAAAATAACTTAAAGATGGCTTGCCGTACGAGTTATTTCCATAGCCTTCGCGCAGTTCACTGGAGGGGGTAATTATGGGCAGGTCTTCGGCTGTCGAGCGGTCGTGTATCCACCCGTTGATGCGGAATTGCTTGTATAAAGTTTCAGCCTTTTCTTTACCAACTTCCGAAGTGCCGATAAGCAGCTCGAAGGTGGTTGCCCAGCCTTCGTCCATAAAAGCATAACGGCTCTCATTTATGCCCATATAAAATGGGAAAAAAGTGTGGGCAATCTCGTGGTCCTGCACAAACTGTGAAAAGCGGATGTCATTGGTATGGCTGTCGTTTACCATCATCGGGTATTCCATATCGGCAAAACCCTGGAACGAAGTCATTTTTGGAAAAGGGTAAGGAACACCCGGCCAGTTATGCGACAGCCAGCTTAACGCGTTGCAGCCCGCCTTAACCGCATTATGAAAATCTGCCGATTTATCGTCGAATGCTGATTGCATGCTCGCCCTGCGCCCGGTGGCGTCGTCAACTATTGCGCTGGCTGCATCCCAATCGTAATGATCGCTTATGCCAACCGCCATATCGCTGATATTATCGGCTGTCCAAATCCAGGTACTTACATCATTTTGCGCGGTGATCGCTTTTTTCTTCAGGTCTTCAATTGTGGCAATGTGTATAGTCGAGTCGCTTGTAAATGATCTTTCGAGCCGTTTAGCGTACTCGGGCTGCAACACCTGGTTAGGGTTTTGCAGCGTGCCGGTAGCCCATACAATATAATTTTTTGGCGCGGTAACGCTGAGTTTATAGTCGTTAAAATCGTTGTAAAACTCCTGGGCGTCAAGGAACGGGAGCATATCCCAGCCATTGTAATCGTCATAAACGGCTACCCGCGGATAGAAATACGCAAGATAATAAGTTGTGGAATCTATCATTCCCTCGCGGCCGCTCTCTTTCGACACTTCAAAATGCCAGGTAATATCCAGCTTCACCGAGTCGTGCGGCATAAGCGGCCTGGGCAGGCTGATCAACTGGTTTGTCCCAGAGGCGATCGCGTTATTCCATTTTTTCGCAGTACCGCCAACCAGGAAGGTATCGATTTGCACCCCCGGGGTTATATAATCGGGCCCTGCCTGGCCAAACCTTGCCGCGCCGGGGCGGTGGATGTTCAGGATCAGTTTCATGTTCAGCCGGCGCAGCGTATCCGGACTGTTATTAAAATAGGTAATATGTTCAACGCCCTTTACCGTGCGGTCGGGTGGCAGGGCAGTTATCGAAATGTTGTAGCGGCCATGGTTTTGCCAATAGTTTTTACCGGGCCGCCCGTCGGCGGAGCGTGTTTCTTTGTTATAGGCGCGCTGAATATCCCGCGGCATATAAAGGCTTTGGGCTTGGGCCTGCACCAAAATAAAGCAGGAAATAGCAGATAGCGTAATTTTTTTGAACATAAGGACTGGTTTTATGACGAAGTTATAGTAATCCAGGTGAATAGTGAACAATGCGGCGCCCATGCCATACGGGCTGCGTTGTAACAATAAGATGCTGCTATATGGAAAAACGTTACAAATGCAGGAGATAAATAATTATGGGTACCATTTTTAACAGGGCCGGGCGCAGCAACCTTAAAAAAACAACAAAAGTATTTGCAGTACGACAAATATTTTTTTACTTTGCAGCAGTTATTTTAATAGGGGTATTAAATAACTAATTTGTAGCCACCTGCCTTCGGGCGGGTGGTTTTTTTATTTGGGGATTTCACCGATTTTTTTGATTGATTACACCGATTTGGTTGGGATTACACTGATTAGATTAAAAAACCCGTTGCCAATTTAATCTGTTAATTTGGCCATGCGGGTATTTATGAATTTGCAGGTTCTTCATCTAACCTACTCAACGAAACCCTCCGACAATCGGTGAAATCAAAAAAACAATCGGTGAAATCGAAAAAAAAATAATCGGTGTAATCAAAAAAATAATCGGTGTAGTCGAAAAAAAATAATCGGTGTAATCAATCAAAAAAAAATGAAATATAAACTTGGTGATTTTGTACGCTTCGTAGACGAGAAGATGGAGGGTTTTGTTACCCGGATCATCGATGACCAGATGATCGGCGTTACCGGCGATGACGATTTTGAAATACCTGTACTGGCAAGTAAAGTTACCACCGTATATGGTTATGAGCCGCCCGGCGCTGCAAAAACCAGCATCGCTGAAGAACAACCGGTAATTGCCGGCGAATTTAAAACCATAGGCGTATACCTTGCTGTAGTAAGCGACCCGAAAGCAAATTCGGTGGTTCATTTTTATTTGGTGAACGATACCTCATTTCAACTGCCTGTTACATTGACCGCTGAAAAGCAGCAGCATTTTAAGGGCGAATATGCGGGAATAGTAATGCCTAAAACATTTGTAAAGGTTTATTCAGCCCAATTGGCCGACCTTCAGTTATGGCCGAAGTTTATTTTCAGCATGCTGTTTTATACGGCGCAGAACGTTGAGCCGCCTGCACCCCTTGTTTATTCAGAAAAGTTTAAAGGCAAAGATTTTTCGGGGGCCAAAAAACAGGTGCTTCTTTTAAATCAGCCGGGATGGGTAATTCAATTGGATAACCCTGAGATCATTATCGATGCGCAAAAGCTGAAGGAAAGTTTCTTTAAAACCCCGGAAGAGAAGGCCATCCTGGAAAAACCGGCAGCGGAAATTGACCTGCACATTGAAAAACTGCGCAGCGATCACCAGTTTTTAGGCAGCGCCGAAATATTGGGCATACAACTGGCTTATTTCCATAAAACACTCGATGCCGCCATAGTACACCAGCTGCCCGAAATTGTATTTATCCACGGCGCGGGAAATGGTACGCTGCGGCACGAAATACATAAAATATTAAGCAAGCATCAAAAAATTCAAACGTTTATGGATGCCCGCAAAGAAAAATTCGGGTACGGGGCCACGAAGGTTGTTTTGAAATAGAAACGACTTGTGGGCGACCCCTGTGGATCCGGATAACAGGCTGCTTAGCGCTGCATACCGGGGCAATAGGTACGTTTTAAATTTATGCCCTATTTCGATTTGTCCATGTCTTTTTCCGGCTGGTTGATCCAATCGCAAAAAAATAGTTTTGTATATTTCACAACCAAAGTTTACACTCCTTATGAAGCGCATCAGCCTGGCTGTATTGTTGTGTTTATTATTAACTGCCGCCGGGGCGCAAACGACGCCGCAGGGTATGCCGCGCATAATAAACAATGACGGTTACCCGGAACTCGTGGTGGATAACAAACCGTTTTTGATACTGGGCGGCGAGCTCGGAAACTCAAGCGCTTCTGACATGGATTTCATGAAGCCTGTGTGGCCGAAGCTAAAAAAGATGCACCTGAATACGCTTATCGCACCGGTTTATTGGGAACTGATTGAGCCATACGAGGGGAAATTTAATTTTACACTGGTCGACGGGCTTATTAATAACGCCAGGGATAACCATTTGAAATTGGTGCTGCTTTGGTTTGGCACCTGGAAAAATAGCATGAGTTGTTATGCGCCTGCTTGGATGAAAACCGGCGAAGCTCGTTTTCCGCGGGTAAGGACAACTGCAGGCGAGGCGCAGGAGATTATTACGCCATTTTCTCAAAATGCGCTGGCTGCCGATAAACGGGCTTTTGCCGCGCTTATGCGGCATATCAAAAATATCGATGCAAAACAGCATACCATTTTGATGATACAGGTAGAAAACGAAATAGGCATGCTGCCCGAAGCCCGCGACCACTCCAAACCGGCTGATGAAGCTTTTGCCGGCCAGGTTCCCGCAGCGCTTTTGGCTTACATGGATGCACACCGCAATACCCTTGGCGTTGAATTGAAAAGGCGCTGGCAGCAAAACGGGTTTAGAACTTCGGGAACCTGGGAAGACGTTTTTGGTAAGGGGCTCGCTACAGATGAATTATTTATGGCCTGGTATTTTGGCATTTATGCAAACGAAGTAGCCAAAGCGGGAAAGGAAATATATGCCATCCCGATGTATGCAAACGCCGCCCTTAACAGGCCCGGAAAAAAACCCGGCGAATACCCCAGTGCCGGGCCTTTGCCCCATGTTTTAGATGTGTGGAAGGCCGCAGCTCCCGATATCGATATGCTTTCCCCTGATTTTTATAATCCCGATTTTAAACATTGGAACGACTTGTACCGCCGTGCCGATAATGCGCTATTTATCCCCGAGCACCGTTTTGAGGATGGTATCGATGCGAAAGCATTTTATGCCATAGGGCATTACAGCGCCCTTGGATTTTCGCCTTTTTCAATAGAATCGACTAATAAGCCCGGTGCCGAGCCGATCGGCAAAGCATACGGCATTATCGGGCAGTTGGCCGGGGAGATCAGCAAGGCGAAAAAAAGGCGGGCGCTCGAAGGAGTTTTGTTAAGCAAAGATACCAGCGCCCTGCAGGTTGAAATGGGCGACTATATTTTAAACGTTTCGCACGAATTTACCTTAGGATGGTCGGCAGGGGCAAAGGAAAAAACCTGGCCGCTGGCAGGGGGCATAATTATTGGCCTGGCTAATGACGAGTTTTATGTAGCCGGCACCGGTTTGGTGGTCACATTCAGGCCAAAGGCGGCGGGCTTCCGCGCGGGCATACTTCGTATTGACGAAGGCCGGTTTGTAAACGGGACATGGCAGCCGCAGCGCCGCATGAACGGCGACCAGGATCACCAGGGCAGGCATTTGCGCATCCCCGAAGGCGAATATGGGATACAAAGGATAAAATTATACAGCTATAAATAAAAATACCGGCTGCGCTACCAATTCTTAAAGGTTTCGTGGTCAAAAACGCAGGCCAGAAACAACCGGTAACTATTATCGAATGACGTTAAGACTTCGGGGTTCGATGTTCGATATTCATTATTTGATATTACTTTTTTCTTTCCGGTTCCAGCAGGGCGTGTCGCAGAGACCCCTGCCGACTCCCCGGCATATTGCAGCCGAGACCCGGACCCGTTTAAGTCTACCCATTAAACTGACTTTCTTCACGCGGCCATACGCAAAAAACGTTGGTGTTCCCGTTCACTTCGCGATAGATATTGTGTGAGCCACTGTAAATCGGGAAATTGACTTTTACAAAATTTTAAATGAGTGGCGATGGATGATTTGTGAACTTTTGGTTTGCCGTTTTAACAGGGTTTCTCATTTTGCGTCCTCCTTGGCGCATTGCAGCGTAAGCCTTTTTTCCGGATATCCGCGGCAATGGAACCTACCCATAAGCCATTTTAAAGACCGTTTTTAATTTGTCCTTATCCGGCAAGTCAATATTTGTAATTTCTGAAATTACATCTGGTAACACATTATACAGATTTTCTAAAGCATTCTGTTCGCCGGTTACAAGAGCGTAAAAACTTGCCCCGTCTATACACCTTATTAGATCGTTATCAGGGCATTTTTGTCCCTTTTCTTTGTTGGAAGGGGTAAACTTATTATTAAATCTCTGAGGCCTATCAGGTATTATGGAAACATAATAAGCGGTATAACTTTTGTAAACACTAGTTTTGTTCATTACGGCAGATTCAAGAGACCAATACAAATCGGCTAACTTTCCGCCAGATATCGTATTGTATTTATTTTTTACCTCTGCAATAGTTTTTTCAGTTTTACTAACCAAATCTATTATGCTGCCCTTTTTCATATCCGTCCAGCCTTCACATGATCCTAATATTATTTGATGAAATTCGCCGACAAAGTTTTGTAGAGTCTTTTGTGCCTGTCTTGCTTCTTCGCTAACACACCAAGTATCATAGCTCATTTCAAAACCGGAAATTTCAAAAATAGCTGAGAATGGATCTATAACATTATTGCCAAAGTTCGAGGCCGCTTTTATTTTAGCATTCTTCGCTTTTCCCAACATATCTTTGACAGCATTTGTCAGATCAACATCACTAATCCAGTTAAGTTTTTGCATATTCTATTCTTGAACATCAAGGATTAGATCAAAGATGATGAATTTTTTTGGGTATTAGAATATAAACAAATCGGGCTTGTGATTCTTTCTATTTATCCTGGTTGAAGTCGTCAGTTGTATTGAGATTTCAAGCTGCTGCACGGCAATGGCTTTTGAAAAATTTGTTCCAATTGAACTTCCATAGTTTTTCCGGTAAAAAGCTCCGCGTGTTGCTCGCGAATCGCTTCGTTGGTATTATTGGAACGGCCATCATCCTGCCTGGAAAAGCGTTCAGGAGGAATGTACCATTTCCTAAATAGGCCTCCAAAAGGGGTTTGGCAAGAGTAGTTAGTTAGTTTCTATTATCCGGCCGCTTGGCTATAATCGTGTTGTTCGGCAAGCAATTTTTCGTTCAAAAAATTGACCACCGACTCTCCAATAGCCTTGGCAAGATTTACAGGGACTGCGTTACCTATCTGTTTGTATTGCTGTGAAACGGAGCCTGCAAATTTCCAATCGTCAGGAAACGTTTGAATTCGTGCATACTCTCTTACAGTAAATGGGCGCGTCTCATCTGGGTGGCATCTTTCGGTTTGTTTTTGAGCCGGGCTGCATGTTAACGTTAGGCAAGGTTCATCCCAACTTATCCTTCTCGCCATACCGGTTTTCCCACCTCCGAGGTAATAACTTTTTTGCATGAAATCTCTTTGGATATCATGCGGTAAATCTCTCCAATACCCCCCCGGCGGCACTAAATCTAGTACCCTTTTTTTATTGGTGGGATATTTAGTACCTGGGGATTTGGGCACGTCTGTATCGTACAATTCGCCCTTTTTTAATGCATCTTTTAGGGTGTAAACAATTTGATGGCTCTGCGGATATTCAAAATCGATATAAATATCTTTTCTAATCCCTACTAAAATTAATCGTTCCCTTTTTTGGGGAACCCGGTGATATATTGCTTTTAATACTCTTGGCGGTACCACTTTATAACCGATCTCGTCCAGAATCGAAACCATCCCACTGAGCGTTCGGCCGCCGTCGTGATTTAACAATCCCCTAACATTTTCACCGATACAGATTGCGGGATTTGTTTCCTGTACTGCCCTAGCAAATTCATAAAAAAGAGTACCTCGTGCATCCTGTAACCCTAATTTTTTACCAGCGTAGCTAAACGCCTGGCAGGGAAATCCACCGGTCACAACGTCGACTTTTCCTTTTAAGTGAGAAAAAGAGATTTTTCTAATATCTCCCTCTATCACATTCCAATTTGGGCGGTTTGAGCGAAGTGTTTCCGCTGCCCAATGATCTATTTCATTAAGAGCAACACAGTTTAAACCGGCTTGCTCCAAGCCTATTGCTAGGCCACCCGCGCCGGCGAAAAGCTCAAGGACATTATATTTTTCAACTGGCTCAACGAGATAACCCCTTACGCCATGATTTAAGGTGAATTCCTCGAAAAGGACTAGCTGCTCTTTTTTATAATACCTATAATTACTCATCGGCTCTCTAAAAGCCAATAATTTTCCATTTTTATCCCATCGTCTCAAGGTTTCCTTACTTTTACCCAAGAGATGGGAAACTTCCGACAAAGTAAAAACTGTTTTCATATTACCATGTTAAACAACCTTACACATGGTTACAAATATATTATAAGGTTTCATTGTTTCGCAATGCTAATAAAATTAGTTTTCAACATTACTGTAAATGACTGAAAATGAGTACGAAAAAACAATAAAAGTGCCTAGATTTGAGAAAAGGCACGGCTTTTCCACATCTTCAGAAAGAAGTTTGTTAATGTCTAAGATTAAGGGGAAAAATACAATCCCCGAAATTATACTGCGAAAATCGCTTTGGAAGATGGGGTTTAGGTACCGCCTTCATAACAAACGGCTTCCCGGCAACCCTGATATTGTAATGAAAAAATATATGCTTGTAATCTTTATCGACGGCGAATTTTGGCACGGATTCAACTGGGTACAAAAAAAAATAAAAATCAAAGCTAACCGGGACTTTTGGATTCCAAAGATTGAAAGAAACATGCAGAGGGATAAAATAAATAATACTAAATTGGAGGCGATGGGATTTAAAGTATTTCGATTTTGGGAACGCGATATAAAAAAAGATTTAACAAACCCCTTATCGGAAATTATTAACTTTATAAGCAGTACTGCAAAACATGATCGTTTCTAAACATCCTCGTTATCAGGCGAAAATCCAGGGGAGACTGATTGCGGGAGCAGTCCTTTCGACACAGCGATTTAGAATAAGACGTAGCAAGACATACGAGCCCGCAGGCATAACGTCTATCTAGTACAATCCCCTAGCGTTGGCGCACGGATGTTGCAAAAAAATGGCAATCGGTGCTAACCGTAGCGGTTGGGGCTGCAGTGACAGTAACCTTTCAAAGCAGTCAAAATTGCTAAATAAATATTACACCAATAATTATTGATTTTGTGGCAAAACCATTGCATGGCTGGCTGCTACCCCTCTCCCATCATTAAAATTTTTTTCAAAAAAAATTTGCGTAACTCAAAAGTTACTTATACATTTGGGTAACTTAAAAGTTACGCATTATGGCAGCACGCATTAAACACCAATTATTTTTCCGGCATCCGCCCAGCGCGGTTTGGGAATACCTCACCAATGCCGAGTTGATGGAACTATGGCTGATGAAAAACGATTTCAAGCCGGTCGCAGGGCACGAGTTCACTTTCAGGATAGGGCCGAAACCGAGCCTCGATTTCGACGGCATAGTATACTGCAAGGTATTGGAGATCGTCCCCTACAAAAAACTTTCCTACTCGTGGAAGCTTGGCCCCGGCGACGGCACCATCAACGTCGATTCGGTAGTGAGGTGGGAACTACAGCCAAAAGATAACGGCACTGAGCTATTACTGGATCATGGCGATTTTGTGGTCATGAAAAACCTTGCCCTCTTTAATGGCATGCAGACCGGCTGGCTTAAAAATATGCAGAAGATCGCTGAAAATTTAGACGCTAAAGACCATGGCACAACCAACGCTTGACGCATTCCAGGTAATTGCCGACCCCAGCAGGCGGCAAATGCTCATGCTGCTCTCCAAAGACAGCCTGACCATCAATAGCCTGGCCGAAAATTTCGACATGAGCCGCCCCGCGGTTTCCAAGCACATCAAGATATTGTATTCGGCGGGATTTATCGCGATACAGGACGTCGGCCGGGAGCGGCATTGCACCCTGAAACAGGATGGCTTTAATGCCTTGCACGAGTGGCTCAATTACTTTGACCAGTTCTGGGCATCGAAACTGAAGAACCTGGAAAATTTATTGAACAACAAATTACCAAACTGAAAAATTCATTACAAATCACAAAAAATAACCAAAATGGAACAGCAAAATTATCAAAGCAGCATTGCTGCAGACTTTACGCCCGCCGAGGCGTTTGAGGCCATTAGCCATGTTAACGAGTGGTGGGTACGGAACATTGAAGGCAGCAGCGAAAATTTAAACGACGTTTTTATCGTGCGCTTCCCCGGCGAAACCTCGGTAACCTTTAAGGTTACTGAAAGCGTCCCCAATGAAAAGATCGCATGGCATGTAACCGATTGCTACCTGCCCTGGCTTAAGGACAAAACGGAATGGACCGGAACCACCGTGGTATTTGAAATTGCGCCTTTGGGCGATCAGACCCAGGTGACCATGACGCATGTCGGCCTGGTACCGGAGGTAGAATGTTATAATGGCTGCGAGGCCGGCTGGAATCAATATTTCAAAGGCAGTCTGTTTAAACTATTAACCGAACACGCCGGGGTGCCGCATCAATAAGCTGGTGTCAAGTCGAGAGTCTTTAGTCTTTAGTCGTAAGTCCTGAGTCGGATTTTGCCAGACTAACGGTCAGATCATAATTGACACGACACCAGTTTTTAACCGCATCTCCCCCGAAGAATATTGAGTTGAAGCGAGATGCGGTTAAGCCAAATTCCCAATAATTTAACAAATTAATTTTATGGATAAACTTGATTATCATGTTCAGCTTAAGGTGAATACGGCCGCTGAACAGGCCATCAGAGCTATCAGCAACGTACCGGGCTGGTGGGCGCAGGAAGTAGATGGCGAAGCAAAAAAACCGGGCGATGAATTCACAGTTCATTTCGGCATAACATGGGGGAAATTTCGCGTGGCAGAACTGAGTAACGACCGCATAGTATGGGCAGTGACGGATTGTTACCTTGACCTGCTGAAAGACCCAAAGGAGTGGCAGGGCTCCCGGATTATTTTCCGGCTTGAGGGCGCCGGCAACCAAACCGTTATCGATATAACACATGAGGGGCTGACACCGGACAAGGAATGCTTTAACGACTGCACAAACGGCTGGAACTTTTACTTCAGGGAGAGCCTGTACGGGTACCTGGAAAAAGCGCAGGGTTTGCCGGGATCGGGTATCCACGCCTGGCTCGAGACCGGCGGCAGGATATGCAAAGGTAAAATCTATACCCCTGACCAGCTGTCTACCGAAATGAGCGGCGACCTGCTGCTGCTGGACGTGAAACAAACCAAAGTAGAGCAGGTACTTTCGGCTTACTCAGTTAAACCTTTTAACGGCGGGGCGGGAAAGCCCAGGGGTGCTTATTATATGCTGCTGAATAATGAGCCGGGGCTATTGGAGCACTTACAAAACTTTGTTAACCAGGCAAACTAAAATGAAAAACCAAAGCTATAGTACAAGCATAGAAGTCGGGGCAAGCCCCGAAGCCGTTTTCGGCGATATTAACGATGTACCGGCGTGGTGGATAAGGGAGGCCGGCGGAGCTACCACAGAATTTGAAGGTAAAAGTTCGAATCTTGGCGATGAATTTACGTTAAGGCATACCGAGGTGCATTATTCAAAACATAAACTTATAGAAGTTATCCCCAACAAAAAAATTGTATGGCTGGTAACCGACAGCAGGCTCGCATGGATAAAAGAAAATAAGGAGGAATGGACAGGCACGAAAATGATTTTTGAGATACTTCCCGAAGGAGAAAAAACGCTGCTGATTTTTACCCACGAAGGCCTTGTTCCCCAACTGGAATGCTATGAGCATTGCGTGCACTTTTGGGAAAGGGTTATCAAAGAGTGGTTGTACAATTTTATTAATGAGGGGGCAGGGAAATAATCATCTATCCCTTATGGTAATAATCACCCGCCGGTACCTTGTAAATGCGGGCGTACCGTTGTCGGTCGCTTCGAGGATCATATGGATTGTTTGCCCGGCAACGGCATCTTTGGGGATGGTTACCTTTGTTTGCAACGCGCCCGGGTTTAAAATGGTTACCTGCCCGGGATAGGTCCCTGCCCGGAACTGCCACCATTTAACTGCAACCGCATTCCCATCAGGATCCGATACTGTTCCTGTTAGCTTTATTGTTTCGCCGGGAGCGGCTAACACATCAAGTGGTCCTGCTACCGTCACCACAGGCGGATGGTTTGCATCGGCGTACCTTGGCGTTACGCTCCATTTAAGGCGGGCAGCAAAATCAAGCTGGGCAGCGGGAAAGAAATCAGGATAAGTACTTGCCTCTTTGTTTCGTTGCGCAGTTCCCGCACTGATTGCAGCGATCATGGCCTGCCGCGACGTATCGCCTGCCGGCAATGAAAATGCGTTTACGGGATGGTCATTTACTACGCGGCCGCCCCAGCCGCCATACGCCCCGTCTTCATAAGCGCGCAAGCCATTTGCGGGCATATTCATAAATGTAAAGTCGTCCCCTTCCCCTATCCACGAACCTTTTTCCTGCAAAGGCATCCATACCACGTAACCCATGCTCTTTAACTGTTTGGCGGTATAACCCGTTAGACCGAAAAAGTCCATTTTATCGCCCTTAACCATTTGTTTCCCGTCGCCCCAAACCCTGTATAATGCGCCCAGCGGCCCGCGGCTGGTTACGTTTTTCGTCATCCAGGCCGCGGTAAAATAGATGGAGTCTGCCGGCTTTGCATGCAATTGCGCCCCAAACCCGTAATTGGGCCCATTCCTGAATTCGCGGTATTCGATGTCAGGCCAATTTGGTTTGATATATTTAGCATAGGTATCGTCCTGGTCGCCGGATGGCAGCAACACTACCTTCCGTGCTATCTTTTTCTTAATTGCCTCCCATTGCGTGGTATATTCATACTGTTCGGCAATTGATTTAAGCGCGCGTGCTATGGTGCTTTGGCCGCCCCAGGCCGTGATATATAGCTTGGCCGGCTTGTCATCAAGGATCAAGGATTTTATAAGATCGGAGCCGGGAGAGTTTTTAGAAATGTCGCCATCGAACTCTATATTTCCAAAACGGACCTTCGATTTTAACACGGCAGGCAGCGGATAATCGGGGTTATGCACCTTTAAGTTTGGGTATACCTTAGCGTAAGCATCAACTTCGTTATCGATGAAACGTTCGTTCTTATCCCAGCGCCACGAAGTACAGGGGCATGTATCCAGCCCGAAACGCGCATATTCCCTGCCCGGAACATACCATTTTGTCCCTTTCCCGTCACCCTTCCAATGAAAGCCGCTGCTTGCGTAGATCAGCCCCTCCACATCCACATCGCAGCTAAAAAGCAGGAAGCGGATAAGCGAATTGTTATCGTCCAGCTCCGGGTCGCAGGTGATAATGATGCGTGGTTTTGCCTCGTTGATTGATGACTGGGCACTGCTGCGGGCCGGGAGCAGGGCGAAAATTATCAGCGCGATTATTAAGTGATTAGCGGTGCAGCGGAACTTACGGGTATTTGAATTCATGGCTTGCAATTTATATTAACTTTCCGAAGTTATAATTTTATGCAATAGTAAAAAAGGCTTTTACTAAACCAGGCACAAAAGGCCTGGAAACTTTCGACGCAAAGCTTTTGACTTTCCTTATTGCCGTACGGGTACAAGTTCCGGAATTTTTGGAAGATGTAAAATGCATGTTGCAGGTTCAATGTCGTCTACTTAAGCGTTAGGTGCTCTCAAACACGCCGGTTGCCTCACCCTGCCCTCTCCAAAGGAGCGGGTTCTAAAAAAGGTGCCGATATTAAAGTCCCCTCCGAGAAGAAAATTTAGGTGAGAGGCTTTGCCGTTTAGATGAGGCCAAAATGCCAGGTGAACCGCTTGGGTAAACGACATTGATTGCAAATTAGTTGATTCCTGGATCAACCACATGTCAGCTATCTTTCGACGGCAGCTCCACCCGGAACGTGGTACCTTTGCCTTCTTCGGTTTCCAGCCAAAGCCTGCCCTTGTTGCGGGTCACCATATCCTGGCACAGGATAAGGCCCAGGTGTGTGCCCTGCTCGCCATGAGTGCCGGCGCTTACGGTATGATCCAGTTGGAAGAGCCGTTCGCGGTCTTTGGCGCTGATGCCGGGACCGCTGTCGGCTATAGAAAACAGCGCCTTATCAGCGGTTTGTTCCGCCTTCAGCCTTATTTTGTCCCCGGTTCGGCAAAATTTAATCGCGTTTGACAACAGGTTACGGATCACCAGGTTGATCATGTCCCGGTCGGCAAAGGCCGTCACGGGCGCGTTCCCTGAATCGTTAGCCACATCGAGCCCTTTCATGCCGATCTTACTATCCCAAAGTCGGATGTTCTCGTCGATCGAGTCATTCAAATTAAATTCAACCGGGTGTGCGGCAATTCCCTCCAGCTGGCCTTTCGACCATTCGAGCAGGTTATCCAGGAAAGCGCGTGTCGCCAGGATATTGTCTTCCAGCCGGGCCAGCAGCGCGCTCAGTTCCTCTTCGTCCAGGCCGCCGTCGCGGTAAACGGCGAAAAGCGATTCCAGCGCGCTGAGCGGCCCCCGCAAGTCATGCGAGATGATTGAAAACAGCTTGTTCTTGATATTGTTCAGCTTCTCCAGTTCATCTTTCTGTTTGCTCACCAGTTCTATCTGGCTGCTTACCTCCTCGTTCAACTTTTCCAGTTCGTCGTTAATGGCTGCAATTTCTTCCTTTTGTTCGGTCAGCAGTTTATTGGCCGACTGCTTTTCCTGGTTTCTCCGGAATTGCACCAGCAGCAACAGAAATACCAGCGCCAATATCATGGTAATAGCCACAATCTCATCGCTGTAGTGATTAATTTGCGCCAGGTAGCTGGTGTTTTGCGAGGCTATCCGCTGGTTATTTTTTGTAAGGTCGAGGTTCTCGTCCCGTACGCGGCTAAACTCTGTCAACGTAATATTCTGTAATGTCTTTTGGTTGATGAGGCTGTCCTGCAATTTGATGTAGGCTGATTGTGTGTCGTAAGCTTTTTTAATGTCGCCGCTGCCTGCATAAGCCTTGCTCAGCCTTTCCAGCATTTCGCTTATGCCGTGCATAAATTTGATGCCCTGCATGATCTTTAAACCCGCCTGCCCGCTCTTGATGGCGTTAGCATAATCCTTCATGGCAAGGTAGGTTTCAGAAACATTGGCAAGCATGGTGGCTTGTTCATATTTGTCCTGCAGCTGTTTGGCTATGGTGAGCGCCGAATCAATGTCGGCCAGCGACTGGCTATAATTATGCTGATAGCGCTTCATCACGCCCCGTTCCTCGTAGATCAGCGCTATCCTGTTATTATCGCCCAGCTTTTTGTAGATCGCCAGGCTTTTCTTGTAAAAATCGGTGGCCTGGAGGTAACGATGGGTCTCCATATAGCAATTGGCCAGCGCCGACATTCCATACGCGATACCGGCGGTATCATGCGCGGCTTTAAAATTGTTGTAAACCTCGGCAAAATAAGTTTCGGCAATTTTGTATTGTTCCAGGTCATAATAAATGGCGCCGATATTAATAATGGTTTGATTGATATTTTTCTGAAGTTTCAGCTTTTTGAAAATACCCAGCGCCTGGAAATAGCATTTAACCGCCTCGTTTTGCCTGTCCATGCGGTCATAAGCATAGCCCATATCCATCAGGTTACGGCCCATGCCCTTCAGATAACCGGCTTTTTGCGATTGGGCGTAGCCGGCTTTAAAAAAATAAACGCTGCTGTCCAGCAAGCCGCGGATGCCGCAGGATATGCCCATATCCAGGTAAGCGTCGGCGATGGCGTTGCTGTCGTGCAGCTTTTCGGCCAGGGCTTTGCACTCACGGGCATATTCCATCTTTTTTATCGGGTCTACAGGGGTATAGGCGGCGCACAGATCGCCCAGCAGCCTGAGGCGCGTGGTATCGGGCATAGGCCGTTTCAGTTGCTGCTCCAGCACATGTACCTTTGAAGTCTGCGCGAAACATGGATAACTTAAAAGCAATACCGGCCAGCAAAACCGGAGCATTCGCATCAACAGATGAAACATACAGGCGTGAAAATAAGGTGGTTGAACAATGCCGACAGCAGCCCGCGTCAAATACGGAAGCTCCCGTCAAACCAAATAAAGTTAAAACAAATTAAATGAAACCTTTTAAGGTAAATTATTTTTTTTGTTAATGCCGGAAAGCCTGCGGATATATGCGTTCGAAGCCACCGGCTTCGGGCAGCAGCGTTCTAAATTTTGAGCGCGAGCCCCCGCGAGTTACAGCCCCTTTACAATTGCCAGCGACTTTTCAACGTGGTCGGCGGGCGTGATCCGGTCGGTTTGGGATGAAAATACGGCTACAATTTTACCGTCTTTACCAATAACAAAAGTGGTCCGCGGGATGAAACCGTGTGTAAGGTCAGCGCCGCGTACGTCTTTAATCCCGGCCTTGGGAGGCGACATTGCCAGGCCGTAAGTGGCGGCAATTTTGCCCCCCGGGTCTGATGCGACGGCAAATTTGCCTGCGCAGTAATTCGGATCGGAAGAAAATGCGTTCAGCCGCTGAATATCGTCGGCAGATACGCCGATAATGGTGGCTCCCGCCGCTGTAAATTTATCTTTAAGCTCGGCGAAGGTATGTGCTTCCAGGTCGCAGCCGCCGGTGTAGGCGGAGGGATAGAAATAGACCACAACGGGGCCTTTTGCGAGGGCGTCTTTCAATGAAAAATCAAACGAACTGCCGGCCAGGCTGGCCTTGGCGGCAAATACAGGCGCTGCATCCCCTTTTGACAACATTGCCGACTGGGCAAAGCCAGGCCGGGCTACCAGGAGTAAAGAGCCGAAAATTAAAAAAGATAAGCAATAATATTTCTTGAACATGGCAGGTTGTTTTTAATAACGTTATCATCAAATTTACAACAGTTTACGGAGATCAAGCTGTATGTCATCAAAATTTTACTATGCCGCCCGGCCCGCGAACTGCTTGCATGATATTCCGTCCCGCGCTGGAATAATGTCTATCGATTATCGCTGCCTGGTTCGTTGTTTCCTTTTTAATCAAAACCGCTGCGGGGTTTGGCTTGTTTATAGGGTACACTTAAATTATTCGAAGTATGGCAAAAAGAGGAGCGAAAGTGGAGCGCAACTCCGTATCGGAGCAGCCACATGAATTGAGATACGAAGCGAGAAAGGAAGGGACAACGACAAAGAAAGTCGAGGCCGCAAAGAAATCGGCCGGCAGCAACCAGCGCAGCGCCATAGAAAAGGAACTGAATAGATCATAACCGAAAAAGCGTTTGAGCCGGGCCCCGCAAGGGGCTTTGCTGTCTGGTCAATTCCCATTAAAAGCAAAGACAAGAAGCATACGCATCGCAAAGCAGCCGGAGATAAAGATACGCTGTCGCAACAAGGCCTGATCGAGGGTACCAATACATTTTCATTAACAGGCCAGCCGCATGCCGCGCTGGAGACGCCGGACGGAAAGAACAATGGCGCCGGGCCGGCAGCGTTTAAAAACCGGGAAAAGTCCCCAACTTAATTGATATGGGCAGAACGGGATGATAAATAACAATATGGAACAAAGCCGATCTGTGCTTATATTTGGCTGATCATCAACCAAACCATGAGCCTGCACATCTTCACAATTGTCCTCGCCCTTTTGCTGCTTACCTATCACCAGGTAACTACGGTTGTACCCTTGTTTCCATGGAACGATGTGAAGCAATACAGCTGGAAAGAATTATTAGCCGAAGCAGGCACCAACGGTTTACTAATGGGCTGCGGCGCCGTATGCCTTATTATTGGCAATACCGGCTTTTGCCATTATTACCCGCTGGTCTATTACCCGTTCCTGCTATGCGGCGAGATCATTCAATGGTGGATACCTTATTTTTCGGATAGGTTCGCGCAGTCAAAAGTAAATTTTGATTATGAGCGGCTTTTTGGCCGTACGACCAAATTGATCGCCCACAAGCAGGGGAAAAGAACGCCGGATGCCAATCATATCGTGCTGCATTTTATTACGGTGATTACGGTGATTTTGGTTTATTTGGAAAGGCTTGGGTAAAAATTTGTAAAGGCCCTGTTTCAGAACGGTGTAATTTCAAAACAGGCAAATATTATCTCTGTGTTCTCTGCGTCTTCTCCGCGCACTTTGCGTTAAAAAATTAACCACCGAGCACGCGAAGAAGGCACAAAGTTAGACTGAGACCACGCCATCAACAACCAATTTTGGATTGGTCAGCGTTTCATCAATGTACTATCCCCTTCAATCCTCAGGCTTTCCTTGTGAATTGCATTCAGCAATTCCGTAATAAATTCGGATGATAACCCTTCTTTGCTTCCGGCCGCTATTCCTTTGTCAACTACCTGTTTAAACCGGGCCGCCTGCAACGGGGGAATATGGTTTTTTGCTTTGTATACGCCTATCGCTTTCACAATCCGCTCACGCTCGCCTAATATCTTTATCAGTTGGTCATCCAGTGAATCAATTTTAATGCGACTGGTATTAAGGTCCTGGCTAGTGTTTACCACCAGGATATTTGGCTGTGATTGCGCCCGGGCGATATTGCAATAAAGTAGGCAAATAATAATTGCCGGTAACACGTTTTTAAAAAATTTAAAATCCATTTTGTATCTATATATCCGATAAATCTATGACAATTAAATACAAAATGGAAGCTCTGCCGACGGACAAATGAAGACGACGGCCCTTATTGTTTCATCTTATCCCAGGTATCACGGTTAAATGCCAAAACTTTAACGATATTGCCATCTGCATCCTTAGTGAATTTAAGCGGGAAACCCATTTCCTTGTTTAAAAAGGCAACATCAGATATCGCCATAAAATTTATTTCCTTATTGTCCCATAGCTGTTTCAGCATTAAACCGTCGGCAGTAGCAGTAATTTGCAAATAGGTATCAGGGCGTTCTTCAAACTGGTATTTGCCTTCAAAGGCCTTGAGTTGTGCCGCTGTAAGTTTTACTTCCTTAACGGGCACATATTCTTTAACTTTTACAAACACTTGCTTGTCGGCAACCAAGAGCTGCGTAATTGCGCCTGCATCGCTTTTAGTGAATACAACGGGAATAGTTTCATCTCCATCATCATCCTTAGTTTCGAATCCAAGTTCTGATTTACGGGTTAATATAAACTGGCGATTACCTTCAACGCTTTTCGCAACTAAATTATCGGCGCCGGCTTCAATGCGGAAGTAAGAGAATTCATTGTCCTTGCTTTGGTATACACTCTCAAAAGCTTTGAGCGGAGTTGTTATTGCATTGCCCTGAGCGGTTTGCGCACGTGCCGTGCTGATAATAATACAACTTAGTAAAATTAGCGGAAGCACAAATAAAAATTTTGGTATATGGCTGTAGTGGTTTCTTTTTAGCTTCATTTTTTTGTTTGATTTTTAGTGGGTTGATTAATATGGTCATCCATAAACGGGTTTAATAATAATAAAGTATCACGCAGGCAATATACCCGTAAAATAGGTTGCATTTAGTTTATTTATAACAACCAGGACATTTTACCCGGCTAATTCTTATTTTGAGGTGCTATTACATATTACTGCGATTGCGATGTTGTTCCGTAGGAACATTTGGTTGGTAGAAAAATGCCGCCTTTATTTTTTCGTTCCGTAGGAACGAATGGTGATTTGACTAACTTGCAAGTAAATTCAATGGAAACATGGCAAATAGTTACACCCAAATTCATATTCAGTTTGTCTTTGCAGTGAAATACCGTGCAGCTCTGATCGGCAATGACTGGAAAGAAAGGCTGCATCAATATATCACAGGTATTTTTCAGAAAATACGTACAAGATGCTTCAGATCAATAGCATGCCCGATCATATCCATATTTTTACAGGAATGCGTCCGCATCGGTCAATTGCCTCACTTATACAAAATGTAAAAACAGAAAGCAGTAAATGGATTAAGACGGAGGATTTTTGCCCTCAGCCTTTTGCATGGCAGGAAGGATACAGCGCCTTTTCATATTCGAAAAGCCAGGTCCCGAGGTTGTCCGGTATATTATAAACCAGGAAATACATCATAAAAAAATAACAATTTTGGATGAATACAGAAAGT